>ERZ772892.2134-NODE-2134-length-17884-cov-11.125750_pt1 | contig 17884 bp, 18 predicted proteins | sample MGYA00512126_ERZ772892 | MGnify/ENA primary metagenome ERZ772892 (study PRJEB29015, sample SAMEA2737697) | human gut metagenome | biome: human gut; feature: human-associated habitat; material: faeces | place: China | collected 2012 ... | reverse complement strand
TTCTCCTGCGGGTAATGCTCGATCTGCTCGATGAACGGGTTCGCGTAAAGCGACGACGAATGCGAAAAATTCTCAGAATGCGTATAGGGGGGGGGTAGTTCGGAATTGACCGAACACATTCAGCGGAAAAACCAATGCCACGGAAAGAACGGCTATCCGGGAGCAATCTCTCATAACTCGATTGATTTGGGGTTTCGTAAATTTAGTGATTTTTCACCAATTCCTCAAAAATATCGGAAGAAAAAGTCCAATACACAAATATGGCTATCGGAAGATCATTCTTTTTTCCATACCTTTGACTCAAAATCCGTGTTCAATGAAAACCGTCACCGAACACCTTCTCGCACTGGCCGACGCCGGCAACGCAGCCTTTACGGCCCGCCTCGCGCCGGGCGTCGACCCCGACCGGATGCTGGGCTGCCGCATTCCGCAGCTGCGCCGACTCGCACGCACGCTGCGCGGCACCCCCGAAGCGGCTGCATTCCTGACGCAACTGCCCCACCGCTACTACGACGAAAACAACCTGCACGGCATCCTGCTGGGACACATCCGCCCGACCGGCGAGGCGCTCGACGCCCTCGAACGCTTCCTGCCCCACATCGACAACTGGGCGACCTGCGACATCACGGCCTGCGGCATGAAGACGCTCGGCCGCGCCCCTGCGGCGGCCCTGCCCCGCATCTACGAATGGCTCGCGAGCCGGCGCACCTATACCGTCCGGTTCGGGGTCATCGCCCTGCTGGCACATTACCTCGACGAAAAATTCGACACGCACCACCTCGACCGGCTGACCGCCCTGCCGAGCGGAGAGTATTACGTCGACATGGCCGTGGCATGGGCTTTCAGCGTGGCGCTCGTCAAGCATTTCGAACAAACGCTGCCCTACTTCACCCAACGGCGGCTCGACCGCCGGGTGCACAACAAGGCGTTGCAGAAGGGTCGCGAAAGTCTCCGCATCGACGACGCCCGCAAAACGATCCTGCAACGTCTCAAATACTGACCTTCCCTGCCCTATGGAAACCAACCGACCCGACTACACGGAGACGCTGACGCGCCACGGCATCCGCCCCACGGCCGTCCGTCTGCTCATCTACAAAACGGCTCTCCGTTTTCACGACACATTCAGTATGAGCGAACTGGAAGACGCATTGGAGAGCGTGGACAAATCCACCGTCTTCCGCACGCTGTTGCTCTTCGCTGCACGGCACCTGCTGCACGAGATCGAAGACGGCAGCGGCTCGACGAAATACTGCATCTGCCGCAACGACCGCCCCTGCGGCATCGACGAACTGCACTGCCATTTCCACTGCGAGGCCTGCCGCAAAACCTTCTGTCTGGACTACACGCATATCCCCGCCGTACGCTATCCCGCCGGCTTCGAGGTACGGCAGATCGACTACCTGCTCAAAGGTTTGTGCCCCGACTGCCGCGCGAAACGGCATGTATGACCCCGTCCGTCGGCAGCCGCCCGCTTTGCAACCCGGTTGCAAGAATTTCCCGCTATATTTGCCTCCGGAAACCGACATCGTCTCCCCGCCCCTTCCGCACCGACGGACTCGACAAAAAGGAGCGGTATTCGGAAAAATCGATGACGGCTGGAAAATTTTTCGTACCTTTGCTGCGTTAAGAGAGAATCGAACGATGAAAATTCGCGAAGAATACAAGGTTCGGGAGATGGCAGGCGAGCACGTCGTCATCATGCAGGGCCGTCTGGGAGTCGACATGACCAAGATCATTTCGCTCAACGAGAGCGCGCTCTACCTGTGGAACGCCCTCGCGGGCAAGGAATTCTCCGTCGACGATGCGGCACGCCTGCTCACCGAACGGTACGAGGTCGACGACGCGACCGCCGCACGCGACGCCGCGGCATGGGTCGAAAAACTCCGCGACTGCAAACTGATTTAACGTAAAGCGCACGATATGAAACTCCGCCGGATGTTCTTTCTCCTCGTCCTGCTGCTGGGCCAGATCGGCTCGGTGAGTACGGACGCATGGATGATCTGGAATCATCTGCGCGATTTCCACGGTGTGGAACACGTCTGTCGCCACGAATGCGACGTCTGCCTGGCCCACCACAGCGCCTCGGTGCGCTGCAACTGCCTGCGCGACCACAACGAAGCCGACCGGCAGCTCTATGTCTGCTCGAACGGCGACGCCTCGCACCGCCAACACCATGCGCCCGTAGCCGTTCTGCCGCCGTTCCGGTCGCAGAGCGTACCCGACGCGGCTTCGCTGCCGGCGCATCCGGCCTATCGCACACGGCGGAAAATTCCGCTCGACGTGGCCCCGTTCATCCTGCACAAAGGATTGCGGGCACCTCCTGTTATGGCATAAAACCCCTCGCTGCCGACCCTGTACGGACGGTCGGGAGCATGTTTTATGTCTCACAACAGGAATCACAGATGAAAAAATCACTCTTATTTCTCCCCCTGCTGGGCCTCGCGTCGAACGTCGCGGCCCAGGAATTGCGCGGCGTCGTCACCGACGCCGACAACAACCCGCTCGTCGGCGCATCGGTCTACTGGGCCGAGACCACGATCGGCGCCAGCACCTCGGCTACGGGCGCCTACACCGTTCACCGCGTCAAGAACTACGACCGGCTCGTGGCCTCCTATCTAGGCTACGTCAACGACACGATCCGCATCGCCGACGGAGTGGCCGAACAGAACTTCCGGCTCCGCTCCGAAGGCGTCGACATCGAGGGCGTCGTGGTCGAGAGCACGCTGGGCGGCAACTACGTCAAGCGCGACGGTATCCTCAAAGGCGAAACCATTTCGTTCGCGGGCCTCTGCAAAATGGCCTGCTGCAATCTGGCCGAGTCGTTCGAAAACTCGGCCTCGGTAACGGTCGGTTACAGCGACGCCATCTCGGGTGCACGGCAGATCAAGATGCTCGGATTGGCCGGCACCTATACGCAGATTCTCGACGAGAACCGCCCCATCATGCGCGGGCTGTCGGCCCCCTACGGACTGAGCTACACGCCGGGCATGTGGCTCAATTCGATTCAGGTGTCAAAGGGCGTTTCGTCGGTCACAGCCGGACATGAAGCGATCACCGGCCAGATCAATCTCGAACACCGCAAGCCCACCGACGACGAACGGCTCTTCGTGAACCTCTATTTCGACGACGAGCTCAAACCCGAGCTGAACCTCTCGACGGCACTGCCCGTGACGCGCGACAAGAAGCTCACGACGATCGTGCTGGCACACGGTTCGATGGACACCAAATCCTACGACCACAACCACGACGGCTTCCGCGACCTGCCCGAGGCGCGTGCGATGCACGTGGCCAACCGCTGGCTCTACGCCGCCGACAACGGACTGCAACTGCGCTGGGGCTTCAAGGTCACGGCCGAGAACCGTCTCGGCGGCCGCATGGGCTACGAAAATTCGATGCGCGATCAGATGCGCCAGAGCGCGCTGGACGGCGGCTCGCTCTACGGTTCGCAGATCCGCAACCGAGGTTTCAACGGCTACATCAAACTGGGCATGCCCGTCGGTGCCTCCGTCTACGACAAGGACGAGCAGGACGAGATGCGTTCCAACATCGCCTTCGTGGCCGATTTCGACCACTTCAACGAGAGCTCCTACTTCGGCCTGAACGACTATACAGGAAATGAAAACTCGGTGTCGCTCAATGCGATGTACAGCCATTACTTCACCTACCGCTCGTCGCTCATCATGGGCGTCTCGGCCCACCTGCAATCGTTCAACGAACGGCTCGTCAACGATTTCGTCGACAACGGCCGGATCGAAGGGCGCAGCTACGATATGGACCACAGCGAGAACGAAGCGGGCCTCTACGCCGAATACACCTACTCGATCCGCGACAAGTTCTCGCTCGTAGCAGGCGCACGCGGCGACTACAACTCGTTCTACGACAAATACTACTTCACGCCGCGCGGCCACATCAAATGGAACATCACGCGTCTGTTGACGCTGCGCGCCTCGGCGGGTCTGGGCTACCGCTCGACCAATCTGGTGACGGACAACATCGGCGTCCTGGCCACCGGCCGCCGTTTCGCCTTCGACGGCTACGCATGGAACGGCGATTACGATTTCCACACGCTCTACCGCGATTTCAACCGCATGGAGAAGGCGCTGACCGTGGGCGGAAGCCTCACGCAGACGTTCGGACTGGTCAAGCCCGAGGACGCCACGCTGAGTTTCGACTACTTCCGCACGCAGTTCTACAACCAGGTCGTGGCCGATCAGGAGTACAGCGCCACCGAGGTGATGTTCTACAACACCGACGGCCGCTCCTACACCGATACCTATCAGGTCGACTTCAACTGGACGCCCGTCGAGCGGCTCGACATCTTCGCGACCTACCGCTACACCAACTCGTCGATGACGCTCGACCGTCCCGACGGCGGGCGCGTGCAGGTCGAACGGCCGCTGGTGAGCCGTTACAAGGCGCTGCTGAACATCCAGTATGCCACGCGGTTCCGCCGCTGGACGTTCGACGCCACGGCACAGCTCAACGGCCCCATGCGCCTGCCTTCGCAGACGGGCGACCCGACCGTGACGGAGCTCTCGCCCAAGTACCCGGTCTTCTTCGCGCAGGTGAGCCGCAAGATCAAGAAACTCGACCTCTACCTCGGCTGCGAGAACATCGGCAACTACAAGCAGGAGCACCCGATCCTCGCTGCCGATCATCCCTTCTCCACCGCCTTCAACTCATCGGTGGTGTGGGGCCCGCTGATGGGACGCAAGTTCTATATCGGCCTGCGGTGGAACTTGTATTGAGAGTGTTTTACAGTGCCGATATAGAACCGTGCAGACAATCCCTCCAAACCTCCCTTTGAAAAGGGAGGCTTCAAAAAGGTCTGAAACGACGTTCTATACCGGCCTGCGGTGGAACCTAATTTAATATTAACAGTTAAAACCAACACGAAACGAGTATGAAAAAGATTTTGTTCGTCTGCCTCATGGCAGCATTGGGGCTGGGCACCGGCTCGGCCGCAGCGAAGGATGCGAAAAAGGCATCGACCGTAACGACGGTATTCAAGACCGACATCGATTGCGAACACTGCGCCAAGCGCATCATGGACAACATTCCCTTCGAGAAGGGAGTGAAGGATGTCAAGGTCGACGTTCCCAGCAAGGAGGTGACCGTCGTCTACGACGCATCGAAGAACGACGCCGAAGGTCTCGTCAAGGGCTTCGCCAAAATCCGCGTGAAGGCCGAGGCCTGCGACGCGAAGTGCTGCCAAGGGACTGCCTGCAAGGAGAACTGCTGCAAGAAGGGCGACTGCGACAAGAAATGCTGCGCCGCCGCTTGCGACAAAAAAGCCGCTTGCGACAAGAAGTGCGCGGACTGCCCCGCGGCGAAGAAGTAGTCCGGCGACGAATCCGAACGAACGGGATGTTCGAACGTTCCGCCTGACAGCAAAGAAAAACCGACAGCAAATGCTGTCGGTTTTTTCTTTCTTGTGCCGAATCATTCGCCCGGAATGGATTCGAGCGGTTCGGCGGCGCTCTTCTCCGCCTTGAAGGCGACGCGCTGCACGGGGCCGCGGGCACCGGCGGCGTCGACCGCGACGCTGACAATCACGTAGTCGCCGCCCCACTCTACTCCGTAGGAGAGATTATAGGATGTCTTGTCCATGTAGTATTTGCTGTTGATGAGCGACGAAGCCAAGAGCTGATCGTCCGTCGAGGCGATGTCCGACGCCTTATAAATGTTCGAGTACCAGTGTACGGCCCCTTCGGCAGGTGCAATGCGTGCGCCCAGAATCGCATATCCTTTGAAGTGCCCATAGCCAAGCGGGTTCAGTTCGGCCCAATCGTCGCCGTCGGTCAACCATAGCGACGGTTTAGCCACGGCAGCCGAAATCACCTGTTTTTCGGTCTTGAAGGGTGATTCGCTGAATGCCGTAACCGAAGCCGGCTCACCGGTCTGCTCGTCCACCCAGAAAGCATACACGTAATAGGTCGTCTCCGGCGTCAGCGTACCGAAGGTATAACTGTCCGGACCATCGAAACCCGAAGAACATTGCGAGGCGATGAACTCCGGAAGCGGATACCAGTCGGCATAGTCTCCCATCTGGGCCTTGCGCTGTTCGATCATCTTCTGCTCGAAATAGGCTGCGATTTTCGACTCATCGCCCTTCATTTCACCGTACTCCTCCTCAGTCATTACGTTCCAATAATAGAATGCCCTCACGTCACGCGGCGAGACCGTCACCCGAGCGCCGGTCGCAGTCACCTCACCGAAATCGAAATCGAACCCGTAATCAATCGGAGAGTCCGGCGGCGTGACGATCTTCTGCACCGCCACCTCCGTGTTGATCGTGGCATTCGAGTTGACGCCCACGGCGCAGGCATAATAGGTCGTTTCCGGTTGCAGCGTCTTGCTCTGCACCTCCTGCTGGCCGACCGAACAGGAGAGCATCACGATCGTCGACAACGGAAGACCGTCGTCGGTCAGCTGCGAAACCATATACTCGTAGATGTAACCCGGCCAGTCTTTGCTGATATCCTCGTATCCGGCCTGATCGAGCATCGTATAGAAATACTGCACCGTCGGATCGGACGGATTGAAAACGACCTTGACCGACGTCGAGGTTAGATTCTCGGCAACGATGTCGATCTTGCAATCGACCATGGGCCCCGGCTCGACGGGCAGCGACTTGAACGGTTCCACGATCACATCGGTAGTCGCATTTCCTTCGGCATCGACTCCATAGGCGTAGACCACATAGTCGCTCTTCGGCGAAAGGCGCGAAGGATGGAACGTTTGTTCGCCCTTATAGGCATACCCCGCGATGAACTCGGCGAGCGTTTTCTGTTCGGCGGCGGCATGTTCGGCGAAGATCGCCTTGTTCTCCGCTGCGATCTTCTGCGCATCGAACCCTTCGGCGAAATCCACCGCGGCGATATACATCCCCTCCTCTTCGGGATAGACCGTTATCCGCGCATCGCTCATCGTAATATCGGCGACTTGAATCAGGAAGGGAAGATAACCCTCCTGCACGACCGAGACCTTCACGGCTTCGGCGCCGTCATAACGAAGCGTCACCGTGGCCGTGCGGGGATCGGCAAGGAGATTCTTTTCGAGGCGTGCCGTCACGGCTTCGTCGCCGACGGTCAACTCCTTCACCCATGCGTCGTCGCTCTGAGCCGAGAGGCGTTTTCCCTCGACGGGGTTCTTCACTTCGTAATCGATCGAGATCGCGCCGCCTTCCGCCGGTACGGCAGCCGGCGTCGCCGCCTCGATCACCGGGGCGTCAGAGGGGGGGGGATTAACGGATCGTCCGTGTTGTCGTCGCCGCAACCCGTCAGGGGCAGCAGTGCAAGGCAGAAGGCCGTCGCAGCCAAGCGTTTCATCAGATTTTTCATAAGAGCACAGAGATTAAGGGTTATTTTAAAGAATCGGAACTCCGATGTTCAAAAATAACATTTATTTATTAAAAATACGATTTTTCGTCTAAATGGACCCGATTATTTTCATCCGAATTATCGGAGAGAATCCTTTTTCCGCTTACATTCCGTCGCCCGACGGCGGCATTTTCCTATCCGACCGTATCCTCCGATCGCTCCGATCCTTCGTGATCGACAGTTATGAAAAATTATCGACAACCCCTCCCTTCCGGACAAGTGCATCCACCCTCTCCCTTCCGACGCCACACGCCCGCATCGCCGACAACAACGAAAAGAGCGGCAGTGTCGCACTGCCGCCCCTGCGTTCCGACCGCAATCGCATCACTCCATCGGGCGAACCCGCATCTCGGTCAACCCCGCCACCTCGCGCGCCAGCCGGTCGAGATCGGTGATCTGCTCGACCTCCCCGTAGTGATAGGGATAGAAGATCGCGGGACGTAGCGCCCGCACCGCCTCGGCCGCCTGATCGACGGTCATCGTATAGGGCTGGTTGACGGGCAGGAACGCGATGTCTATCCCTTCGAGCGAACGCATTTCGGGCGTCGGCTCGCTGTCGCCGGCGATGTAGACGCGCGTACCGCCCAGCGTCAGCACGTAGCCGCAATCCTCCCGCTCCCTGGGATGGAATTGCAGGTGCCCTTCGGTGGTATTATAAGCCGCCACCGCCTCGACGCGGATTCCGTCGAGAGGTTCGGTCACAGCGCCCGGCACCATCGTGTAGCAGTCGAAATCGAACGCTTCGGCCGAGGTCTTGTCGCAGACGACCGCCGTCGCAGGCGTCATCAGTTGCTCGACGGCCGCACGGTCGAGATGGTCGTAATGCGAATGGGTGACGAGCACCGCATCGGCTTTCGGCAGATGCGCGTAATCGGCATACTCGCCGACCGGATCGACATAGATGCGCCGCCCGTCGAAATCGACGGCCAGCGAAGCGTGTTTGAAAAACGTGAAGACGATCGGCCGCCCGTCGCGGGACGTCACCGTATCGGCCGGATAGACCGGCGCCTCCTTCTTCTTGAACAACGAGATCATAATCTTGCAATTTTAGGCGATTCCGGTCGAAGATACGAAAAGTCGCGCGCAGAAGCAAATTTATTCGCACTTTGCCGAAACGAAATTTCCGAGGTGCGACCGAAGGCGTCTGAATTCCGCGAAACCGACCCGCCGCACCCGCGATTTTCACCGGCAGGCCCTTTGCGACGCAAGGCGCGGAGCCGCAATTCCGCGCCTTGCGCTCCCGCACTTCGCTCAGAATGGGGACGACGGTTACTTCCGGTAACTTACGACCAGCACCTTCGACGAACTCCAAAACCGTTCGGGATCGGTGATGACTAACTTATACACCACCTTGTCGGCATTCGTAATCAGTTCGTACGAATCGGCGGGATGCGGCGTGACGACGGTCGCCTTCTTCTGCTCGACGAGGATCTCCGTCAGCGTGCGGGCGTCGGCCCGGATGAACAGATCGTGGTCGCCGGTATCGCCCACCGTGAGCGTGCGCCCGATGAACCCCTGCTTCGAGACGATCCCCGAATCGCGCAGCGCCTTCTCCGCTCCCACGATATAATAGACCGTGTTGAGCCGGTCCTCCAGCTGCGCCTTTTCGCCGGAGAGGTGTTCGACCTCGGTGCTGCGGGCGGCGGCCTCTTCGGCAAGCGTCTCCATCCGGGCTTTCATTTGCGACAGTTCGCCGCGCAAACGACCGATTTCGCCCTCTTTGGCGGTCAGTTGGGCATCGAGGCCGCGAATCATCTTTTCGAGTCCCTCGATGCGCAGGTCGGCTTTGCGCAACTGCGCCGAGGAGCGTTGCAGCGCAGCGATCTTCTGCCGGTTCTCCTGCAACAACCGGTCGATCGCGGCGATGTCGGCATCGATCTCCTCGATCGGACGGCGCACCCCTTCGTCATTGCGCGCGAGCGCGACGAGGTTTTCGCGCGTACGGATCCGCGCCAGATTCTCGGTGACGGCATTGATGTCGGCGAAGACGACCTCGATGAGCGAATCCTTCGCACGAACCACCGCTTCGAGCGAATCGCGCTGCACCACGGTTTGTTCGGCCACCCGGCGGCTCACGCACGATACGAATGCACATGCGGCACAGAGTATCGGCAGGCAAATGTGTTTCATCATTTCAGATGGTTTGATTGTCATAACGGCGTCAAAGATAAGCAGAAAAGCGGCAGGCTGTACGAAAAAAACGCACCGGCGGCGGCCTCCGGCATAAAAATCGTGCGCCGCATGGCGGATAGCCGCCGTCCGGCGTGCGGAATCCGGCTAAAATCCGCAATCTTCGGCCGACGCCTCAGATACTCTCGTTCGGCAATGTTCGAATAAATTTGACATTGCACTCACTTATGCGTATCTTTGCGAAAGAGGAATTTCGCCCGACAGGCGGCGTTACGGCAAATCGGACCGCAACGGTTTCGCCGACGCTCCGTACATCATCCGCCCGACATGCAACCGCTGGACGACATACACGCCGAACTGCTCGGCACGCTCAAACGCTACTGGGGCTACGACAGCTTCCGTCCCGTGCAGGAGGAGATCATCCGCTCCGTCTGCCAGGGGCGCGACACGCTGGCGCTGATGCCCACCGGCGGCGGCAAGTCGCTCACCTATCAGGTGCCGACAATGCTGCGCGAAGGTTTGTGCATCGTCGTAACGCCGCTGATCGCCCTGATGAAGGACCAGGTCGACCGCCTCAGGCGGCTCGGCATCAACGCGGCGGCGATCCATTCGGGACTTTCGATGCGGCAAATCGACATCGTGCTCGACAACTGCGTCTACGGCGATGTCAAATTCCTCTACGTGGCTCCCGAACGGCTCGTGACCGAGGCGTTCCGTCTGCGCGTGGAGCGGATGCGGGTCTCGCTGCTGGCCGTCGACGAGGCGCACTGCATCTCGCAGTGGGGCTACGACTTCCGCCCCTCCTACCTGCGCATCGCCGAACTGCGCGAACGGCTGCCCGAAGTGCCGGTGCTGGCGCTCACGGCATCGGCCACACCCGCTGTCGCCCGCGACATCATGCGGCAGCTGCGCTTCGCCGAACCGCACGTCCTGCGCAGCTCGTTCGCACGGCCCAACCTCTCCTACGCCGTGCGGCACGACGAGGACAAAAACGAGCAACTGCTTCGCGTGGTGCGCAACGTGGCCGGCAGCGGTATCGTCTACGTGCGCACGTGCGACGGCTGCGAACAGCTCACCGAATTCCTGCGCGACGCAGGCGTCGCCGCGACCTGCTACCACGGCGGCCTGGCCAACGCCGAACGCTCGATCCGGCAGGAGGAGTGGCTCGCGGGCCGCACGCGCATCATGGTGGCCACCAACGCCTTCGGCATGGGAATCGACAAGGCCGACGTGCGTTTCGTCGTCCACTACTCCATGCCCGACTCGCTCGAAAGCTACTATCAGGAAGCGGGCCGTGCGGGACGCGACGGAAAGCGCGCCTATGCCGTGCTGCTCGTTGCCCCGGACGACGCCGAGCGCGTGCAGCGCCGCTTCGACCTGCAATTCCCGCCGCTCGACGAGATCCGCGATATCTACGAAAAAGTCTGCTCCTACCTGCAAATCGGCATCGGCGACGGCGAGCAGGCGTCGTTCGTCTTCAACATCCACGACTTCTGCGCGAAGTTCCGCCTCTTCGGCGGCAAGGTCGCCAGCGCGCTGAAACTGTTGCAGCAGAACGGTTATCTGACGCTCACCGACGAAATGCGCAACCCCGCGCGCATTCTCTTCTGCATCAGCCGCGACGACCTCTACAAACTGCGCGTGGTACGCAACGACCTCGACCACTTCATCCGTACCGTGCTACGGCTCTACGACGGCGTTTTCACCGATTTCCGCCCCATCGACGAGCAGGAGATCGCCGCGGCGAGCGGCTACAAGGTCGAGCATGTCAAGGAGCTGTTCAAGCGGCTGTGGCAGATGCGCGTGATCCGCTACATTCCGGCCAATCAGGCGCCGATGCTCTTCTTCGATTGCGAGCGGCTGCCGGCGGCCGACCTCTACATCGCCCCCGAGACCTACCGCCGCCGTCAGGAGCTGGCCGAAGAGCGCTTCTCGCACATGATCGCCTACGCCGCCAACGAAACCGAGTGCCGCAGCACAGTGCTGGAACGCTATTTCGGTGCGGCCGACCCCGCGCCGTGCGGTGTCTGCGACATCTGTCTGGCGGCGCGCAAACGCGCGAAATCGGCCGAAGCTCCGCTCGACGAGGAGATCCTGCGACAGCTCGACGCCGAACCGCTCGCGGTCAAGGAGCTGGCAGCGCGCTTCCGCTGCGACGCCGAACGGGTGTTGGAGGCCGTCGAACGATTGCAGCACGCAGGTAAAATTTCGACGGCGGAGAGCGGAAAACTCGCAATTAATCGATAACTTTGCGTCGCCTGAGAGAATTCGCATGGAAAAACGAACGTTTCAACAGCACATATCGAACGAAGATACCGCAAAGCTGCCTGCCGTGCTCTTCGACGGCCCGATCGTCATCGTCGACGACGAGAAGCAGGTCGAAGCCGCCTGCCGCGACCTGGCGTCGTCGCCCGTGCTGGGGTTCGACACCGAGACGCGTCCCTCGTTCAAGGCGGGCGTCACCTACCGCGTCGCCCTGCTGCAACTCTCCACGCCGCGGCGCTGCTATCTGTTCCGCCTCAATAGGATGCGCTTCGAGAAGCAGCTCGTCAAACTGTTGGAGAACAAGGCGATTCTGAAAATCGGCGCCGACGTGGCGGGCGACATCCGCTCGCTGCTGGCCCTGCGCCGCTTCCGGCCCGGCGGCTTCGTCGACCTGCAACAACTGGCCCCCGACTGGGGCATCGAAGAGAAGAGCCTGCGCAAGCTTTCGGCCATCGTGTTGGGCAAGCGCGTCTCGAAAGCCCAGCGGCTGAGCAACTGGGAAGCGGCGCAGCTCACCGAAAAACAGATGCGCTACGCCGCCACCGACGCATGGATCTGCCCCGAAATCTACCGCACGCTGCAACATACCCTTAAACCGAACGACAAATGACGACCCACCCCCGTATTTTCCTGCGCAGAGGCAAAGAAGAGTCGCTGCTGCGCCGTCACCCATGGATCTTCTCGGGCGCGATCGGCCGCGTGGAGTGTCCCTCCGACACGATCGCCGAGGGGGAGATCGTCGACATCCATACCGCCGCCGGCGATTTCATCGCACGCGGCCACTACCAGATCGGATCAATCGCCGTGCGGGTGCTCACCTTCGCGCAGGAGCCGATCGACGCCGCATGGTGGCGCGCTCGCATCCGCTCGGCCTGCGAAGTGAGGCGCACGCTCGGTCTGATCGGCAATGCCGCGACGACCTGCTACCGGCTCGTTCACGGCGAGGGCGACTCGCTGCCGGGGCTGGTGATCGACATCTACGGCACGACGGCCGTCGTACAGTGTCATTCGGTGGGGATGTACCGCTCGCGGATGCAGATCGCCGAGGCGCTCCGCGAAGTCTACGGCGAGCGTCTCGCAGCCGTCTACGACAAGAGTTCGCAGACGGTGCCCTACAAGGCGGGGCTGAACGCCGTGGACGGATACCTGATGGGCAAAGTCGCAACTCCGACACAGGAGGTGTCGGAAAACGGCCATCGTTTTCTGGTCAACTGGGAGGAGGGACAGAAGACGGGCTTCTTCCTCGACCAGCGCTGCAACCGCGAACTGGTGGAACGCTACGCTGCGGGCCGCACCGTGCTCAACACCTTCTGCTACACGGGAGGCTTCTCGGTCTACGCCGCCGCGGGCGGAGCGAAGGAGGTCTGCTCGGTCGACGCCTCGGAGCGCGCCGTGCAGCTGGCCGACGAGAACATGCGGCTGAATTTCGGCGACAGTTTTCCCCACACGACGCTCGCCTGCGACGCCGTGGAGTATCTCAAACAGATCGGCGACCGCTACGACCTGATCATCCTCGACCCGCCCGCCTTCGCCAAGCACCACAAGGTGCTGGGCAACGCCATGCAGGGGTACAAGCGCCTCAACGCACGGGCGTTGTCGCAGATCCGGCCGGGCGGCATCCTTTTCACCTTCTCCTGCTCGCAGGCCGTGACGAAGGAGCTGTTCCGCACGACGGTCTTCTCGGCGGCAGCCATCGCCGGCCGCAACGTGCGCATCCTGCACCAGCTCGCGCAGCCGGCCGACCACCCGATCAACATCTATCACCCCGAAGGGGAGTATCTCAAAGGGTTGGTGCTCTATGTGGAATAAACCCTCCGACAGCGAACGGATCGATGCCGTGACGGCGTGGTTCGATGCGGCGGACATCGCCTACGACCTCTATTTCCACCCCGCTTCGCCCACGATCGAACTGGCCAAACGCCACTGGCGCGACGACGGGTCGAAACACTGCAAAAACCTCTTTTTCCGCAATCACAAGGGCAATCGGCACTATCTGGTCTGCTTCGACTGCGACCGCACGCTCTCGATCCACGACCTCGAAGCGCGGCTGCATCAGGGAAAACTGTCGTTCGCCTCGCCCGAGCGCATGATGCGTTATCTGGGGCTGGAACCCGGTTCCGTCTCGCCGTTCGGGCTCATCAACGACGCGGAGCATCACGTTCACCTCTTTCTCGACCGCAACCTGCTGTACTGCCCGTCGCTGAGTTTCCATCCCAACGACTGCCGCGCCACGGTAGTCATCGCCCGCACGGAGTTCGAACGGTATCTCGCGCGGGTGGGCAACAGCTATGAGTATCTCGATCTCTACGAAGAGTAGCCGTCCGCTCCGCTGCCCTTCGCCCCTCCCGCAGATAGAGAGACAACCGCCTCTTTCGAGGCGGTTGTCTGTCAGACCAGTCCATCTATTCGTAAATCAGATACTTTTCGCGCATTTTCGCGAAACGCTCCACGTCGGGCCGCCAGCGTGCACGAATCTCGGCCGCGGAACGGCCGTCGAGAATCATCTCGCGCACCCAGCCCACGCCGATCAGCTTCTCGAACATCGGAGTGAAGAACGCCTCGCCCAACCCCAGCGCACGATAGGCGTCGATCACGTAGTCGAGCGTCAGCCCCTCGGCGAGAATCTCCTCGCAGGGCTTCTCGCTCAGGTCGACACCGCGACATAGGCGTCCTTCCAGAGGAGGATGTTTCGCGCCGGATGTCGGCCGCGGCGTGAAGACGAAGCAGTAGCGGTCGGCTGGCATGTCGGGATGGCCGTAACACTCGAACGGACGGTCGGTGCCGCGCCCCAGACTCACCACCGTCCCTTCGAAGAGGCAGATCGACGGATAGAGGTAAATCGACCGCTGCGTCGGCAGGTTGGGCGACGGCGCCACGGGCAACTCGTAGCGCGTGGCATGGGTATAGCGGCGGCACGGTACGACTGTCAGGTCGCACGGCTTCGCCCACCCCTCGCCCACGGCCATGCGGGCGATCTCGCCCATCGTCAGTCCGTGTACGACGGGAATCGGCAGCGCGCCGACGCCCGACTTGTATTTCATGTCGAGCACGGGGCCGTCGATGTACGATCCGTTGGGATTGGGACGGTCCAGCACCACTACCGCGCGGCCGAAATCGGCACAGGCATCCATCATGCGCAGCATCGAAATATAGTAGGTGTAGAAACGCAGACCCACGTCCTGCATGTCGACCAGCAACACGTCGAATGAGCGCATCGCCTCGTCCGACGGTCGGCGCGTGCGGCCGTCGTAGAGCGAACGGATCGGCACCCCCGTGCGCTCGTCGACCGAACTGGCGACGTGCTCGCCCGCATCGGCCGTCCCGCGGAATCCGTGTTCGGGCGAGAAGATCGCCGTCAGGCGCACGCCGCTGCGATGCAGCAGGTCGACCAGATGCTCGTCGCCCACGCGCGAAGTCTGGTTGGCAAGCACGGCCACGCGGCGCCCGCGCAGCAGCGGGAAGTAGGCCGCCGTATCGGCCGCCCCGACCGTCACCCCGTCGCACGCCCCCTCCGGCGCGGCCGCCGCAGCGACCGGCAGCAGCATGCACAGCAGCGAAAAAAGCAAGAGTTTGCGCATCGCCTTCGTTTTATCGTTTCATATCTTCGACCAGCGCATCGACCAGCGTGCGGCAGGCAGGTTCGACAGCCGTCGAATACCCCTGCTTCAACTCGACAGGCGCGCCGACGACCGGCCATTTCATCCCCTCGGCGAACTCCGTCATACGACGTACGGCGGCACCGGCCCACGTAAAGGAGCCGAAGCAGGCGAAACGGCGGTGCGGAATGCAGCGCTCGGCGATCTTGCGCAGCAGCGCATCGACCGGCGGGTAGAGCTGGCCGTTGTAGGTCGGCGAACCGACGACGAGCGTATCGTAACGGAAGATGTCGCGCAACACCTGCGACACGTCGGCCGTCGAAAGATTGTAGACGACGATCGGCCGCACGCCTGCGGCGGCCAGGCCGCGGGCGACGGTCTCGGCCATCTGCTCCGTATTGCCGTACATCGAACCGTAGGCGATGACCGCCCCCGGCTCGCCCTCGTAACGGCTCACCTTGTCGTAGAGCTCCACCACGCGGGCGATCTCTCGGCGCCAGACGGGGCCGTGCGTCGAGCAGATCATGGCGATGTCGAGCGGGGCGACCTTCGCCAGGGCGCGCTGCACGGGCTGGCCGTATTTGCCCACGATGCAGGCGTAGTAACGGCGCATCTCCTCCCAGAAGGGTTCGACGTCGAGCTGCTCGTCCGTCACGCCGCCGTTCAGTGCGCCGAACGTGCCGAACGCATCGCCCGAGAAGATCGTACGCTCCTCGGCGCACCACGTGGCCATCGTCTCGGGCCAGTGCACCATCGGAATCATGCAGAACGCCAGCGTCAGCCCGCCCAGGTCGAGCACGTCGCCCTCCTTGACCTCGACCGTACCGCACGCGATGCCGTAGTAGCCCTCGATCATCTGCAACGTCTTGGCGTTGCCGACGATCCGCACGGCGGGATAGGCCTGCCGCACGGCGGCGATCGAAGCCGAGTGGTCGGGCTCCATGTGGTTTATCACCAGATAATCCAACGGTCTGTCGCCCAGCCGTTCGCGGACGTTGGCCAGCAGACGGCCCGTGAAGCAGGCGTCGACCGTATCGACGAGCGCCGTCCGCTCGCCGCAGACCAGATAGGCGTTGTACGACACGCCGAGCGGCAGCGGCCACAGCCCCTCGAAAAGATGCTTCGTGCGGTCGTTCACCCCGACGTAGAAAATACGATCCGTGAGTTTTGTCAAGTCTTTCATAACGGATACTGCAATTTATTTATCGAAATACCTTTATTATTTCCACTCACGCCTCGGCGCCGAACTGCATGAGGTAGGCCTTGATGAAGGCGTCGATCTCGCCGTCCATCACCGCGTCGACGTCCGACGTCTGGCAACCCGTGCGGTGATCCTTCACACGGCGGTCGTCGAAGACGTAGGAGCGGATCTGCGACCCCCACTCGATGCGTTTCTTGCCCGCTTCGAGCGCCTGCTGCGTGGCCATGCGCTTGTCCAGTTCGCGCTGGTAGAGCTTGCTTCGCAGAATGCGCATCGCATTCTCGCGGTTCATCAGCTGCGAGCGCGTCTCCATGTTCTCGATCAGGAACTCGACCGGTTCGCCCGTATCGGGATCCTTGCCGTGATAGCGCAGCCGCACGGCCGTCTCGACCTTGTTGACGTTCTGACCGCCGGCGCCCGACGAGCGGAACGTGTCCCACTCGATGTCCGAGGGGTTGATGACCACCTCGATCGAATCGTCCACAGCGGGCGACACGAAGACCGACGCGAAGGTCGTCTGGCGCTTGTTGTTGGCGTTGAAAGGCGACAGACGCACCATGCGGTGCACGCCGTTTTCGCTTTTGAGATAGCCGTAGGCGTAGTCGCCCTCAATTTCGAGCGTGCAGGACTTGACGCCTACCTCGTCGCCCGCCTGGTAGTCGAGCGTCTTGACCTTGTAGCCGTGGGCCTCGCACCAGCGGGTGTACATGCGCAGCAGCATCGACGCCCAGTCGAGCGCCTCGGTGCCGCCGGCTCCGGCGTTGATGTCCAGAATAGCGCCCATCTTGTCCTCGTCGCGACGCAGCATGTTGCGCAGTTCGAGCGCTTCGATGTGCGCGATCGTCTGCGCATAGTGCGCATCCATCTCCTCCTCGGAGATCACCCCCTCTTTCAGGAAATCGGGCATCAGTTCCAGATCCTCGACCTCCTTGCGGATCGTGTCGTAATCGGTGATCCAGCTCTTGATCGACGCCACCCGGCGCAACTGCTCCTGCGCACGCGCCGCATCGTCCCAGAAGTCGGGGTCCTGCGTCTTCTCCTCCTCGTTCTGCAAATCCATGCGCTTGCGTTCGATGTCGAGACACTTCTCCAACGTATCCCGACGGCTCGCCGCCTCCTTGATCTGTTCTGCCAATACCATAAAATTTCCGGCTTGAAATCGATAGGGGACAAAGATACGAATAAGTGAGAGCAATGTCAAATTTATTTGAACATTGCCGAACGCGAGTATCTTCGGCGAAGCCAAAGATACGAAAAGTCGAGCGCAGAAGCAAGCGCCAGCTTGATTATGCCGAGACGGAGTATCTAAG
>ERZ772892.2133-NODE-2133-length-17896-cov-6.565159_pt1 | contig 17896 bp, 27 predicted proteins | sample MGYA00512126_ERZ772892 | MGnify/ENA primary metagenome ERZ772892 (study PRJEB29015, sample SAMEA2737697) | human gut metagenome | biome: human gut; feature: human-associated habitat; material: faeces | place: China | collected 2012 ... | reverse complement strand
CATGAGGAAGGCGAGTGGGTGTTCCCCCGCATGTGCCAGAGACTAAAAGCCATCATGAATCTCGCATGCTCGGACAAGTTCGGTACAGGAATGCCATTGCTGGCGTCGAATCCGTTCACCCTACCGATTCCACCTGATCCGGAACCCAAATCGTGGGAGGTGCCGCCATTGACGGGCACGCAACTGGCCGCCCTATACGAGTCGATGCCGGAATACGACCGGCTAAGTGTCCTCTTGGCCGCATGGGCCGGTGGCATGAGAATCGGCGAGGCATGCGCGTTGCGCGTATCCGATTTCAATCTTGAAGCCCGAACCATGATGGTGAATCATTCGGTCTGCCGTGGGGAACACGATCTGGGAGAATTAAGATTAGGGCCGACCAAGTCGAAGCATTCCAAACGCGTGTGCCCGTTGCCTGACCTGCTGGTGCCATTGGTCCGCGAGCATATCGCCAATCGAAAAGACGAATCCAGCCCGTATTTATTCCAGTCCCGTCGGGGAAAGGGACCACTCGCCCCGACGACTCTGGGCAATCATTTCCGTCAAGCGCGCGAACAGGCGGGATGCACGACAGCGACGTTCCGTACGTTGCGTGTCACTCATGCGACCCTGCTCATGCAGAACGGCGGCACGATCCGTGAAACGATGGACAACATCGGAGACTCCACCCAGGAGGTCGTGATGCGTCATTACACAAGGACGGTGCAGGAACATCAACGTCAGGTAGTGAATCGCATGGCAGTGGGTATGACATCGGAAAGCAAGACCCTGCAGCATATCCTCGGCGTGCAATACGCCGTTCCGACTCCGGTTCCGGAGGCCCGACTGTTGGATCTGGACGAGAAACTCTCCCTGATCATCAAAGCCCTACAACAGATAAGTGTGAACGACTAATAACAAACAATTTCAGCGTGACCAACATGAAACCGTAATCCACGCAACAGGAGGATAGGCAAATGACGGACACGATCATGCTCGAAGCGCCCGCAAGAGGATGGAGGATATCGGACCTAGCGGACGGTCAAGGAAGAATCCTACGACTACACGACCTCACGGCATCATCCCTCGGCCACACCTCCCATGCCAACCCGGACCGCAAGCCCATCAACGTGGCCAACCAAACCGAAAGCCCAACGCGTACAGGCGGGAGAGTCACGATCGAACGGAAGCCCGATGAAGGTGACGGACCGGCCGTGATCCACCGCCTCAACGACGAGCGTGACCAACGGTGGCAAAACCTGATAGCCGGCTTTCTCGTTCATGCGAGCCGCGGCGTCGTTCGTCACGACGGACAACACGAGTACACAGCCGTGCTGTGCGGCCCACAAGCCGCAATGCCGTTTGATCTCGGCACCGACACCCATACGCCGACACTCGGGCAGCACCGCGATCCCTTGGACCATGGCGGTCCTTACGGCAAGGAACTCTGCTGCATCACCGTGCCCGGCAGCGGCATAATATGCGGAATCCTCCAGGTCTGGCATGACGAACGCGCCTCCTACAAGGCGGTCCTCGGCCCACGCCCCTATAAGCGTCGGCCGGAACAGGTCATCCGGATTGGGCAACGGTTTTGGCAATTGTTGATTCCGGCATTCTCCGATCTGTTCGGTGAGCAGATTCCAGATCATATCCACCTGCATCTGGCCATCCGCGACAGTGAAGCGCAACGTACCATCCGATTCATCCAACCCGACGGACGAAACGACAGGGAGCGTGTCCGAATCATCCGACCGACCCTTGGAGATGCCATGGAACAGATTCTGCAATCCTTCGAACAATCCCACGGAAAACCTCCTATTCCCAAGACGAACGCTTTCACCATACCAGCCGATATCGGGAATGAGCATGAGCCAGCAGAACGAGAAAAGCAAGCAGATGGAAAACCAGAACAAGCCTAATAGACAATCGACATCACGACATCATGGCACGCATCCCCATGGACCTGCGGGCCCGATACCAGTGATATCCACCCTCGGCCCCCGGCGAAAGAAGGACGAACCAATATGAAAATGCGAACGGATGTCCTCTGGGAACCGGACAAAACCGACGAACATGACCGACTGCTGTCGCGTTTCGAAGACGACATAATCGGCCTGCGCGCACGGACGGTCAGCCCATGCGAGATGGCCATCCATTCGTGATTTCATGTACCGATAACAATCAACGCATGCGTGACCGGATTAGGAGAAAACCAAAGCCAGGCAAGGAGCGCACAAATGAATCCGGATCCGAACGCATACCGTCCAAGCAGCCTCGACCTCGAAGACGCGGCCCGCATGAAAAGCGAAAGCGAACTGGAATCGACCCAGGCGCACACGATGAGAAACAACCGCGACCTGGAAGCGGTCATGGCCATGGCCTGCCTCGTCATAACCCTGTCGATGGTGGAAAGCACTCCGTTCCTCGCCATCATCCCGTTCGCGACCGCAATCGCGCTCCTATGCGCCGCAGGACGCGAGCAGGCACGCGCGGTGAAGACGATGCGCGAATACCACGAGACCGTCTCCATCCTCGAAAACGAACTCGATGCCAACGACTACCAGAACATCATGGGACGCCCGCACCCATGGAAGATCCTCTGACGAACATTACCCCCGATATCGCAATGGGGACATGTGGAATCAATGAAGGAAACCGACGGGGGAAACAATAAAAGAACAGACTCGCACACTTTCCCCCGAAGGTGTTCCTCCCCAAAACCCTTTTCGGGAAACCGATCCCCAAAAGGACGAGGACCGATGAGGAACGGACGAAAACCACGCATGACGCTCCAGACCCTCGCGACCATCGCGATGAACCTGTTCACCATCTGCTGCGCCTGCTACATCATGACCATCATCTGGTCACGGATCGACCCGCAGGCCACGTTCATCAGCCGGCATACAGGAGTCGTATGCGGCATCATGGCGATAACCCTCGTCCCCATCCTCCTCACGACAATCTACACGACCATCATCCCAATGAAAGGAAGGGGAAGACATGGGAGCGACAATCATGCAACAGGCGGTAAAATTCGCGGCCAGACTCGACAGGACGACGCAGATGGCGGACATGTTCGCCGACGGACTGCACGGCATGACGGCCGCGTCCGACGCGCTGAAAAAGGTCATGGACGAGTTCGGCATGCCCATGCAAGACGATCCCGACATCGAACCCATCGGCCACGACGAGGCCTGCGATACAGCGGAAACCCTATACCATGAACTCCTCAAACACGCGTCAAGCGGACGCATGACGCTCAGATTCGCCCAGACCATGAACCGCGCGTGGGCGGAGCTCACCGTCAGCGATGGATTGACGGAAGCGTGGCGATGAGACACGCGACGGAATGCGGCGAACGAGACGTCATGCGATTCGTGGGGGAGACGGCCGGATGCCTGGTCGAAAAGGACATCGAATTGAGGGGCGCGGTCGAGGACCTGGACCGAAGAATCGAGGAGATCCGCCTCCAGATCGTCATGCTGAGCGGGAAAAAGGAAGGAAGGGACCGGTGAACGACGGATTGTTCTCCATGGAAGAGAAAAGAGAGGGAAACGACGGGAAGGCCATGGTGAGCTTCATGGTGCCGGCCGCGCTCAAGAACGAGCTCCAGGAGCGCGCCAGACAGTTGCACACCACGGCGACACGACTCATGACCGAAGCCATCCAACTCAGGCTCAGGAAAAACGACGGCGCCAACGACATGGACAGGATCGGCGCCGACGAATTCGTCAAAGGCAACGCCATCAGGACATTGATCGCGGCGCGCCTCACCGACGAGTCGCCGGCGCAGGCATGGGTCATCGCGTACCGGGCGGGATGGAACGACGCGTTGGACTTCTGCATCCAAGCGGAACAGGCACTCGACAAGGAGGAAGACGAATGAGCGAGGAAGAACGCATATGGGCCGACACGCTGGCCGACGCGGTGGAACCGGCCAACGAATACGCCCGCCGGATAAGGAGGAAATACATGGTGTCGGACCGGAACGACCGGTACGGCATCGACCACACATTGAATATCATCGGCCAGGCGTTCCTGGCCGGCGTGGAATACCAAGCCGGCCAGAGACCATGACGGCGAGCGAAGACACGACGATAGGGGAGGCCGACGCGGCCCTCCGATCGGAAAGCGCGCTCCTGGACGAGCGGCTGCCCGTTAGATGGGACGGTGAGATCATCCACTGGACGGACCGTTGGACCGACATTGGAGACATGCTGTTCCTCTGCGGGAACAACCGTCTGAGAACCCTCCAGGCATGCCCCGGCACAGACAGTCGACGTCGATGGAACCAGCACCGGCCCCACCTATGGAAGCCATGGAGCATCACAGGCCGCACGACCCGAAGCCGGTTATGCCTGATGCGTTGCGGCGTGTGCGGACTGACCATCGTGGAAGAGGACCCGTTTGACGGAAGCGAGGAGAAGACCTGGCAGTTGGACGAACCCGATTACGGGCCGGACGGCAGCCACGCCATCATCCAAGGAGAACTCGACATCTGACCCCTGACGCATATGCGCACGGCCGGCAAAAAGGACGGAACAATGAAAAAAATGAAGGCAAGGCCACGCAACAAGCCATTCGACGCCAAGGAACGCCAATACCTGTGCGGTCTAGACGCCGTCGACGCGTGCACCGAGAAACGTATCACATGGAACCAAGCGTTCATCGCGTACGCGATAAAGGAACTTGTGCAAGGACGCGCTCCAAGCGACATCTTCCGCCGGGCTGGATGCGGTCCGGAAGTCATCGGCAGCAAACGCATCGAGTGATGCGCCGCACGATGGCGCAAGAAACTCGAAAAACAACAGGAACAGGAGAAGCATGATGAACAGGAATCATGACCCCATCGTCAAAGCGACCGTCATCATCGTGGCCTGCATCGTCGCGACGATCATGATCTGCGTGGAATGTGCGCTGCTGCCACGATACGGGTGGTTGTGGCTCGTCCTGCTGGGCCTGATCGCCACTGCCATCATCTTCTGCGTGGTGACGATCGTCCTCGCATGGAGGCACGGAAAAGGAGGAAGACGATGAGCGACGGGACCAGATGCTGGTTCGGAGCCGTGACGGGGCACACCGTGCCCATGGCGCGCATGGCCATCGCCGGCATGCGGGCGACCCGACTGTCCGACGAGGACATCGGAGCGGAATACTTCCTCGACCGGCACGCGGAACCGGACACCGGCCTGGTTGCCGACGTCTGCAAGGCCATGGCAACAGCGTTGAGAAGCCTTGGAAAAGAATACGGCGATACCATTCCGATCCTACCGGAAGCCATGTGGATCGAAGCGATGGGATACGACGACAGGCCCGACAGCGACGACTGCATCATCGCCGTAGACTTGGGCACCGGTGACTTCTGCTACGACCGGATTCTGGCTGAAAATCCACAGGCCCGTGCCGGCGCCGTGATCTGCCTTGACAAGATATCCGAATTCATCAGGACCAGAACCTCCGTTGACGGGATGGGACAATGAACAGGCCGGGAAAAGCAACACGATCACACGGCAAGCCATCAGACGATGACGATGAGATCACTGGTTTCGGATTGCCCGTTTCACTCAAAAGACAAATCGAATCGTATGCGGTGATGCATCACATGACGCCAACCCAGGTCCTCGCGGAAGGCATGAAACTACTCTTGAAACAGGAAGCGTTGCAACAGGGCAGAATGAACCGGGCCAAACCGAAGGCACGGCCATGCAACAAGCCATTCGATGCCGAGGAACGCCAATACCTGTGTGGTCTCGACGCCGTTGACGAGTGCGGTGAGAAACGGATCACCTGGAACAGGTATTTCATCCGCTATGTGGAATACGAGCTCGAGTTGGGTGCCCGGCCGGTGGACGTGTTCAGAAGCGCGGGCGTCGGTCCGGAAGTCATCGGACGCAAACGCGTCGAACGGTGCGTGAGACGATGGCGCAGGCAAGCGGTGAAGGAAAGGAATGAACAATGAACGGAGAACAGACCATGGAAGACAAGATCGAATACAAATCGAAAACAGGACACTTCTGGGTCGGTCTACGGAACGGCAGGGACTTTCCCCTGAACCGCAACGTTTACGCCATGGCAAGATCGCAGGAATACCGGCCAGGGCTTCGCAATGGAAGCATCTTCACGGAATTCTTCGTGGCGAAAAACCCTGAAATCGTCCGATGTTCCTGCCATTCGATGGAATCGGTGGTGAAAAAGCTGCATTTCCCGGACGGTACCACGCCTGGTTTAATGCCGGCCACTTGGGTGGAGTTCATGGGAATCGGTGAGAAACCGGAGCCGGCGACGATAGTCGTCGATGCCGGGAACGACGACTACAGGATCGCCCTCGACCTTGATGCGGGAAACTGCTACTACCAGTTCAGGGACCTTGACGAGGCGATGGGCGCGATATGGTTCCTTAGCCAGTTCATTGAAACCGTCAACCAAAGGAAAGAGTACCGTCTGGAGCTCGCACACTGAACGAGTTGCCATCAGGCCGGATAGCCGATCAGCTCACGTTCAGTCCAATCGATGAGCTCCGGCGTAATCCGGTCCACGTCCAACAGCCACACCTCGTTCCGGCGGGGGTTGAAGAAACCCAACCGCCGGATTGACTGGTATTCAGGGTGGACGGAATGCAATCCCATCCGCCAATAGATGAGCAGTTGAAGCGTGTACCGGGGATTCGGAGGATAACCACTCACCTTGAAATCCCACAACGTGTCCTCGGTGAGGAAATCACCGGACCCGCTCGTGATCCGGTCCGTATAGCCTCCCTCGAAATCGAATCCCTCCCATACCACCGGACCATACTCGTCGAGGAACACGCGGGACCTGGCGACCATGCGTGTCAGATTGAAATACGTCGCTGCATCCGGAACCATCCGCCGCGGTCTCCAATACTGCGGTCCACGTCGTGAGGCTGCGTCGAAATCAAGCAGCAGGCACGCAGCCCGAGCCGAAGGAAAAGCGAAATCCACCATTCTGGACAGCAACGATTCCGCATACTCACCCTGGCCGACCAGACGGGCGCCCAACAGGGGAATGCGGAACACGACCCTTTTGGGCGCGCCCATCGCGATTCGCGTCATGTAATCTACGTACAGGCCGGCGATGTCCGGCGCGACCGTCTCCATGGTACGGGGATGCAACGCCGTCCGATCAGGCAAAGGCGTCCGGTCGAACAGGGATAGGGGTAATAATCCTTCCGGCGGCTGATCGACCATGCGGATACGAGTGGTCACGGCCATCGAATCGCGCCGGCGGCGCAACTCATCTATACGCGCGGCGTCCGCCTCCAACACTGCGGCGGGACGCAGATCCATGCCAGTGGACCCGTCGAATCGGTAGAAACGAGGCAAAACCGGACCTCCAATCCACAAAAAGTCACGCGTGCGGAATGGAAACGGAACGGATATGGAGGCCTTCATGTCTACGGAAACAGGCCGATCGGCCATTTCCCACTCGTCTCGCAATAACTCGTGAAAAATGCCGTTTTGCTGTTCGTTCGACGGTTTCCACCATCAAATGTTACACCGGCGCCAACATAAAATATCCCAATAGTGTGATAATATTGGTGTTATCGGGAGGGCACAGGCCGAGCCTGAAACGGAAGAAGGAAACCGTATATGATGAACGTCAACTACCTCGGCACCGAGTCCGACACCATCCTGCAGGACGAACTACGGGACTGGTCCCAAGCCGCCCTGAACCAACTCGACAAGGCGTACGGATACAAGTCGTTCCGTCCCGGCCAGCTCGAGGCCGTCAACGCGATTCTCAACCGGCGCGATCTGATCGCCGTGATGCCGACCGGCAGCGGCAAGAGCGTCTGCTACCAGTTGCCCGCCCTGCGTGTTGGGTCGTTCACCGTCGTCGTCTCTCCCCTGCGTGCGCTCATGCGAAACCAGGTGCAGGCCCTGCGGGCCAGGGGAGTGCCGGCCGCGCTCATCGATAGCGGTGTCTCACCGAAGCAGCGCCAGGGCATCTACGACATGGCTCATGGTGGGGGACTGCGTATCCTGTACGTCGCGCCGGAACGGTTGTGGACCGACGATTTCCTGTTCTTCGCGCAATCCACGCGCATCGACCTGATGGCCGTCGACGAGGCGCACTGCGTGCTGCAGTGGGGCAACGACTTCCGTTCCAGCTACCTGCGCATCGGCGAGTTCATCGCCGGCTTGCCGTCACGTCCCGTCGTGGCCGCGTTCACTGCGACCGCGACCCGCAGCCAAGTGCCCGAGATCGCCGAAAAACTGGGACTGGACCAGCCGGTGCGCATCGGCACCGGATTCGACCGTCCCAATATCCGTTTCGACGCGCTCAAACTCAAACCATCCGCACGCAAACGGTTCATCCTCGACTGGGTCGACGGCCACGAGGGCAGCGGCATCATCTACTGCAACACCATCAAGGACTGCGACTCGTGGGCCGAACGCCTCGCCAAGCACGGCGTGGACGCGGCCGCGTTCTACGCGCCCCTCGCCGACAGGGACAAGGCTCGTATCCAGGACGGGTTCCTCGCCGGTTCGCCTCGCGTGATCTGCGCGACCACCGCGTTCGGCATGGGTGTCGACAAGCCCGACGTGCACTGGGTCGTCAACAACGGCCCATGCGAAAGCCTTGAGGCGTTCTACCAGGAGGCCGGCCGCGCGGGACGTGACGGCCAGCCCGCCCGAAGCGTCGTCCTGTGGACTGACAGCGACTTCATCAACTGGCGGTACCGCCTGCAGGACCATGCAGGCGGCGCGTTGGACGATCCCGAGCTCAAGGAACGGGCCGAACGCGCCGCGCTCGGCCGACTCGACGCGATGCAGCAGTACTGCGAGACGGACGAATGCCTGCGCCGCGTGCTCCTCGACTATTTCGGAGAGGATCAAGACAGGGAGCATTGTGACAACTGCGGCAACTGCACGTACGTGGCCGACTGCGACGTGAACCCGCAGGAACTGCGCCGCAGAAGCCGCTCCACACGACGCCGCGGCGGAACGAAGGCAGACACGGGCGGCAAGACCGGTCGGAAGTCCGGAACCGAACCGGAGGAGGAGCAGCAACCGTACGAGCCCCAGCCGGAGGACGAGGCCATCGTCTCGTTCGTGGCCGGACGCCAGAAGCTCATCGGACGTGGATTCGGCGACAGGAAGACCATACTCAGCCTGCAGGGCGGAACCGGCGAGGACATCGACGACCAGGGACTCGACCAGGTCGGCGGATACGGCGAACTCACCGGCATGGACGAACAGACGATCAAGGACCGCATCGAAACGCTCGTCGCGGCCGGCCTCCTCAAACGAGGCATATACCACACGCTCCTCGACGGAAAGGAAACGGAATCATGACGAAGACCCGTCTCGCCCGACTGCGCGCGGAAAGCGGACTCACCCAGATGGAGGTCGCGGCCATGACCGGACTGCGCCAATCCAAGATCAGCGACATCGAATGCGGGCGACGAAGCAGCGCGAAGATTCCGTTGGAAACCGCGGCCAAGCTCGCCATGGCGATCGGCGTGCACGCCGAGGACCTCCTCGAGATGGACCTGCTCGAGAGAATCACCATCACCGCCATGATGAACAAGCCGAACGGAGACGACGGCAGGGGAAACGGACGAACGGCATAAGCGTCGCGTCACGGACCATGCGACGTCTTAAGCCACTGCCGCGGCGGAAGCCCTGCGGCGAAGCCTCCGGTCTGCTTCCACCTTGCCCATCAAAAAACCTACCGCGAACCAGCCGGATGAGACAGGTGCAACATCCAGCGGGACGGACCGCGACCGAAATAACGGACTTGCAACCAGAACACGAAAAAAGAGGAGCATGATGGACAATTCCGAACTATCGCAGCGTATACAAGAACTGCCCGATAAACTGAGCGGCCTTGAGACCGAACCAAGGATTGCCGAACGTCTACGACGGATCGACGCGTTAAAGGACCAAGCCCGCGCGTTGGAGCCGTTGGATGGCGTCGAGGACATGGCATTGGCGGATTACGACCGCGACTGGCTGGTGCGCTACACCTACAACTCGAACGCCATCGAGGGATCCACACTGACCCTGGAGGACACCTCGCTAGTATTGGAGGGCGAGTTCATCCCCTCGGACTCGCCGGCTCGTTACGTGTTCGCCGCGCGTGGAGTCGCGGACGGCATGGCCTACGTGCGCGGATACGCCGAGGAGGGACGAAAGCTGGACGAGGAACTGGTCCGGCGCGTCCACGAGGTGACCGCGCTGGATCTCCAGCCGTTCGCCCGCGGCATGTTCCGCCCGTACGGTTATCTGGCGAGGATCACCGCGACTCGTGTCAAGACCGCCGATCCGCTGGAGATCCGCGATGACCTGCACGCCCTGATCGACGGGTTGGATGGCTGTGGCGCGCATCCGTTGCTCAGGGCCGCCGGCTTCCATGCGATGTTCGAGAACATCCATCCGTTCATGGATGGCAATGGGCGGACTGGCCGCCAGCTGCTCAACTTCGTTCTGCTGAGGAACGGATACCGTCCCGTGGCCATCAAATACGATGCAGGTCGGGCATACGCGCGCGGCCTGGAGTCATGGCAGGTGGACGGCAAGCCGGACTCGTTCTGCTCCATCTTCCTCGACTGCGTGGAACAGGAGGAGCGCGCATTCGTCGAATTGGTCGAGGGTTTGCGTCGGAAGCCGGACACCATTCGCAACAAAACGGATCTGCTGGACGGATTCGGCGACACGCTGCGGAAGAACCTTGCCCGCCAAGACGGGGATGGCAAGAGTGCCGGGATTGATTACAAAGGTCCTAGGCACCATATGGGTCATTAGACCGAAGGCCCTGGGCCACGAAATGAGAATCAGGGAGAAAGGGAGTGGCGTGATGTTCGGAACTGAAACTATATCTGAATTCGAGATGCGACGCCGCGCGGAGAACTTTTCTGTTCCGCTCGCGCAGCCATGCTAAGGGATAGCCTCCCGCCCACGGAAGTGATGCTGGGGATTCCGGTGTTTGGTCGGCTGAGAACAGCGTTTCACGGGTCGTGCCGATACTCGTTGTCGATTTCTAATAGGTGATACTGAGGAGTATCTGATTTCAGGAGGATTATGGCATCTACGCACCACGGTGTTGTCTATACGAAAAAATGGGTTGTCGACCTGATTCTCGACGTGGCCGGCTATGTGCCGGGCACCGGCATTTCGGATAAGGTGATCATCGAACCATCCTGCGGGTGCGGAGCTTTCCTGACCGTGATTGCCGGACGTCTGGCCGATGATGCAATTGCCGTTGGCAAAGGTTGGACGTCGTTGGTGAACGCGATCCGCGCCTACGACATAGACTCCGCGTCGATCGAGACGGCAAGGAAGGCCGCCGTCGAGGCGTTGATGACAAGAGGATGCCCCGCGATCCAGGCTCGGGAGCTTTGCGAGCAGTGGATCGTACACGGCGATTTCATTCTTGATGACATTCCTGCCGCTGATTTTATTGTCGGGAATCCACCATACGTCCGGGCTGTTGAAATTGACCGGACGAAGAGGTCGCTTTACGTCAAACGACTCTCTTCGGTAACAACGGGATGCGACCTGTACGTGAGTTTCTTCGACCGAGGCCTCGATACATTGAAGGTCGGCGGAACGCTATGCTTCATCTGCGCTGACCGATGGCTGCAGAACAAGTACGGCACGTTGTTGAGATCCCGTATGGGCACGGATTGCGATCTCGTGTCTCTCGTACGCATGCACGGTGTTGATGCCTTCGATGATGAGGTCGATGCCTATCCGGCGGTCACGACAATTCGCAAGGGTGTGGCGGCCGATCATTTGAAATTCGTGAACTGCGCCCCGGAATTCAACGAGGCCGACGCCACCGCGGTCCTCGACTGGCTGATGGACGACGAGCTGGATCTGGTTGGTGAGCGATTCGAAGCATTCGAGATTGATAAACCGACCGGTAATAGGATGTATCCGCTCGGTAATCATGACCTAGTGAGATTCGTCTCGCAGGCGTGTGAAAGGTTGCCGAAACTCGAAGAGGCCGGTGTGAAGCTCGGTATCGGTATCGCCACGGGTTGTGATGATGTTTTCCTTACTGAAGACGATGATTTGGTAGAGTCTGATCGTATGGTGCCGATTTTCTACATGCGTGATCATCGTCGTGGGAACGACGATAGGCATCGCTGGCTTGTAAACCCGTGGAATGACGACGGAACTTTGGTCAGCCTCGAAGAATATCCACGACTCAAAACCTATTTGGAAACAAACAAGGAACGGCTGTCGAGACGATATGTCGCGAAAAAGAATAAAGCTGCCTGGTACCGCACTATCGACAAGCTCACACCTGGACTGCTTGACCGGGACCTTCTACTTATACCGGATATGGCGGTTCAGCCCGATCCGATTCTGTCGCATGGAAAGTATCCGCATCACAATTGCTATTGGATCACTTCCGATGAGTGGGATTTGGAGGTTCTCGGCGGCCTGCTTATGGCCGATACGACACGTCGTTTCATCGATGCGCTTGGTGTCAAGATGCGTGGAGGAACGTTGCGTTTTCAGGCACAGTACCTGCGCTTGGTGCATATGCCGGATTATATCCAAATAAGTGACACGAACAAATTGGGACTTTCACGCGCTTTTAACGAGAAGGACAGGGCTTTGGCAACGAAATTCGCCGAAGCGGCTTATAAGGAGGCCATGGAATGAGATCTGACATCGAGGCCGCGATTCTTGGCATGTACGATTCAATCGAACGCGCCCGCGAGACACAGGCTGCAGCAGGGCATTCCGATCAGGGAGCACGGCAGGGAATCACGTCTGGAAAGCATCTGGATCCGATTGCAGCTATCATTCGTGACGATCTCATTAATGCGGGTTTCCATCCTGATGAGGTCTATGACCAAGGACGCATGTGCACATTACCGGGCTGGTTCCGTCCCACCAAGAACTGGGACTTGCTGGCGCTTGACAATGGCGAACTCGTGAGCGCTATCGAATTGAAGAGCATTAACAGTTCCTTCGGGAACAACGCCAACAACCGCGCGGAGGAATCAATTGGCTCGGCATTTGACGCGCATACGGCGTTCGATGAGAATCTGCTCGGTTCCAGCAGTATTCCGCCGGTCATGGGATATGTGATGATAGTTCACGATTGTCCGGACAGTCGGATTGTCGGACGTGGGGTGCGGTCAGCGCATTTTCCGATTGACCCTGATTTCGAGGGGGCGTCGTACCTTGATCGTTTTTTGCTGCTCTGTGACCGACTCCGTCGGAAGAGCTTGTACCAGGCCGTCTGGCTTGTGTTTGCGAATCCCGAGGACGGGGTGGCCTATGAGCCATCGACGTTACTGGCATACGATAAGTTCATCGCAAACATTGTTATGGCGCTTGGCGTGCATAGGGCGTAAAAGAATGAAAGCAGAATGGATTTCGTTCTTTCGGCTTTTACCGGTTCCGGTAGCCGGTACGTAGTCTCTATCCGATCGTGCATGTTCCATGGTGTCTAAGTGTTGCAACATTCATGGTCGGGGATACACGGTCGGCCATACGCAGGGGCGAGGGTCTCCGTATGCGGTGAGATGCTCACCCCTGGCCCCTACGGGTGTCGGCGGCGGTCCTTATCCTATCTCGTCGCTGATCTGATACTGCTGGTCGGACCAGAAGAAGATGGTTCCTTCCATTGGGCGTATAGTTCGATCTCCCCGCACTTGTCTTTTGGAATCATCGCGTCAAAATCATCTGCGTTTTTTATGCTTACGCCATGGCCGTCTTCTTGCGTATTCCATCCTTCAAAGATGAGTCCCCTCTTCCGGCTTGAAGGCTGATAGTACGTGCTTTTCGCTGAAAGACCATAGCCTATTATTTTGTCTTCTCTTTTCTGTCCATTATGAAAGATCACATGATGGCCGTGCAGGGCAAACTCATCCTCGTGGATGAAAAAAATAATGTAAAGGAGAGAAGCTGTGATTAAGAAGAAAGCCGTAGGGCTTAGGATAATGACAAACACTACTAATACGTAGATATTATTTATAGTCGATTCGAAATAAAACACTTCAAATAAGATGGAAAGGCACAGACAGAATACAAAATTAAAGATGGCCAGTATGTAGCGATTCCGGCGAGAAGATAATGAATCATGATAATGATCTTCCAAGTTCGGACGGTTAGCGAATCTCCATCTATCGATTATGTAATCGATGGTATATCCTACGGCAAGGCTCAAAGGAACAAACAGGGCAGCGATTGCCACTAGCATTAGCTCCCTGGCTAAAAGTTTGGCCGTATATTTCGTGGCTGTCTCAATTGACACTGCAATCATTGCCGAGAACAACATGGATGCCGACATCCAGGAAAAAACCCATATCGATATTGGATTATTTGCTTCTTTGATGGCCCGGTATGAACGGTAAGCAACGATATATACAGGAATCCAGATTGCCGGCAGGACGAGAAAAGCTAAGAGGAAAACCACACTTGGTAAGTCTTCCCGTTTAATATTGCTTAAAATGCTGCCTTTCTCAGGGGAAAGCAATCCCGAGAATTTGAGCAAGAAGGGTATTGCCCATAGGATAAGAAGGAGCAGAAGAGAAAAAAGAGTAAAAAAGAAGCTGCCTCTTCTTTGAGACGTTTTATTCTCGATTAGTTCATTCCGATTTTTTTGTGCTTTTTCCTGGCGCCAACGGCACCAGGAATCGTATCTGTTCACTTTTGCTTTCTCTGCGTCGATTTCAGCTTCAAGAAGCACATCAGGATGACTCTTTTTTGCCTCGCGAAGAGACGACAGTCTTGAAAGACGCTTCTGCTGTCTTGAAGATGCGTTGTCTCCAATCAAAGTTGATATCTTAATGGCACAGTGCACAACAACAGTCAGAAGGAGAAGGGCTCCTGCCAAAGTGTAGGGTCAGTCGCTGCCGCTTTCCGCCATAGTGCTGATGGCTTCAGAAATTAAACCAAAGGCTTCTTTTATTCCACTCATTATCTTGTCCGTAATGTGTCTGATCTTAAAATTACTTCATGCACAACACTAATACCGTCTACCATCTCTTCGGCAAGGGCCGTGATGCGGCGGGTTCCGAAGACTGAGCCGATTTCGGTATGTTGTTTTCGGTATTTACCGGTTCTGGTATCGCGGTATCCAATCGGTTGAGGGCATTGCCTTGCGCATCGACCGTGGTTCCCGGCGAGGCTCAAGGGGCACGACGCCGCGCCCCTTGAGAATCCCCGCACGCCAAAGCAAAGCCTTGGAACCATCATGCGGTCATGACCTCCCCACAGGGGAGTCCCCGCCCGCACGGGCCGCGGAAAACGGACGGAACCGGAGTGCCCGCGTCCGCGACCCATGCCGTGCGCCTTACGGCTCCCGGTGCCATGGGTTCGTGGACCCGTTTCGCACGCGGTTCCGACTGTGCTTTCCCATTGCGCGCGCCGTCGGCGCGCTCCACGGGGTGTCGCCTCCGCCCACCCACGGTGGGCTTCGGCCGGGGAACGGAGCTCGCTCAGCCGCTCGCACCCTTCGAATTTTCTTTTGGACCGTCCGGCTACGCCGGATTGATCATACCGGCGTCGCGCCTCCCGTCAACGTTGCCGCGCCCCCTGCGGGTTCGCGCCCGTCTTATGACTGGAACCGCTTTGGCCGGTAACGCTATCGCTTGACCAAACGGCCACAAAGAAAAAATTTCAGGGACCGACAGGACATCAAGGAGACACATCATGGCAGCCATCGGCATCAAGGAAACCCCGTCCGCGACAACATCCGAACTCGCCACCGCGTTCGACGAGTGGCTCGACGGACTCGACACCCCACAGGCCACGCTCACCAAGCACAGCATGGAAATCCTCGCCAGATCCATGAGGAAGAGCATGGCATTGCGCGACGCCATGCTCCTGTCCGTCATCTGCGCAGGCAATCCCGAATACGACAAGGGCAAACTGCGGGACTACGCGGCCGCGCCGCGCATCCCGAACCATCAGCTCTCCGAATGGTGCGAACGGATGATGAAATGGTCGTTCGCACACGCCGGACACGAGACCGACAAGGACAAGGTCTTGAACGCAAGCCGGATGCTGGTCGACATCGTCGCCGCCGTCGAGGACGCCGATCTGAAACTACAGGTCCAGCCGCTCGCCATCATCAGCTACATACTGTGGTGGATGGGGGACGAGCGCGCTATGCTGACCGCGATGCGCGCGCTGGCAATCGACGAGGAATGCAGTCTCGCCGCCATAGTCGCGGCCGCCATCCACGGCGACCAGTGGCCGAACCGGAACTGACCGCGAACCATCACCAAGCCGACACGACAGGTCTGCCGGCCTGACCGCCGGCAGACCACAAAACCCGCAAGGAAACAGCAAAATGCTCGGCGGACGGGAAAACCATGCTCACGCGATTGCGGGACGCCATCGGGGGAGCCGCCGACAAGCTCTCCCTCCGACTGCCGAACGGTTGGACGGTCACAGGATACCTATTCGACCGCGACTACGATCCCACCCGCATTCCGGAGGGCTGGACCGTGGACGGCATCCTCATCGACCACGACAGGCCAGGGAACGAGACGCTCACTCTCGGCAACACGTTTGCGCTTTTTATGGTATGAAATTCGGACCGGTCAGACCCTGACGGACGGGGACGGTCCGGTACAGTTCGGTACAGTTCGGTACAAAATCGCCGGGTGAAAGGAGATGTGCAGGCGGAGTTTTCTGAATTCGCCGGTTTGCTGTATCCGATCATCGGTGGCGGTGATTCACGATCCATATGCCGAAGGGACTGGACGAAAAACAGGCCGAACGATGGGTGCGGGACCATTGGGACGAACTGATCGAACCCAACATCCAGACCCACAGGCTCGAAACGTGCGGCAGCGACCTCGAATGGCACAGGAAATGTAACCGCCTGAACGCCCGCGCCACGCATCCCGAACCCCAAGGGGTTCGGCGTGCTCGCGGACGCTCCGGCGGCTAACGCTACCGCTCGACCAAACGGTCCAAAAGAAAAAATTCAGGGATTGACACCATTACAAGGAGAACACCATGAACGACACCGTCAAACATTCGGATGACGAGGCAATCGTCTCCCTCACCTACACGTGGGGAATGGTCGGGGGCTTCCTGCTCGAGCATGGCAGACCGGCAACCGACCGCAACATCGAAGCGTTGGTCGCCGCCTGCGGTTTCGACGACCGCATCGAGAACGGCATGGACAGCCTGTTCAACGGCGCATACGACGAGGTTGAGGGACAACTGTATGACGCGATGCCGGAGAATCTGCCCGACAAGCCATGGTACGACCGTCCGAACGGTGAATGGGTGTACAACCGCGAGAAGCCCGCCGACCACCACGACAATGGCGAGGACGAGTCATGGTATGGCACGTACTGCCATGTCGGCAACCATCTGAACGGGAACCAATGCTGGTGCTGCAACACCTGCTCCCAATGCGGAAGGCACATGTGCGAAGAATGCACTGTCCGCTGCTGCACATGCGGCAGCATCGTCTGCGACAACGACGCACACGAAAATTCAGACGGCGAATGGGAATGCGTCGAGTGCGAACGCGAACACAATCCAGAGAAGAAGCGTCTGTTCGACGCCCTAGAAGGATACAAGGTCACGAAGCAATACGGGGTGACCGATACCCCCCGCCGTGTCATCCGCGACTTCATCAACAGCCTCTGAAAGACCAGTCGTGGGAGGACATCGAGACCTCCCACGATGCCGGCCCCTGAAGCCGCCGGAGCCCACCCGGCCCGGCGCCAGGGCGCCGGGGGAGACGGACCCTTCGCTTCGCTTCGGGACTATTTCGACAGTGGACCATGCCCCGCCATGCCCATGCGCGGCGGGGCCGGGGAACGGAGCGGCGCACCGATGCGCCGCAACCCTTCTATTTTCTTTTGGACCGTTCGGCTAAAGCCTCATGATCGTAACCGTCTCCACGCCCGCGCCACGCATCCCGAACCCCAAGGGGTTCGGCGTGCTCGCGGACGCTC
>ERZ772892.2125-NODE-2125-length-17964-cov-7.637110_pt1 | contig 17964 bp, 18 predicted proteins | sample MGYA00512126_ERZ772892 | MGnify/ENA primary metagenome ERZ772892 (study PRJEB29015, sample SAMEA2737697) | human gut metagenome | biome: human gut; feature: human-associated habitat; material: faeces | place: China | collected 2012 ... | reverse complement strand
AAAAATACAACCGCCGGCACAATGTTATATATGCTTTTGGGAACTTTCCGGAGCTGGCGGTTGAATCCTTCAATGGCACTTGTGGTATAAGTCAGCCGTCTTACTGCCTCCGGATATTTGAAATAAGTGGACAGGGTTGCTCAGTTATCATTCCAGGATTTATAGATTTTCGAAGCCCAATAGCAGTCTAGAATTTTGTCCGCACCCTCGTTTCAAAAGGCACAATAGCTTCAGAATCAAATTGATTAATCATCATCAGATTCACTTTCGTCTTCATCATTATCGTGTTCATCATAACCATAATTCTCAGGGTCGTTGACTCCGGGATTTCCCTCATTGTTTATTGTTGTAGTAGTATCTGGATAGTTAGGATCATATTCGTAACACATAAAGCATCTCCTTTCAATCGTAAAAATAATACATTGTAACAATTTGACTATATCAAATGTTCTTATAATCATCAATTTATAATAAATAATAATTCAACCATAATTCAAGATAGTTAATGTTGTTAGAAAAAGCCTACTTTTGATATTCCAAGCAATTAATTAAGCAAGATTCCTTATCTACGAAAAGTATTTTTAAAATCCAATAATGATAACGTTTTACAATCAATGGTTTTTGTTACATCCTTAATTATCCCTTGAGAAGTCTCATGGAATAGCTTTCTATGCACATATGCCTCTCGATTTTTTCTATTAAAGGCACCCTTTAAGGAGTAGGCAATTTTTGATTGATTTCTGATATGCAAATAACCGTAATTATAATTTTCGGAAGCAAGCCAGCTTCCGGTTGCAACAACATCTAAATCAATGTTCTTTTTTGCGGATTCGGATATACCTGATTCGGGAACTAGATTTCCATTGGACCATTTATAATAAATCTTTTTGCCGTTTGTTATATTTGGAGTAAATGAAATCCTTGAATATGAACCCAAGGATGACAGATAGTTTTCATCTAATTGCAGGCATATTCCTTTTTCCGTCCATGAAGAAAATTGTTCCGACAGAACAAGGATAAATAAGGAACGTAACCATACTTCTGCCAACATATTATCGTTTTTATTGATGCACAGTCCATAGGCATGAGGTACAATACCTGTCTCATCTTTTTCTAATTCGATTTTATATATCAGTAAATTTTCTTTACAGGAATCTACAACAAGAGTTCGAGCGTAATTTTCATAAGTTGTTAAATCAAGCTTATTACAGTTGGAGACATACCAGTTGATGAGAGCGTTGTTTATACTGTTATTTTCCGGATTTGTCAAATTGATATTATTTGGTTCTCTATAACTTATGTCAAAAACTTTCGCTAAAATTGTTAAATCCATACGGGTCCTCCTTTATCGAACATTCCAAAACCTGCCATCCCATTAGCATATAATGTTTTTTTATTTTTTCACCCTGGGAAACAATCAATGAAATATCTGTATCCCTGTCCAGATATTTCCAACTGGTTTTTTCGTGTCTTTTAGAGAGTCGCATAAAAATGCTAATTATCCAAGGCGAGTGATTTGACGCTTACTTTATTACATCATTAGTCTTATTTTTACTACCATATAATTATTTTATAGACAAATGACTTCAGAAGAAAAAATATTTATTTTTCGAGTATTGTAAATGATAAATTAGATGTATAAAGAAGAGAAAATAATTCATTCTTTATAGAAAATGAAAGGAGGGCATGTGTATGAGGGCATACATAGCAGTAAAAGATGAGGTAAATGGAAACATCAAAGTAGCAAGTAATGGGCAGGTAAATTCATATCCAAATACAGACAGTGGATATGAGCATTATTGGTATAACCCTTTTACAGGTCAGATGGGATGGCATGGAGAAAATGCATCACCAGATGATAAGGCGTTTATGGCTGATGTTGCAAGAAAATAAAGGAGGATAATAAAAATGGCAGATAAAGCAATTATTAGAGTTCATGATGACAAAAATGGTAAGACGCATATTGATGCGTATAGTAATGATCCAAGGGAACCACATGATACGATACATATTAATATTCCTAATGATGGAACTGGAACCGCAATTATAATTGAGAAGTTTGATGGAAAAAAGAATAAACCGACAGAAATCAAAATCGGTAAGTAGTTCTTGGTAAAAACTTTGGATAGTAAGCATATAGTTGAAAAAAATATGTGATTGTATATAAGCGCTAAATAAAATAGTATCGTTGAAAAAAATGCAATCTACGAGAACTCTCGCAAGATTGCATTTTTAGTTTGCGCGCCATGGGCGCGCTCTAACGGGTGAAAGTCCCGAACACGCCCAGATAGTGGGAAGTGTATAGCTGAACAGCAAGGGTGTCCATCGTGAGATGGAATCTGAAGGAAGCTGTAAGCAAATCTCTGGTCCAACGGACAGAAATCACATATAAGGCTAGGCTATGAGAGATAAGTTGGCTAAAAGCAACGAAGTCTAATAACTATCACTTTTGTAGTAGCAGAGTAAATGTGGCGGATATATGGAGAGAAAGAGCGTGCACCTTAAGCGTGGAGGTCTCATAGGGGTTCCATTAGCCTAGTAACAACGAACTGTGAGAAGTCAGCCGAGCTCATAGAAGTGAAGAAGTCTCTGTAATGGAGATGGAGCAAAGGGGTGAACAATCAATAAGTTTGAGTATGTCTCGTATTGCAGAAATGACAACATCTGCCGTAACCAATCGGGTAAAAGATGGTCAAATCAAGCGAGGCGGAAAGGAAAGAACGTATGGATACAAGAAGTCTAATGGAGCAGATATTATCTAGCGATAACCTCAACAGGGCATATCTGTAAGTCGTACGAAACAAAGGTGCAGAGGGAGTGGATGGAATGAAGTACACAGAACTCAAAGAACATCTTGCAAAGAACGGCGAAACATCAAGGAACAGTTGAGGACAAGAAAATATAAACCTCAACCAGTACGAAGAGTGGAGATACCAAAACCAGATGGTGGTGTCAGAAACCTAGGAGTACCAACAGTAACAGACAGATTTATACAACAAGCCATTGCACAGGTTTTAACGCCAATCTATGAGGAACAGTTTCATGACCACAGTTATGGATTTAGACCTAATAGATGTGCACAACAGGCAATCATAGCAGCACTAGACATGATGAATGATGGCAATGACTGGATTGTAGATATTGACTTGGAAAAGTTTTTTGAAATAGTGAATCATGACAAACTTATGACTATCATAGGTAGAACTATTAAAGATGGAGATGTCATCTCTATTATTAGAAAATATCTTGTTGGTGGAATCATGATTGACAACGAATACGAGGATTCTATTGTGGGTACACCACAAGGAGGAAACCTCTCGCCACTATTGGCAAATATCATGCTAAATGAACTTGATAAGGAAATGGAGAAGCGAGGGCTTAACTTTGTACGATATGTGGATGACTGTATCATTATGGTCGGAAGCGAAATGTCTGCCAATCGTGTAATGAGAAACATATCTCGTTTTATTGAAGAGAAACTAGGACTCAAAGTTAACATGACCAAGAGCAAAGTAGGTAAACTAAGTGGATTGAAATATCTGGGTTTCGGATTCTACTTTGATTCAAGAGCACACCAATTTAAGGCAAAACCACATGCAAAATCAGTAGCAAAGTTCAAGAGGCGAATGAAAGAACTCACTTGTCGTAGCTGGGGCGTTAGTAACAGCTATAAGGTTGAGAAACTTAATCAGCTTATCAGAGGGTGGATTAACTACTTTAAAATAGGTAGTATGAAGGTGTTATGTGCCACGCTCGACCAAAGCATAAGATTTCGATTGCGCATGTGTATATGGAAACATTGGAAAACTCCACAGAATCGCGCGAAGAACTTAATAAAGCTAGGGGTATATAAGAAACTAGCGTACTCAACGGCTTATAATGGTGCGAGAATCGCACACTGCTGTCAAGGCGGTGCCATGAATGTAGCCGTTACAAAAGAAAGACTAACCCGTTTTGGATTAGTCTCAATGTTAGATTACTACGCCGAAAGGTGTGTTACTTGTTAAGTTGATTGAACCACCGTGCGTACCGTTCGGTACACGGCGGTGTGAGAGGTCGAAAATTTCTCATTTTTAAGAAATTTTCTCCTACTTGATCGCATACAAAGATATGCTATTTTACATTTCCGATAGCCTTAGGCTGCTCAATGTCAAGACCTGACATCAGCCAGTCAAACTGGCGCCAGGTAATAGGCTTTACTTCAGATGAATTCCTTGGCCATCTGTATCTTCCTTTCACGTCAAGACGCTTATAAAGAAGTGTTATCCCATCAGGTTCTTTTAAAAGAATCTTTATTCTGTCACACCGTGTGCCACAGAACAGATATATGGAGTTTCTGTTGATTTCCTGTCCCATCATGTCATAAACAATGGCACATAAACAATTAATAGATTTGCGCATATCTGTTTTTCCTGTAATGATATAGATTGAAGTCGCACCTGATATATCACCAATCATAAGCACTCCTTGAAAGATTTAAAAATTTTTGTAAGGAAATACTGATCAATATCCTGCTGAATATCCAAAGTGATACCTCCTATATGTGCAGACAGAACTAAAAGCTTGTCTGTATCATTAAATGATGGAAAATCATTCATATAGGAATCAGCACATATGTCATCAATGACAGGTAACTTAACAACTTCCTGTCTTTTAACAGCTGGATGATAGTTTAAAGAATCAGGTATTTCATAACCATGACTGGTTACCTGTTTAATCCAGCCATGGAATGTACCAGGAGCAATGTTATTATCATGACACCAGGCAGGGTGAACCATGGAACATCGATTTTGACCTTAATATTGTTATTGTAAAACTATGTCTAATATTAATTGTTATTTTCATAAAATACTAAAAATAACTCATGGTCAGGTACTTTGTATTTATAGTATTCGTTATATGTTCTTGCTGCATTGAGATTTCCTTTATCTTGTGAAACTTTTAGAAGATTAAGAAGAAAATCTATACTTTCTTTCGTGAGATTGTTTGTTTTACATAAATATTTATACAGTTTATGAGTTAATGAATATAGCAAATCTCCTTCATTTTCAAAATGAAAATTATGGAAGATAACCTTTTCAACCCATCTGATTTTTTTGTGTATTTGAATTATATTTAGATTTAGGCAATGATTTAATGCCCATTCATAAATGAGACTTAAATTGGCAGATGAATCAGTTCTACATATTTTATATATTTTTTCATCTCCACATTTTGCAAGATGATTTCTCAAAAGAAATTGTGAAAATTTTTGATTGTTAAAATATACAATTGCCTCAGATACATCATCAGAATTGTTAAATGAAAACGTCTCGTAGTTCATAGCATTTGCAAGGGCGATATTTATAGATTTATTTGATGCAGCAATACTATAAAGGGGGTTATTTGTACTAAATGCTATTCCTCGTTTTGGGGTTTGAGCCATTCTACCAATTTCATAAATTGTTTCATATGCAAATTGTCCGGTAAATTCACAATTGACAAATTCAATATTTCTATATGCAATATTATAACCAAGAATCCACTTATGAAGGGTCAACTCATTGAAATCAATTACTTCTACAATTTGATTATATCCATAGAATTCAATTACGGCACTATTATTATTACCATTAAAGGATGGTATTATATTAAATGAATTTATATTGAGTGGGCATGGATAGTTTATTTTCCATATAGTATATTCTTTAGTCTCAATATTATATAATCCTATTAAGTTTCCGATAGAATCATATATGATTATAAATTGATTATAGTTCTTTATTCCATCGATGTTCATTTTATCAAGTTTTATAGAATCAGTAAGTTTAAAATTACTGTCAACAGAATACTGGGTTAAATAAAAATATTCTGACGTTTTTTCAACAATATACAGTTTATTGTTATATGAAAAAATAATCATATTTTCTTCTGGTGCGCAATCATTTATAACATCATATGAAAGAATACATAATGTTGAACTACAATCTATTATTTTGACACATACGTACCCCTTTTTATAGGAAATTTGTATACCTGCGTATGTTGTTTCTTTAATTTGATCAGACCAGATTAAAGTTATTTCAGAAATATTATTGCCTTTTGGGATTGATAATGTTGTGAAGCCATCGCAAAGTAATATTGCCACTTCATTTTTTTCTAAAAGTGTACATAAGCCAATTCGTTTTCTATACCCATCAGGGATGGATCTTTTGACAGTCCCAACTACAGCTCTTTTGTAGCTAAATAACGGTTTGGAAAAATCATCATTATTGAATTTGTCTTTTTCGTATCCGCATACGACGCATCTGTAGGACAGTACGGGTTCGATTTCTTCATTTTGTTTTATAACAGCTGGAATATCCCTTCCGCAGTAGTGTATTTTATCATCAGAGCCATAACGATATCGGTTCTCTGAGGGATATAGAAAGATATCCCCGAATGTACAGTCAGTGAATTTGATGTGTTTGTTAAGATGATATGCAATATATGATAATCCAGATAGTGTATTATAATCATTATCATCCTTAAATATAAAATCATTGATTTCAATATGTTTTATATCGGGTTCAAATAACATTATCATACCAAGAATGAGTTTAGCTGTTTTATATTTATGGTCAGTAAATAATAATTTGATATCAATACTGTGTTTACATAGTAAGTGATAAACCAGTTCAAATGTGGTTATATTATCTATTTGTGTATAGTCGATTTGCAAACTATTCAGTTGATAAATGTGTGTTCCATGTTTTATAATATTAAAAATATTCTGTGCCTTTATGTAAACCGCAACAATATTGTCTCTGAATGCAATAAGATTCCCTTCTTTTGCCAATATGCCAGTTGCGAAAATGGCATCACTAATAACTTGGGGAATGTTATCTAAAAATATAAGTGAATTAGTAATTTGTACTATTCTTAGTTGAATAATATCCTCCATAATTCGTTTAATCATACAATTGTATTTTTTATTACTTGATGTTGTTATCAAATTAATGTATTCCAATATTGCATCCGATATTGTATTTATTGATTCATTTTGGATAATAATATTTGCAATAGGTGGAAATAAAATAAATGGATTATCTATATACCGGTCCTTTAATAGGGATTTTAGATATACTTTATCTAATAGTAATAATTCAAATTCGCCAGATTCAGGATAATATTTACCAGAGTATCGATCATAGTATTTGGTTCTACCAACAATATTTATATAATGGTTTTTTGTATTTGGTTCAATAATGTTATTCTTTGATTCAGTAATTGTTTTTTGATTGATAAATATTACGGAATATTCGTTAGGTAATTGGTTTGGTAATAAACATTCTGGTATCCATTCAATAACGGGGATTAGTTTGTAAGTATATATTTCATCGATTAATTTAATTGAGATGTTTTCAATTAAACTTTTTTTACCGGAAGCGTTGACACCTGTAATAGTAATATTTTTACTTTCAATGACTGTATTAAAGAACTCATTGAAAGTAAGTAATGAGGGATTAGCACATCCTTCAATCCGTACCCATTCTGTATAATATATATTTTTTGAACATTTATTTCTCAATGAAGAAAGGTAATTGTTTAATTCCCCAAGGGAAGATTTTTCACAATATTCAGCATTTATATAATCAATAATTATTCTTTTAATATCAATATTGGCATCATAAGTATTAAAAAAATATATACACATTTTTTGAAAAAGGCATTTGGATAGCGGACGAGTTTTTAGTTCTTCAAGTTTTTCATTAATATAGTACATATATTTACCGTATTCTGACATATTAGGATATTTCTTTAATTTTAAGAAATATAGCAATGAAAAAATAGCGTAGTAATCTACATCCTCTGATAATCTATTGTATTTTTTTAGAATAGAATCTAAGAAATCAGGAGATGAGTCTAAAAGATTTAACCTCCTAAAGAAGGAATCTATGATAGATTTCCTATGAGGTTCACATGTTATTTCAGAATATGACATAAATGTGTAATTTTTAAGATCTTCTTTCGTTACCTTACCTTTATAGAAAGAAGTGCCAAAATCTAAAAGTTTCACACTGGAATCAATTTCTATAAATATATTAGAAAATTTAATATCTGCGTGTATAATCCCCTTGCTGTGTAATGTATCTAAGGCATATACTGATTGCAATAAAAATTCACCAATGTTAGATGGAAGGGAAGTTGTGGTATTTAAGATATTTTCCAAAGTGTTCCCGCTCTCTGTTTTTATTAAATATATGGTCTCATTTGTATTGTAAGTATTCATAAACGTGCAATCTTGAACATCGTAAACATAAGGATTGTTATTTAAAATACTTCTTCTAGCATTGTTGGTCATTTTAAGCTCATATCGTTTTTGAGTCTCATACAGCTTCAATATTTCATCGTTTATGGATGAATCTGTTTCTAAATAGCCGTTCCTATTTCGATAAAGTCTGTCACAATATATAATCGGATAGAATTCTTTTAATGCAGCAAATTCTTGTGTTTCAACATTTTGAACCTTATAAACAATTCCAGTCCCGCCTCTGCCAAGTTCAGATATAATACGCCATTTTTGCTGGTTAAATTCTATTATGGAATCGAAACGTAACGGGATTCGTTGGTCATTCATATTATTTCCTCCTCAAAGTTATAGCTTCAATGTAAGTGGTAGCATACTGTTTTTACATTCAAATATAATCGGTATTAATGTGTCACTATCCCCCGTCTTAAGTATTTTGTCATCTTTATATTGGTTAATTAAATCACAATAAAAACACATAAAGTCTGAATTACTCATCCCTAATGATATCTCAACTAGTGCATCAAATATGTTTTCTGTTGAATCAAGTTGTTCAAAACCAGATTTATCTAATATATGATTGACTCTGGCAACCGTTAATGCATTTTTTTGAGCAATATTATTTTCTGTAATTTGTTTAATTAGCATTAATATGTAAAGCAAGGTTGATCTTGAGACATCGTTCGTTCCATATATTACTTTTGTTAGAAAGTATTTTATTGAATTTACTTTAGTATCTTCTACTACGGAAAATAAATGGGTAGCGATTCTTCCAAAATTAATCCTATAGTCTTCAAAATTGCTAATAGTTAGATTACTTATCTGTTCAATAATTTTTTGGGTTTTGTCAAATCCATTTTCATCAGGATTAGAAAATAGATTTCCGATTTTACTAAAATTACCCAGAGAAATAATCTGATCAGGGTTATTTATATCTATAAATAAGGGTGAAATATTTATAGTATCAATAGGTTTACCAAAAATGTATAAATAATTTATAATAGAGTTTAGAAAACTGTATTTTAATAATTGTGTACGTCTGGCAGTTTTCTCGTAACCATTCTCTATTTCGTCAATTAGGGTACTCCACTCATTTGAATGTTTTGTTAATTCGTTTTTTATTCCCCAAAGATTATTATCATATACGGTAGTGCCGTTAAGTAGTTCTTTAATATATTTGATTAATTGTGAATTAGATAAACCGACAATATTGTTTAATATATGAATAAATTCGCCTATATTGTATTCAATTAGGATGACTAAGTATTTAATAACATAGTAACGAGCCTTATCGTTTAATTTTACATAGTCAATATCGTTTGCTGAAATTAATTTACATAATTTATCTATCACATCGTCAAGTGTACCAGAAAATAATTTGTCTATACTAGTTCCTATATACGATGTTATAGTTCTTGTATATGTTTCTTCATTCGTAATTTTTTCTGTTCGCTCATTTAGAAATCTTTTTAATGATCGTAAAGTAGTTGTAGTATCGATTTCTTCATTTGAATATGAAATACCATTATTTTTTCTATACTCATCACATTTTTTTTGGATAAGCTTATATTCGTTTAGTCCAACAGAATAGCCGTTGTCAGTTGCTTTTAGACAAAAATATATTATTAATTCATTATAATTTCTACAATAGGGTTTCCTTAGTTCATATTCTTTTAGTTTTGATTCAGTCCATTTTAACCCTTTCATATTGCAAATTCCATAACGGAATATTTTAATGCGCATATCACGAGGACTAGATGAGGTTGAAAGATCCTTATCTAAATCAGTTTCAAAAGGGACTTGGCACCAATCTGATTTTTCTAGGATGTCTGAATCTATAATCTCATACAATTCCTGACATTCACTTATGTTTTTTAGGATATAGTCTATTTTTTCTTTGGATATGTTCATATACATTCTACTCCTCAATTCAAAACATTAATACTTGGCTTCAGCTTATCACTCTAGAATAGATATGGCAAGTAATTTTGTAAGAATAAAACAGGTTTTCGTGTAACAGAGATGGTAAGGTAAGTATATGCAGAGCATTTGATAAGTAGAAAAGCTTAAGGAGGATTATCATATGGATAACAAAGAAAAACTTAATAAACAAGAAAATAATGAGGAATTCATCATTCCTGAATTTGAAGATTATCAGAGCAAGAAAAAACCTGATGTTGACGAAGTCATAAAGAAGCTGAATGAGAGGATTACTGCATTAGAAGCCGAAGAAAATACGTTTGAGGAGATAAAAAAAATATTGGAAAAACACAATCTCAAATATTTATGCGATCCGGACTTGAATGCCGTTGAAATTGTGTTTGATGGAAGACCGTTCCGAGTTCAGATAATTTTAAATGAATATAGACTAGAATTAAAATTGATATTTCCGTTTGCAGCTCAGAGTGCTGCTCTCGCAGTTATCGCGCTATTTATGATGAATTTCAACAAGGACAAAGCATTTGCTTGTATGCATTTGAATCCGGATAATGGCGAAATGTCCATGAAATACTCATATTTTATTTCAAAAACTGCAGGATTTGACGTAGATGACTTCTGGTTATACATGACCTCGATAATCATGCCGGCAATTGAGAAAGAATATGTGATACTTCATTGCATGTCAACAGGAAGAGTACCGGATAAATATAGAGAATACTATAAAAGCCTTTTAGAAAAGTCTCTTACAGTAATAAATGGTGAAAATGAACCTGTAGATGAAATTGAATATGGTTTCGTAAATCAGGAAGAAGCTAAGGAAACGAACCTTTTTAGCGAACCGGTAGATTTGTTTAAAAATTTTAATGAAGATGCTGATATATCCGAAGAATATGTAAATACAAGGATGGAAGAAATAATAAAAGAGTTACAGGAAGAGGAACTGCCATTTGGCGAAGAAGATACTCCTTATGAAGAATGATGGAAGGAGGTAATGAGATGACAGAAAAAGAAGAATTAATTGACAAGGCGAAAAGAATTGTCATGTCAGTATTCGATAATGCACCGATTCGTATGTATGAAGAACCTACACCTGAAATAATTAAAAATGTAATTATTGAGATTGATGGCAGATATGTAGGAAAAGGAAGTGAAAAACATTCAATTATTATTAATCACAACAACAAGGAAGAAATGTTCATAATGGTTGATGAAAGTACATACAGCAGGTCGCTTAAAGAAAGTAAAATGATACAGCCTGGAGAAAAACTGTCTGTTATTGCAGTTAAGGTTGCCAATCTGCCAATTTACATTACAGTCAGCGTTATTCGACTTGAGGAGAAAAATATATTTTCCAGTATAAACAGCCTTTATAATAAGGCAAAGTATATCAAAGAGTTTTATAGGCTGGAAGTGTATAAGCAGGAAGCAATATTAAGACAGTTGAAAGGAAAGCAGTGTGGCAAATATGTTAAATAACTATTTTAACTCTAGAAGGGAGCAGCTGGTAAGGTATGCCATTACTAAAGAAACATATCCACCGGATACTCAGCGAGGTATTGAGTTTATTTTAAGAGATTCTAATGATTCAAGACATAAGGTAGAACAGAGATTGTCATATATTTTAAATATTTTACCTATAAATTACGAACGAATTCAGGTAACTGCGGAAGAAGTTTTTAACAAACTTGATACTAAGTTTTTTAAAATGGAGCAGCAAAAGAAACTAATTAAAGATGTGTATGCTTCAAGAGAACGAGCAGGCAAAAAAGGATGCTGTTTTTTATTTGTCGGGCCTCCTGGCGTTGGGAAAACAGCTTTTATGACGGCAATTTCAGAGGCTATGCAGCTTCCTTTTGAGTGTATTCCGTTGAATGGATGTTCAACCCCATTTGAACTCGAGGGTCTTGATCCAGGATACGAGTCAGCTGATGCGGGTGCAATTGTTAGGGCTTATGAATTACATGGCACTAGTGAAATGATATTGGGATTAGATGAGTTTGACAAGGTAAACAGATGTTCAAAAGAAGGTGACCCCATGAATGTATTTTTAAGACTTTTTCAGGGATTGCATTATGATAAGTACCTGCAATGTCATATTAGCACAGAAAATACAATCTTTATAGCAACTGCAAATAGCATAGAAGATATTCCTGAAACTATATTAAACAGATTCAATGCAATTATCTATTTTGATGAGTACACATATGAAGATAAATTTATAATAGCTAAACAGTATGTCATTCCGGATTTGCTAAAAATTTATAATCTGTCATCCGCAAATGTCGCGTTTGAGGACAGTGCGATTAAATATATTATTACAAATTATTGTGAAGATGCGGGTGTACGGGATCTGAAAAATAATATAGAAAAAATAATATGTCGTGTTATTGGTTCAGGTGGGGCAGATTTATCAACAGTTGTTACACCTGGTTATGCTGAAAGCGTTCTCAATGAGTTAGTGGAAGAAACGCCGGGATTGCATTTTATCAGAAACAAAGAGCACTATACAGATTCTGTAGCTAAAGAAATTAAAAAGTGCTTGGAGGAATCAAAAAAAAATATTTCATTTGATCCGGATCGTTTTAAAACAGAATATATGCGCCAGAAACTGGATTACCTTCTTGCCTGCCGGAAGGAAGATAATACATTCAGAGATGAATTTAATCCATTAAAACTCAGTGATTTGTTACATAAAAGTTTGTTCGGGATGGATAATGTAATTCGTGAAGTTACCGGTTTCTTTTATACCGAGTATTTAAAAGGAAAGAGACTTAATAGCAACTTGGTTCTTGTTGGTGATCCGGGGATTGGTAAAACTACTATAGTTAATAATATAGCTGTAGCGTTAAACTACAAGTACATAAAAATTTCGCTTAATGGTATCAGCGATATCAAAGAACTTCGCGGTACACCAAGCACTTATACAGGAAGTGAAACGGGTCGTATTATGAAGGGTATCAAAACTGTGGGTACAACCAGAGCTATTATGCATCTTGATGAAATAGACAAACTTAAAGCTGAATATGCGTCAGCACTGCTTGATTTGTTAGATCACAGTTTTACTGATAATTATCTTGATGTAAGTGTTGATTTGACACAGACAATTTTTATAGCAACTGCAAACGATTGGGCAAATGTTCCGGCTGTTATAAGAGACCGATTCGTAGAGATTAAAGTAGATGGGTACACACGATATGAAAAAGAAAAAATCATTTCAGACTACATCATACCTAAAGTTGAGGAGTCTTATGCTGCAAGTGATGTATCTATCTCCATGGATGATAAAACAATTGAGTATCTGTTAAAAACGTATGCCTCAACATTTGGAGTTAGAGATGCTGAAATGGCTATACAGCGTATATGTTCAGGTAAACTTGTTAATCAGACGGGTGAGGTAAACTGGATGAAGATTGCCATTAGCATAGATGATGTCCGTAAATATCTTGGAGAAGAACCTATTCCAAGAGGCAATTTCCCGAGTGAAGCTGTTTCCGGAGTTTCAAAGGCTTTGGCAGTAAGTGATAATAAAGGCAGTACGTTTGCAATTGAGACAAGACTTCTTGAAGGTGAAGAGACTCTTGAAATAACAGGATTGCCTAAGGAGATGGCGGTGGATTCCGTAAGGGTAGCAGTAACTTGTATTAAGAAAATGTATCCAAATATTCTTGATAAGAAACATATACATGTACATTTTGGCGAAGGTTCTGTACAGAAGGATGGACCTTCTGCAGGAGTTGCATTATTTATGAGTATTCTATCTGCTGCATTAAATAAGCCCATTATAAAAGAAAAACCCTATGATATTTCATATACAGGTGAATTAAGTTTAAGCGGCGGAATATTTGCTGTAGGAAGCATATTTCAAAAGATTCAGGCTGCTTGTGATTCAGGGTGCAGCAAAGTGTATATACCAGAACAGAATTATGAGAGATTGGACAAGGATAAAATTAATAAATATAACTGTGAAGTGGTTCCGGTGGCAAATATTTCAGAAATAGTTGAAGATATATATCCTGAACTAAAAGAAGAATAACGAAACAATATAATTATAAGATAGGAGGAAACTATGATTATCATTGAGAAAAATACAGAAAAAATATTGGAAACCCAGCCATATGAAATGTTTTTGAGAAAGTTTGAAGCACTTCAGATTGGCACAAGTAGTTCACTTCATATGCAGATTGAGCCTACGAACAAAGAGTGCTTAGAGGAATTCAAATGTGGATTTACAGTTGACCCATGTTATGCCAAGAGATATATGCTTGATTTTCAGTACAACAGCCTCTCTGATGAAAATGACAGATATAGTCTGGTACACTGCCTGGCATTTGAATTTAAGACTGAGTTCAGAGACATGATGTATGACACTATAAGCGCAATACAGAAACGTCATTACTATCTTTCATCATTGATTGAGGAATATAACATTAACTGTACAATTGATGGTGATTTGGCAATGATAAAGTGGTATACCAATTGCTTAAAATCGGATATTAAAGAGGTCTCATTAACTTTGCTCGGAGCGGATATAGCTTTATTTGCCAGAGGTTTTTAGCCATATTATGGAGGGTTTCGATGGGTAATAATTTTAGAATTTACAGGATAAAAAAATGGTGTAGCCATCGATGCAACAGGCTTAGAGTAATGATTATAATCGGACCGTCAGGGTCCGGAAAGACAACACTATTACATAGTATTCTGGCAGATTATAAAAGTGGAACATTACTCCACCCAGATGAACTTTTTAGTGTTGTATGTGAGCAGGTAAAGCATGCTAAGTTAGCGTTTCCTTCAAGGATAAAAGAATTGCTAATGGTTGATGACATGGATGAAATTTATAAGTCAGGTTTTGAATTTAAAATGGTACTTTACCGGATAATAAAGAATTACAAGGGCCATCTGATATGTTGCTTTAACAGTTATGAGTCTGCAGAAGAGTTTATCAATATGTTCAAAAAAAATAAAAAAATAGTAGTCTTAAATGCGGTAAAAATCCGTAGGGGTGTTATACGAAGCAGAGCTCGTCGATTAGAATTAGACGTAGATGATAATGAAATAGAAAGGCTTTTAAAGTGTGATGATATATATGATTTGAATTCAGAATTATATAAGTTACACCTTAAAAGGCAGCTTGAGAAAGGCAGAAAGGATGATGGAGATGAAGGAATCTAAATTTATAAGATATATGATAACAGGAGTTGTCTGTGCGTTCTTTTTAATGTGTGAGTTAACTCTCATCAAATATTGTAAGACCTCAATGTTTTTTATGAGAGGAGAGGTTATTAAACTGAGTTTAATTGCGGGCATTATATTAATCCCTTTTGAAAAAATCGGATACAGCTTATATTGTGAAAGGATACTTGGATTCAAGAAAGACTTTGGCATATTCGGACGTAAAATAGCTCTGGCAATGTCTGTATTAATTGGTTTTCTTATTATTATCGGAAAAGAAGTAAATGACCCCGATATTTATTGTATACTTATTCCAATACTTACCATCTGCTGGATAATTGCGATGGTTGTGTGCGATGTGTCAGAGGAGGAAAAACCAATTTATTTGTTTGTCGTAGCTGCTATTCAGTATTTTGCAGTTGAATATCTCGGAATAGGAGTATTTGCTATCCTTCTTATGCTTATGCAGACAATTAGTGTATTTACGAGACAAAATAAAAATGCAGATGAAATCTTACTGATGGTTTTCACTTTTATCGGAGCATTATATCTGAAAGTAAAAGATTTTCATTACATAGAAGTAACTGATAACAATATTCTTATAGGAACATCAACTATAGGTTTAATGTCCAGACATACATGGAGTATAATAATATATATACTGTTGGCGTTATCTATTGTTTTACTGTCTATTTTAAGTTATATAACATTCAGAAAAAATGAAAAATATATCAGAGCGCAGATTGTATTTACAGCAGGAATAGGGTTTATATTAATGGTTTTATATGATATTTTTATAAATACAAGAGGATATATATTTGACTACACCACGGATAATGTTATGATACGAAATGGAGTTATTTCCTGTATGTTGGCAAGGGGAATGATGATGCTTTTTGCATTTATAGTCCTCAGGGTTCAATATAATTCAGAACCTGAGCTTTCAGAAATAGTTATATATGATGAGATTGATTTAGCCACTCAGATATATGATGAAAAAGCAGAGTTATTAAAGAAAGAGTACACTAATCGCATCAGATTGTATAGAAAGAGTGTAGAAAATATCCTGAAAGAAAAAGAAAAAACGGAGGAGGAGAAAGAGTAGATGATATATTTTATCTCAGATACACATTTTGGACATAGGAATATTGTCAGATACAGGCCGTTTAATGACATTGAGGAGATGGACAACACTCTTATTAATAATTGGAATTCCACAGTCCATGAAAATGATGAAGTATACATACTTGGAGATTTCATATATAAGTCTGATAAGCATTGTTCCTACTATTTGAGACAACTTGCCGGGAAAAAACATTTGATTGTAGGCAACCACGACAACAAATGGATGGCATGTGGCAGTAATTTAAGTGATTATTTTGTTAGTATAGATAGTTTGAAAGAAATACAGGATGATAAAGGGCGGCATTTAACATTATGCCACTACCCGTTAATGGAGTGGAGAGGTTCAGTCTATGCAGTTCATGATAAAGACAAAGGAAATAACTTTCTTATACATGGACACCTCCACCATCAAAAAAATATTTCGTATGAGTTTATTAAGAATAACATTCCATGTGCTTTAAATGCCGGTGTAGAGATTAATGGGTACAAGCCCGTGGCATTTGAAGATTTATTTACGAACAATAGTATTCATTATGAAAGAGAAGTTGCGTGCTCGAAATAAATACAAATTCAGCTCTGCCTGTAGCTTCACCTTTATAATAGCCATCTTCATATGCTATCTGCTTTAAATTCACAATCCGTATATGTTATAATAATTCCATATTAAAGGAGACTCACTATGCATTACGTTATTTCAGATATACATGGACAAATCACAGAGTTTAAAAACCTGCTTGAAAAAATAGATTTTGACGGAATCCGTGATAAAATGATAATAGCAGGCGACGTTCTTGACCGTGGTAATTATGGAATTGAACTGATTAAATATATAGAACCGTACATTGAAACAGGTTCAATGAAAATACTTATGGGAAATCATGAAATGTTTTGTCTGAACTATCTTGATGGAAAACTGGATGATTTTACTTATAAATTATTTGGTGGCGCAGGCACAATAAAAAGTCTTAATAAGATGACGAAAGAATCGAAAGAAAATCTGTATCTTTTCCTTAAAAATCTGCCTATTTATGAGGAAATTCGGACAAAATATGGTGAAACAGTTGTTACTCATTCCGGACTTTCTGCAAATTGCGTAATATTTAATAAGGATAAAACAATTAATGTTGTAAAATCGATTGAGGCAGCGGCGGACATAAATTTATACGATTTTTTATTATCCGATGATATCCACCGTATGGAAGAATATGACCTTAACCGTTTAGATAAGTTTTTGATTGTAGGACATGTTCCGGTAATGAATCTAAATGATGATGAAAGTAACCATATCCACAGAGCAACCGGTTATATGTGTATTGATACCGGAGCATCATTTGTAGAAAAAGGTGGTGCTATGTCTTGCTATTGCGTGGAAGCTGATGAGCAGATATATTTATAAAATTTTAATAATAATCCTCTTTATTTTTCTATAGTCTTGTGCTAACATACAACTAAAGCAT
>ERZ772892.2031-NODE-2031-length-18599-cov-8.805058_pt1 | contig 18599 bp, 17 predicted proteins | sample MGYA00512126_ERZ772892 | MGnify/ENA primary metagenome ERZ772892 (study PRJEB29015, sample SAMEA2737697) | human gut metagenome | biome: human gut; feature: human-associated habitat; material: faeces | place: China | collected 2012 ... | reverse complement strand
CTCAGTTGGTAGAGCACCTGACTCTTAATCAGGGTGTCCAGGGTTCGAACCCCTGAAGGCGCACTCGGAAGTCCCAAGCTAAGCTATGCGCTGGTTTAGGGCTTTTATTTTTTTTGCGGATGTGATTTTATTATTGTTTTTGATATATTAAAATGTTATACCAAATTATCTATTTGTGCTATTGGAACGTATGCAGGAGGAACATTCATGGATACAAGAAAGGCTGTTAGTGATTTCAAAAGATTCATTGAATTGAATCGGGAAAAGTTATATACAAATTCAGTTAAAGCTGATGATATTTCTGTAAACGATGAATGGATGCAGGAAAATCAGTGGGATGAAATATATGTATGGTGTTTAAGGAGAAAATAGGATATACGTTGTAAAAGTATAAAAAACTATAAAGAAAAATAAAAAGTATAAAAAGAAATAAAAGAGTGTCTGGAATTAGATATTGATAATTCGGACACTCTTTTTTTGTTTTAAGATTCATTCTCGGGTTACTATTTACCAAGATTCATTATCTAAATACCAAAAGTTACAAAAAAATGACCAATTATTACATTTTACGTTATGGGGTATAAAAATTTGCTAGAATTAATATTGTTGAAATGTATAAACTGGCATTTTCTCATAGGAGTAACGTTAAATGGAAGATAATGAAAAGATATTTTCAGTGACATACGAGATAGTATGCATTCCTGATATTACATTGATAAAAAATAGAATAGGCTCAACTGGTGGATTAGGTGGACTTTTGGAGTTACATAATTCTTTTTTAAGAATATGGAATAAAAAGTGTCTGATGTCAAATGCTTCATTGCATTTGCTTTATGAATATATACCATCGGAAGATGATAGAAGTGAAGAAATAAAATGCTTTATTATGATTAGAAGTAATTCCAAGATAGAAGAAGATACAGTAAGACTTTTTGAATCGCATCCTCTAATAAAGAAATATAGAGTAAATAGAGTGCAAGATTTTGAAAATGAGGTTTCTGAAAAAAAGAAATATAGTAAATGTTCTGTTTTGATGAAAAATGAAGTATTTACACAGGAATTAGAAGATGACGACTCTCAGATGAAATACACAATCCCAAATTGGGAGGTTAATGATGCGGCGCATTTATATGAAATGTTTACTGTGATGAAGGCAATAAAAAAGAAGTCTTTATACAGGGTGGATTTATATCCTGTGGATTATGCAGTAAATCTTAGAAATGTAATACAAACAATTAAGCATACTTTAAATAGTAATACAGACAAGAATGATTTTTACAGCTCCAAAAATAGGGAAATCAGTAAAGTAATAGAATCATACGAAAATGTAGTTGGAAAAGTAGAAAAATCACCACATTACATCATGAATGTCTTTTCTTTTGCTGATACCGACGGAGATTCTAAGATTGTATTAGACTCTGTTTGTGCAGAAGCACTACGGGAGGGAAGTTATAAGGTTGTTACATTTGATGGAAAATATAATGCGTTATCCTGGTTGAAATTTGAAGACTGTGATTGCGTAAAATCAAAAAGGGATAATAACAGCTCCATAATTCATATCATTCAAAAGGGAGAAAAGGGTTGGAAAATATGTAGAGATATTGCTAAAAATTTCACGCTGAATTTTCTCCCTGTGCTATTTGTTCAAAAAGAAATTATTCCGTTTTTTAGATTGCCTATAGTTGATGACGGAGAAGATGTTCCAATAAAAATGGATAGTGAGTTTACTCCGGAAGAAAGTCAGAACACAATCAAAATTGGAAAGAATAAAAAAGAGTTGATGTTGAAATATCCAATTGAATTACTGAATAAACATGCTTTTATATGTGGAGTTCCTGGATCTGGAAAAACATACACGATGTTACATATGGTTACAGAATTACATAAAAACAAAATTCCATTTATGGTAATGGAACCTGCAAAAAAGGAATATAGAGCTATATATAACTATGGAAAAGAAATGCTCGATATTATGCTTTTTTCACCGCATATGAATACGTTGTTTCCATTACATGTAAATATGATGGAGTTTCCCGAGGGAATTACATTAAGTGAACATATAAATGTATTAATGAATGTATTTGAGAGTACATTCGAATTGGGAGGTCCTGTTTATAACTTGCTAGATAAATCAATAGGACTTGCGTACGAAAAATATGGATGGAACGAATATAATGAAAACGATGGTTCAAAGGAGTATCCATGTTTAGAGGAATTAAGAGATATATTTACTGATCAGGTGGAAAAAACAACATATAATGGTAATTTCAAAGGCGATTTAAAATCATTTTTAAATGTTAGACTTGAAGGATTAATGAGAAGAGATGCCGGAGAAGTATTCAATGTAAAAAAGTCTACTATAAAGCCGGAAGATTGGATAAGCAAGAGTTCCATTATTGAAATGGAAGATATGGGTGAAAAAAATCGAAATTTTTTAACACTATTGTTATGTAATTATATCAGAGAAGAATTGAAGATTATAAAAAAGAAAAATGCAGATGATGCTAATAAAAATCCGAACCATGTGATATTTATTGAAGAAGCACATAATGTAATTGCTAATACCGCAGAACAGAGTGGCAGCAATATTAATCCTAAGATATCAGCAACAAAATTTATTGTAGATATGCTGGCTGAGGTAAGAGCTTTAAGAGAGTCAATTGTTATTGCGGATCAGTTACCGAGTTCTATGGCACAGGAGGTAATGAAAAACACAGGATTGAAGATAGCGTTAAGAATGTCATCACAGGATGAGAGAGAATATATAAGTAGCACTATTTCAGCCTCACCGGTTCAGATAGATAATCTATCCAGATATGAGAAAGGAAAATCGCTCGTTTTTTTCGAAAAAATGGAAAAAGCGATGGAAGTTCAAATATGTAAATGGGAGGGAGATGACAATCCAAAGAGTGATGAAGAATTGGCAAATCAGATGTTTAAATCAACTATTTCTGCTTATAAAAAACAAATAATAGATTTAAATGAGGAAATACAATTGAGTCAATTTCTTCTGATTCAACAGAATAGAAAAATCCAAAAAATGTTGGACACAATAAATGATGATGTAATAGAAAATTATAAAAGTATGTATAAATTGGATGGACCTGAAGTTGGACAAGTTAAGAAGAAATGTGATGAACAGCTTTCCGAAATAAAACAAATGGAAGAAAGTAAGAAAATAAATAATAAAAAAATGGATAAAGCTTATTCTGATAGAGCTTTGTTAAGAAATATAATAAATGATTTTGAAAAGGAGAATTAGATTATGGCATTAGTATTATCAAAGGGTGGTATGGGTAAAGGACCTCGTCATGGAGGAGGGGGAAACAATGATGGACCGAATGATGGCCCAAATGATGATTTAACAGAACTTCAGGAAAAACATAATGAAATTGATGAATTAGGAAATGAATTTATTGATAAGATGGAAGAAATTCTTGCAGTAAGAAAGGAAATTGAAAGCTTAGGTGATGATTCTGCAAGTAAAGAATTTTTATTAAATAGAATAAATGAGCTGGAAGAAAATACAAAAAATCAGTATACAAGAGAAGTTTCTGAAAAACAGGAAGAACTACAGGAGAAGATGACAGAAATTCAGAAAAATCATGAAAAACAAGCAGATGATAACAAAAAGATTGCTGAAAAACTTGAAAATATAACAAGCGATAAAATTGATCTTAGTGAAGTGGCTGATGTTTCAAAAGAAGCAAGAGATAAAGAAACGGAACAGGATGTTATTGCAGAAGAAATAAGAAAGGAAGTAGAGAGAAGACAGCAGTTTGCAGATATGCAGGTGAGAAGAATGCGAATTGATAGACTAAAGTAGAAAGGTAAAGTGAAAATGACTAGTGAATATGTTAATAATATTAAAGATAAAATAAAAGAAGCAGAAAATGTGTTTGATGTGCTTAGTAACATGGTAATGTGTCTTCAGAAAATTGGTGATGAATATCAAGAAAATATGAGTGATATATATTCAAGATATGGTAAAGCGTCATTATCATTTGAGGAGAGTTTAGAAGATAAAGAGAAGATAAACAGCACAATGTATGGAACCATACAAAGTAAAATGTATTTAGAATACAATGATATTATAACTAAAGAAAGGGTAATTAGAGAGGATAAAGTTAAGGTACTGGAGCAAAATAAAAAAGTTGATTTAAAGGCAATCAGTGATGCTAGAATAGAGAGAATTAAAATTATAAATGATTATATTGTTGGATATGATCGGTCTAGAGATGTTATTGAAAGTCTTAAACCAAGTGTATATATTGATTTCATTAAAAATAAGAAAAAAGTAATATCAAGCTTGGAAACTCTAAAAAAGGAAATTCCATCGAAACCAGATATGAAAAATGTGGTTATGGAGCTCGTTAGTGAAGAAAAAAGAATTAAAAAATTAATTGAAGAATATTACTTGGGTAAGGTTGAAACTGTAAATAAAGAATATGAAAATAAATATAATGAGATTAAAAAGACTTATGTGACTAAAATAAAGGATGTGGAGGAAAAGAGAGAGGAGTTTAGGGAAGAACAGGTTAATAAGACCAGAGAGCTTATTAAAATGGTTTTAATGGATGAAGAGCTGCTGCAAAAATTTAATAAATATATGCTGCAAAGGATTCTGTTTGATGGTTACAGTGGAGAAATTAAAAATTTACCTGAATACTATGATATAGGGGTAGTTGGGTTAAAGATACCGGATATATTTTTTGAAGATGAATTTTTGAGAAAAAGTTTTAAAGAGTATAGTAATGCATGGGTTAAGGATAAAATTATTACACCGGAAAATGTAATAAAGGTCCCATTGCTTATACCGAGAAAAACAGGTTATTCTATTGTATTACCTTGTTTGGAAATCAATGAAGTAACTTCTTTCGTATTGAGAAATTCAATGATGTTTCCGGTTGGGAAAATGGAGTATGTAGCAATTTGCACAAAGACAACCCGCATTTTTTCACCATTACACAGTATTCAAAAACAAGGAATTATATTAAGTGGAATAGGAACCAATTATGATAAGGAGTCAGAAATAGAGAATAAAATTGAGGATATTAGAAAGACTGTAAAATCTTATAATGATCGTTTTTTTGAAAAAAGTGATATGAGAGAAAAAAAAGAACATTTTAGGACAGTGATGATATATGATTATGAAAATGGCATTAATGAGAAATCTAAGAAATATTTAAGTGATATGATTGATTCTGCACCAGAAAATGGTATCAATTTTGTTTTCTTCTGTGATAATCCAGATGATGTAGATAATAGTGTATTTGGTAGTAAAACATTTATAATAAAGAAAAATTCATCTTTGTATAATAAAAACAAGCTGTCTCTTAGATACAAAGAAAATGAGTTTATATATGATATAGGAGAAGTTGCGAATAAAGATGTGTGGGAATCAGTAATAAGAAAGATGATACCACACATTGGAGAAAGAGTAGATGATATATTTACTGTAGAAGATCTTTTGCCTGATATTAAGGATGCAAACTCATATTTTAATGGTGGAGACACAACAGATGGAATAGTGGTTCCGATTGCTTTTTTAGGAACAGAACCTTTTGATTTTGTTATAGGAAAGAGTGCTGGTGATGACACAAGACATTTTACCCTGATTAAGGGGGTAACCGGTTCTGGAAAGACGGAGTTGCTTCATGCAATTATGATATCTATTATGTACAAGTATTTACCAACTGAAGTCCAGTTTTGTATGATGGATTACAAAGAAGGTGTTGGCGCTAATCATTTTACGGGAAGTCCGTATTTGAGAAGTATTGTCAAGCAGGGAGACAGAGTTGCAGGAAGAAAAGAATTAGCGGCAATAGTAGAAGAAATGAATCGACGATATAGAATGTTCGAATCAGAGATAGGCGAAGACGGAAGAAAGATAGATAAAATATATGCGTATAGAAAAAAGACCGGAAAAACCGTTTCTAAAATAATTGTTGTTATAGATGAATTATGTGGATTAACCGATAGAGGAGATGAAATAGCAAAAGACTGTCTTGAAAGCATAAAAATACTTGCAAAACAGGGAAGGGCAGCCGGAATACACATGATAATAACGGATCAGACATTTACTGATAGTGGATTATCAGAGGGAACTATGGATATGTTTGTCCATAGATTTTCGTGTATTGGAAAAGGTAAGACAATATACAAAGAATATAATAAAGAAAAAAAAGAAGCTGGAGAAATAATTTTAGAAAGAACACTTGATACAGTATTTGTTAATGATTATATAGATGGTATTGTTTCAAGAATTAATAAATTATTACCGGCGTACATAGAGACAGAAAATTTAATAAGTACACAGATAATTTCATCTGCTGCTTCAGATCATATCAAAAATCCATTAAATTCATTTGATACATGTGATATTTGCAAAGAGGCAATACATTTATATGTTGGCTACGCAGAAGATAATGAAGATAGTGAATTAGTTCTTAACGGTTCTTTGTTAGTAGTTAGTAATGAAAAGATATCAGAAACAGGAAGACCAGGTGGTATAAGCATACTTACATATGTATTGCTTAGTATAATCCAAAATCGATTTGCCAACGGGGAAATTGTAGACAATATTATTTCAATGGTAGCAATAGAGGCTGAGGATAAGTATATCAAGCAGATAGACAGGGTAAGGAAGGTATTTCCTCAATATATTCAGGGTGTGTATGCATGTACTGGTGATGACGATGACATGTATGAATTACACGTTGATGAAGTAAAAAGAACTATAGATAATGTTTATAAAGAATATGAAATGCGGTGTAATGAAGATGATAATGACAACTTAGCACCAAGATGCTTAATAATATATGGTTTACATAAGTTAATACCATTAAAAGTATCAAAAAAATATGATATGAATACTGGTTTTATTGAAAAAGATAGTATTTCTAAAATTAAAGAATTAATTTGTAATGGAGCAAAGAAAAATATCTATGTAATTGCGTGGTTAGATGAACATTATGAAGATGCGGCAAAATTATTTGAAATAGAGAACATTCAAGAAATGTTTTCTATTGTTATGGCTTCCGGAATGGGAGAAAAAATGAAAGCATTGGTTAATTATTCAGGAGAAAATGCTAATTTTGATGACTATGCAATATTTAAACGTAAAAAACATACTTTTTCGTATAAGGAAATTAAATTATTTGAGACACCTACAGATGAATGGTTAGATGAATTTTACAGTAAGTGTGTTGACAAGTTTAAAATAGAGGCCTGATATGATTATAAAAAATGAAACCAGATTAAGGGAACTTTTAAATCTTAAATATGTAAGCTTAGAAGAATTGAAAAACGTTACTATAAGGATTTATACGGACATAGAATATGCTATAAAAAGTTCAGAGGATGAGCATTTTATAGAATTCACACTACATAAGCTTAATTTACTAAAAGAATGTATTGATGAAAAAGATGAAATTTCCAGAGGTATGCTTGATGAGATACATTATGATAATTACTTATGTAGAAATGCGGAATTGTTATTGAATGAAATGCAAGAACAGCGGTTTAAGATAAAAACGTTAGGTGTGATATTTAATAAGTATATTGACGAAAGTAAAAATATATATTCAAAGATGATTTATCTTAGATACTTATTAACATGTTCAGAAAAACCGGGGCAACAATTTAGTGAGCAGGAAATTATTAAGATTATAAAGATTTGCTCAGAAATTTATGCCATTGAACCTGAAAATGTTTTGTGTAAGAAATTAATTGAAGAGTTGACATTGTTAATGAAAAAAAGATTAGGAAAAGAATTAGAAAATATTGCAAAAGCTAAAATGTCAAATAATAGTTATATTTCTGATATCCAAAATAGAATCGATAGAGAAAGGTATAATTAAAATGACATTAGAGGAAGTTATGCTGTTTTCACTTGTATATTCATTAGGGACATTTGACGGCATAAATATTGATGAGACTATTAGGCAAAGCTATATTGAGGCACTAAACGAAAATGAACTTTTTAAAGATTTGGTGTATAAGCTAAATAATTATTTTTTCTACGAAAAACAAGGAAATAAACTATTTAAAACAGGTCAAAGTATATGGCAAGAAGTAATGAAGATGCCAAATCCATTACAATTTGAAAAACTTATCGATAAAACAACAAATTTGGTCGAGGAAATAGAATTGAGCAATGATTATTCAGTACGAAAGATTGAAAATACTTTTTTCTGGAATGAAAGTATTGATGTACTTGACAAAAAAATTGATAGGCAGGAATATGACTTTTTTAGAAAAATTATAGAAATTGATTTAGTTACATCATGTATGTTTATGGATATATTAAGTATTAATATAATTGATACTGAATGCAATAATGCCAATGACATGCAAAGGTCATATATTAAGATGCTGAAAAATATTTCCAATATTACAAAAGATGCATGGATTATTACAGAGGTAATAAATGAAAATGATATTGTGATGTATGCACTCAAGTATGTTGAGAAAAATGTGCTTGAAGAATACATACGAAAATATAAGGCAAAACCGGTTGAATTAAATCTTTGGGTGTTATTAGACAAACATAGAGAAATAATTAAAGGTCATACACTTAGTGAAATTCCTTTATTCTGTGGAGTTGGAAGGCTTACAAACGTTGGTACTACAGAGTTAGAGTATATAAAACAAGGAAATATTGTGACAGAATTTGATGTATCCAAAAACATAAAGGTAGATTTTGAAGCATCAAATCCAATTCAAATTATTAATGATTATTTAGGAAATTCAAATATTAAGTATACAATAACATCTGAATTGTTTGTTGAGTTATTGAATATGCAGCTTATTAATAGGCATTATGATAATTTAATACAAAATCATAAATGTTTGATATGCGGAAAAAAGTGTAAAAACGGTAGAAGTATATGTTATAGACATATAGAAATTGAAAAATAAAAATGAAAATAGGAAGAATTTGTTATCCGGTGGAAGTGCTAGGATATGGTAAAAGAGTCGGAATCTGGACTTGTGGTTGTAATAAAAACTGTTATAAATGTATGAGTTCGGAACTAAAAGAATGGACAAATGCGGTAGATTATACTGTTGATAAAATAATAAATTTTATAACAGAAATTAAAGCAGATATTGATGGTGTGACAATATCAGGAGGAGAGCCTTTTCTTCAAGTAGAAGAATTAGCTGAATTAGTTAAGAAACTTATTTCAATCAATATAACAGATATATTGGTGTATACAGGATATTCTTATGAATATTTGTTGTCATTAGGAAAAGGGGAGCAGTTTATATTAGATAATATTGCTGCTCTTATTGATGGAGAATACATTGATAAACTGAATAATGGTTTAGGAATTAGAGGCTCTACAAATCAAAACATACATATATTTAAATATCATGATAGATACAAGGATTTAGGTACATATACAAGAAAATTGCAGATACTTATGACAGCAAGTCATACAACTTTTATAGGAATACCCGGTAGTGAAAGGTAGCTAAGGATGGACATAATTGAATATATTTATACAGAAACAGAAAAGTCAATACCATTAGAGAGTATGGAAAGTATAGAAGTTCCATGCAAAGTTAATGATTTTATCATAGATAATAACAATATTGTTAAGAGAAGTAAAACATCTATTGTCTGTAAATGTACAAATAACAAAGAAATGTATGTTATTAAGTTTTCTTGTGGATTTAATGAAAATATTATAGATGAAATATATAGAGTCAGCAATTCAGAAGAACAGAGGACAAGTCATATTGTACCAATTATAGAAAAGGGATATATAAGAGGTGGAATTTGGTATCAAATATATCCACTTTATAATAGGACTTTGTCTGAGTGTGCTGATAGAATGACTATGAATGAGTTGATTGTGTTTCTTAATCAGATAAATAGTGCACTACATTATTTACATAAAAAATTAAAAATATTACACATGGATATAAAGCCGGAAAATATTTTTATAAATGAAAATGGATATTTTTTAGGTGATTATGACACAGCATGTCATTGCGGAGAGTTGATCAAAAAAAACTTTTTTATAGGAACGAGGGAATATGCGCCCATCGATGATTTAAAGAAAGAGAGTGTATATTCTGAATTGTGGGATTATGGAACATTAGGAAATGTTTTAAGAAAAATAATGAAAGATAACAAAAATTTAAATACACCATATGTTTGTAATATTGTAAAAGGATTAACAAATTCATTAGATTCCAGATGGTCATACAGTGAATTAAATGATATATGTTCGGGTAAATATATTGATTGTGATCAGAATACAGTGCCACAAAAATTAACAAAAGTAATTGTTAATAATAATTTTTTCTTTGGATTTGATGATAATGATTTTCCTATTGTGGTAAATAATCTTCAGGAATTAGGAAAATGTCTTAGAAAATATAGCAAAATTGCATTGCAAAGACATATAAACAATCAAAATGGATGGGGATTACTTGTTCAATTTGTATCTAGGATAGATGGTAGTTTGGGAAATAAAGTAGAAGAAATTCTAACTGACAGTTCAATGGAACCTGTAATTAAACTGGATAAATTAAGTACGTTACTTTATGAAGATAATCCATATTTATTTTACAAGGGAAAGACATATTTTAATTTTCAAGATTTATTAGGTAATGTTTGTATGGATAATTATGAGAGTGAATTTATTGATTTGATAGAGAGTAAAAATTTTAATAAATATTTAGAAGAACAGGGGAATGAAGAATATAAGGAAGCATTTCGAAAAATTAACAGATTGTCATTTACAAGGAAAGAAGTAAAATACTACCTTATTCTTTATTATATGAAAATGAGTAACAGCTTTGAAAAGGAATTGATAGGTGATTGTCAAGGATGTTCGATGAAACAAAAGCTGGAAATCATAAAACAAAAATTATGCTCGAATTTAGATTTGTTTAAATGTTTCAGAGATAAATTAGAGGCATGGTTAATAATACAGGGATATGAAAATGAAATTAACAAGATTATGGAGGTGTCATTGAAATATGAGTAGCAAGATATCGTTTGTTCCTATAATTCCATCAAAAACAAAAGAACAAATAATTAATGAGTATTATATGGACATAGAAAGAGTAAGACATCAGAATGCCAACTTGGAAATTCAAAGGAGTTTAATTATTGATATATTAGATTCACTTTCGAAAAAAGTAATTTCTATAGGACGCAAAGAAAAGAAAGTAATTGCAGAAGAAAAAAATATAGAAAAAGTATGCGTTGTATCCGGTCTTAACACAAATAAACAAGAAAATATAATAATTGAAGAAAAAACTCAAAGAGGAGACCCTTGGTTATTTAGTAGAAATGTAAAAGATGAAATGCATAGAATAGAGAATAAGTTAAAAACAATACCATTTTGTACAATAAAAGAAGCTACTGAAGCCAGAGCTATAATTTCATTAATTAAAAAAAATGAGGATAACACGGTTATTGTTGAGAGATATAAGAGATTAATGGAAGGATTGGAAACTATGTCGGAAAAAGAACATAAATTATTATTTGAATATACTTCCGGGAAAGTATTGATTGGTGAGGACAATATATATTCATATGAAGAAGCTGTGGACGGTATAGAGGAATTACGTCAGGCAGTAAATGAGAAATTAATAAATGATTATAAACAAAATGTTTTTAGAGAAGCTTGTGAAAAAGTAAATCTGAATATGAAAGAAATTATATGTAATGGAAAAGTATCATATGAAACGAATGAAATAGACGGATGTGAGATGGAGGTAAATGAATTTGAAGATGGAGAAATGCTGATTGAGTCAGTAGGAATTATTGACACAAATGAAGGAATAAGCATTAGTCAAAAACGGCAATGTGTAAATAACACAAAGAGGATGTGTGAAAAAATTAATGAATTATATAAATATATAGCAGAGAATTATCCAGATATTAAGATGAACATAGGAAATATCAGAGAGCCGGACGAGGATAATATTAGGATCAAGTATTCAGAAGATAAAAATAAGCAGCATGAATCAAGTAATAAGTACAAGATGATACAGGAGTAGAAAATGCGGTTCAAAAAATGTGAATGTGGACAAGTAATTGTATTTAGTGATACTGATAAAATCCCGGTTAAATGTAATTGTGGAAGAAAACTTGGGTCACAGATATATTCGGACAGGGATATACAAACATCTAATAACAGAGAAGTATGTATTCAGACAAAATTATATTTTGAAGAGCTGGTCAATGGCTGGAGATTGGATATACCTGATAATGTATCAGATTTTATAGTAGGGAGGGGAGGAGCTTCATTTAAAGAGAAGCCTTGGAGTAATACTATTTCCAGAAAACATATACAGATTAGTAATAAAAATACATATCTTGTATTAATAGATTATAGCTTAAATGGAACCAGAATAAATGGAAAGATAATAAAAAAGAATCAAGCGGTAAAAGTAGTTCCAGAAGATGTTATTACTTTAGATGCAATTAAGAATGAGATTTCATTTAAATTAATGGAAAGAAGGTAATATTATGGCAATGAATGTTAAATGGCAAAATGACTTAGAAATTTATAGCACCCTTTATTCGACAATTATAATTGCCGGAAATGTTCATGATGTATATTTGTATGATGATTACGGATATGACAATATAGCAGATAATATTAATGCATATTTTAAATATTTTTTTATTAATAAAATGAAATATGAATCTGTAAATTTTTATAACAGGATAGATGGATTCTTTTGCGATAACAATGAAAATAGCAATTGTAATAGTCGTAAAACCATTGCAGAAGAAATGGGATTGGTAAGGAAATTAATCCGTGACAAAGATAAGCTTAATGCAACTATAATAGATTTAGCATCATTATTAGGCTCACAAACAGGTAATTTGAGCGAATCGCAGGTGGAAATTTTTGCTACATTATTTTTGGCAACATGTGAGAGTGCACAGGCTAAAGAAAAAAATGGGGATAAATTCAAACATAACGTGATGGTATTGATTGCAGATAAGATTAATGATATACCAGCGTGGTTTTATGTAAATAATCCTAATGTCAAAACAATAATAATACCTAAACCGGATAAAAAATTAAGAAGAAAGTTTCTTGAGATAAAAGAAAGAATCGATTATTCAAACGAAATTAATAAAAAGAATGCTGATGACTATGTTGCGTATACAGATGGATTTACTCTCACAGAATTAGATGGAATAGATGAACTAAAAAATATATCTAAAATTAGGTCAGAAAACATTAAGGAGGTAATTGATTTATACAAGCACGGAGTACAAGAGTTATATTGGGAAGAAAAATCAGTAGAAAATATTGAAGAGTTCTTAAGTGAAAGGGTAAAGGGGCAATACGAAGCTGTAAAATATACATCAAGTGTTTTAAGACGTGCGGCAGCAGGACTGTCTAATGTACAAACAAATGCGGTGGGACATCCAAAAGGAGTATTGTTTTTTGCAGGTCCTACAGGTACCGGAAAGACAGAACTTGCTAAAGCTATTGCTGAAAAAATATTTGGAGACGAAAATCGACTAATCAGATTTGATATGAGCGAATATTCACAGGAACATTCAGACCAGAAATTAATTGGAGCACCTCCGGGATATGTCGGATATGAGGCGGGAGGACAACTTACTAACGCTGTAAAAGAAAATCCATTCTCTATTTTACTGTTTGATGAGATAGAAAAGGCGGCACCAAGAATTCTTGATAAATTTTTACAAATATTAGAAGATGGAAGATTAACAGATTCTACGGGCGAAACCGTATACTTTTCGGAATGTCTCATAATCTTTACCAGTAACTTAGGAATGGAAAATAAATCAAATTATAAACAAGGACAAGTAAATTTTGAGAGTAATGAATGTTACAGCAAATATGAAAAAATAGATATTGCCAATGATAGTTATGAAGAATTAAGCAGAAAATTCAAAAGTAATATTACAACATATTTTTGCGATGAAATTAACAGACGGGAAATATTAAATCGAATTGGAAGCAATATTGTTGTGTTTAATTCGATAAAAGATGAAAATGTAATTTCTGAAATATTTGAATACAAATTAAAGTGTATTATAGATGGAATAAGAAAGGCTAAAAATGTATATGTAGATGTTGATGAAAGTGGGAAAAATTATTTGAAGAAAATCATTAGAACGGATATGGTTATTGAATTTGGAGGTCGAGGAATTGTTAATGGTTTGGAAGAACATTTTGTTAATCCAATTTCTGATTTTATTGTTGAAAATAAAATTGTAAGCAATACAAGGATTCTAATAAAGAGTGATAGTAATGAATTAATATTCTGTGTAGAAAATGGTGGATGTGGCTATGTGTAAATTTGATACCACACAATTTAATATATTAGGGATTTCATCATATCTGGTAATGGCTCTGATAGGCTGTGCATGTTCAATAACCATGTATTTGTTTTTGCAATTTAAAAGAAATATAACGGTTAAAAAAAGTATGGCTGTAATTGCAGTTGCATTAATGGGTTCACTATTAGGAGCAAAGATATTGGGTATAATTGTTAATATTTTAAACGCTCTTATACATAAAAAAAGAATTGTAAAGGAAACTTTTATTAATTCAGGGATAGTTTATTATGGTGGATTGTTTGGATTATTGTTATTTTTTAGAATAGGATTAAAACTAATTTCAAAAGAAAAAATGATCGAATATAGAGATATATTGGCGGTTATTATTCCGATATTTCATTTCTTTGGTAGGATTGGATGTTTTTTGGCAGGTTGTTGTTATGGTAAAATAACTAATTCAAATATATCGGTCATATATACAAATAAAATAGATAATATGATAGTGACGGCTAGCAGAATTCCAACCCAATTGATAGAAGCAGGACTTAATTTTGTATTATTTTTATGTATACTTATATGCTTTTTAAAGAATATGTTTAAAGAGCATCTTTTATATTTATATTTTATTTCATATGGAATCATTCGTTTTTGCATTGAATTTTATAGAGGAGATGAATATAGAGGAATTTATGGAGCGCTGTCTATAAGTCAATATATAAGTATAGTTCTGATTGTTATTGGAGGTATAGGTTGCAGAAATTTTTTAATAAATAGAGTTAATTAGAATAAAAAAGATAGGATGTGTATTATTATGATTAAAGGATTTAAACGCGGGTTAATAGCAGGAATTATATTATCAGTTGTTGCGACAATTATTATTATAAAATTTTACAGATTTGACATTTGGTCGGTTGTTCTATATGTAGGAATTTTATTTGTGTGTGGAATCATCGGAGCAGTTAATGGCATAGTAAATGAAAATGAGGAAAGACATACGAACTGCAAAATAAAGGTTGATAGATTAGCGAATGTAATACATAAATCATATGATGATAGTACTGTGGAAAGTAAAAGTATGAATGATATAAAAATCTCAGCAGTTAAACTGCATTATATGCCAGATGGTGTAAATGACAGCATTTTAATAAATTGGGAAAATTACAATGCTATAATTACTAAATTAAACAATACATATATCGAAATAAGAATCGTAGAGGATGTTATGCGAAAAAGCATACTAGATAATATGAGAGAATCATTTGAATATTGGGAAAATGAGAAACGATATATTGATATAAAATAAAGGCACTAGTGGATATAGGAGAAGGATGAAGATGGACTCAAAAAGTAATGGCATAAAACTCGCATGGGTAGATGGAAAGGCAGTAGATAGCAAGGTTGTAGAAAGTGGAAGCACAAAAAGAAAAAATGGATTTGGATATGGATTAATGGTAGGAATGATTGGGGGGATTCCTATTACAATAGTTATTACAATATCTTGTGGATTTTGCATATGGTCAGTTGTTGCATTTTTAGGCATGTTGTGTGTGGGGGTACTTGTTGGAGGTTCTTTAGGAAGATATCTGAACTGCAAAAATATAGTTGATAGATTAGAGAAGGTAATACATAAATCATATGATGATGACGTTGTGGAGAGTGCAAGAGTAAATGGTATAAAAATCTTAGCAGTTAAACTGCATTGTATGCTGGATGGTGTAAATGACAGCATTCTAATAAATCGAGAAAATTATAATGTTATAATTACAAAATTAAATAATACATATAACGAAATAAGAAATATAGAGGATGTTATGCGAAAAAGCATACTAGATAATATGAGAGAATCATTTGAATATTGGGAAAATGAGAAACGATATATTGATATAAAATAAAGGCACTAATGTATATAGGAGTAAGATGGATATGGACTCAAAAAAAGGATTTTTGCAGGGGTTGATTGTAGGGGCAGTAATAAGTGGCGGTTTGTATGTAGCAAGTATTTTAGTGGCATGTTATGAATGTACATGTAATTTTTTTACCTGTGGAGAACATATAACGGAAGATAGTACTTGGCATTTTGTTGGATTTATTCAGAGTTGGAATTTTTTGTGGATAGCATTTGCAACATGTTTGATGTGTGGATTGATAGGTGCTCTGTATGGTTGGGAACAGCATAAGCAATATTGTGAACGCAACGGAATAAAAACTAGATTACAACAAAAAAGAGAGATTAAAGAAGAAAGTAGGAGAAAAACTCTTGAAATCAGAGATGATATGTTCAATAGAATAATCATGGAGCCATATGAAGAAAGTAAAAAGAAATTACAGAAGGAAGCCTCAATTATCATTCTCAATGCAGAGATAGGAAACGTTGAGAATAGTATTCTTATTAACAAAATAGAATTTGATAGGGCATTAAGCGAATTAACAAAAATTTCACAAGCAATGCGAGACAGGGAAAAGGAATTATATGAATTAATTGTTAAAAACTTAGATAAAAAGTAGAACTGTATTGAGAAAAGTAAAAGAAGGGATCCGGGTATCGTTTTAGGCAGACTAAAGAATGATGGAAAGGTGTCTTATGTCAACTGGCAATTAACAACTGCATTTACACATCAATACAAAGTTAAATTTTCTTAGAAAATTTTGCAATAAATACAAATTTCAGGCACCTAAGGAAACAGAGCAGTAACATGTTTCCGGAATGTTTGGTTGTTAAAATATAAAAGGGTTTACAGAAAAAGTATAAAAGAGGTGCATTATGCAAAATCCATTTACAACTGCATTCAGTAAAACCCCTGAAAACACATACATTCATATAGATAAGACAGATGAAATACTTGAAAATTTTTCATATGGCAATCCATCTGAGTCTGTTTATAAGATTACCGGAGTCAGAGGCTCAGGCAAAACTGTAATTTTAGCAAAGGTGGAAGAGGAGTCCAGACATATGAGAATCAGGTTAATGATTTTACTTATGTTACAGAAGGAGACCGTATTTATATATACTTCTCTGGTGATGATTTGATATATACCCTCCTTAAATATGAAGATATGTATTATTACCATGCATATGAAAAGTAATAATGAGGGGGAGTATATATAAGTTGAAGCAGCGGTAGAACAACTAAATCATGAATATATCTGCTCATCAGTTTCCACGCAATAACAAGATAAAGCACCACCTTTTTCTATAAAGGGGGCTCCGGTATCAATGCATATATAACCGGATTTCCTGTGGATGTGGTTACTACCGTCATTATTAAGCTTCAATACAGGAACGTGACCTACAATCATAAATTTATCCAAACTGTTAAGCTCGGAATCATTCATATAGTGAATATCATCGGATAACAAAAAATCAAATAAATTTATGTCAGCCGCCTTTTCAATAGAATGTATGACATTTATTGTTCTATCATTATTGTATATCAGACAGTTTTTCAGAAGACCGGAATGAGTGACAACTGTAGCACCATATTTCGTTCGGATTTCCTCATAAATGGGCAGATTTTTAAGAAAGAGATATAACTCATTCTTTGATTCGGCAGTCATTTTATTAAGACTGTTTATCGTTTCAGCGCCACCATACAATTTATAGGAAAAATCATCCAGTTTTCCTTCAATATAGTTCAGACAAAATTTTTCATGATTTCCAATAAGCATTTTCATTGAAGCTGCTTCAACGTATGGTTGTATAAATTTAATCAATTCAATTCCATAATTACCACGATCAATAATATCACCTGCGATTATCATTTTATCGCGGCATCCGTCAAAATCTATTTTTTCGAGTAATCTTTTAAAAGCAGTAATTTGTCCATGTATATCTGAGATAATGTAGTGCATAATAATCTCCATTCCGCCGCCTTCGGCTGGCGGCACAAATAGTAATGAAAGTGTCCCAACGTATCAGGTAAATAACTCGCCTACCTCAAAAAGTATCGCCACCTGATAGAGGCGGCGAGTCTTGATTATCTCTTCAGTTGTTTACAGCAATCGGGAAGTGTTTCTGACCAGGGCATAAGTTCTGCCAGTTTACCTGATACTTTTTTCTTTGATGTCAAGCACTTATTACAAAATAAAAAGACCCCGGCATCATTTATGATGCCAAGATTTTGATTGGTTATCTTAACTTAATGACATTGGGCGTATGCCCCTACTTTGGGGCATACGCCTATGAGACCGTTTCAAGTTTGGTGTAAGCGTTAAATACTGATATAAGATTTGTGGATAATTACAAATGGGCAGAGCCGATTTTCCGGATTCTGCCCATATCTGCATTATACAGTAGTTT
>ERZ772892.2024-NODE-2024-length-18624-cov-18.318919_pt1 | contig 18624 bp, 13 predicted proteins | sample MGYA00512126_ERZ772892 | MGnify/ENA primary metagenome ERZ772892 (study PRJEB29015, sample SAMEA2737697) | human gut metagenome | biome: human gut; feature: human-associated habitat; material: faeces | place: China | collected 2012 ... | reverse complement strand
AATTTTCGCTAATCACCAAATTTACAAATAGTTATAATTCATCGAACTCACGTTAATATATATAATGTGAAAGGCGACTTCGAGAAGGCAAAGAAGTATGGCGATATGTCGATAAACCTTAGGCCGAAACACGACACCTACTACATACTCTCACAAACTTACAAGAATAAGGGCGACATGGCCACAGCCGACACGATGATAAAGCAAGCCATAAAGACGGCCACGCCAAACTATAAGATGATGATGATGGCAGAAATAAGGAAAGAGAAACAGGGCCAAGGCCGATACAAAGATGCTGCCGCGTTGGGCGACAGCATGATGAGCCTGAACAACTCTATAACGAGAAGAAACCAGGCTGACAGCATCATCGAGATACAGGCCACATTCGACATTGCGCAAAAAGACAGGCAACAAATTGCCAAGCTGAAGCATGGCATAATCTGTATAGCCATTGTGGCCATTGCATTGATTGCCATATCAATAATGAAACAGTACACCCAAAATGCCTTGTTTAAGAGAAAGATAAGGAAGGCCAAACATGAACTGCAGGCCATAATCGACAATTACAGCGAATTCAAAAATATATTGTACAACACATTGAACGCGGCCGCCGAGAGCAACAAGGGCAACGCCGAAGATGGCCCAAAGGCCGGGCAGCCGGAGGAACGCCCGCAGGAAACAATGGCGCAAGCCCCCAACCGGGCCGAAGGCATAGCCCCCGAAGCCCGGCAATGCCTGGCAGAAATGTACGAAATGACAGACTACGTCATAATAAACAACAACTGCATAGCCAAATGGAGCAACGACAAGACGGCTCGCTTCATAGGCTACTGCTGCTGCGCAATACCGGGGCTTAACGACAAGATGGAGAACGACTATACCAACCTGACAAAGCAAAACAAGCTAATGCTTATATTCATTTACCTAAACAAAGAGAAGGAAGACATCTGCAAAATAATGGGGCTGAGCGAAAGCGCATTCAGGCAGGCCCAGAACAGGCTGAAGAAGAAAGCGAAAACGACTGCGGCAGCGTAAGCCCCACCCACCCCGGCCATGGCTTGCTGCCAACCGAAAGCCGGCAATGCGGTGACGGGTGGCCACACCGGCATGGCACGCCTCACGCCAAAAGAGGCAAGGCCGCAAACTGCCACAGCCACCGACAGTGGCACCCCAATGCCCGGCGCCCCGACAAGGCAGGCAACGACAAAGGCCGAACCGGCTTGCCAAACAGCCCTTAACGCCATGAGATACGGGCCGTTTTACGACGTGAAACGGGCCATATTGCGAGGCAGGCAGAAAAGCCCTGGCAGACAGCGACTTGGCAACCTGATGCCACCCGGGGCAAGACGGCAAGGCAAACGGGCGACACATCATTGTGATGGCGCGCAACAAGGGTTAAATTACGTGAAAACAAGAAAGCCGGAAGTTACGTCCTATCCTTATTTTTATTATTTTTGCAGCCTGAAAAATGGAATGACCGGCAAATGAGTGCTTATAAAATCATTTACAGAAACAAGATTCACAGTTTCCACTTCTGGGGCGTCGCCGCTCTGATTTAGCGACGCCGCACGGTCTTTCCAAACCATATCCACACCGTAAACATTAAGTAGGTGTTCAAAATTAATTGCCATCTAATTGTGCGCTATTTCGGAGATGCATGCCAAAGTCCGAAGAGAGAGCGTAGCGGGCTACGCGACCGATGAGACTTGGGTATGCGGCCCGAAAGAGCACACAAGATGGTGGCAAAGACATAGAGGACACCTGCTAGGTCAATTATCTCGGTTAATTTTGAACAGATACTTAACCAACATCTTTATTTATGAGCAAAACAAAAGGGCTCATAGTGCTGCTATGCTCTGCAGCACTGTGCAGCCATGACCTTCATGCCCAGCCGCGCACAATGGGCATCGACGAACTGTTGAGCCTGGCCGATGCCAACAGCCAAAGCATCAGGGCCTATACCACCGGAACGGAAGCGGCCGGCGAGACCCTCAAAGCGGCCAAGGCAAACCGACTGCCCGACATCAGCGCATCGGCATCGGTCAGCTACCTGGCCAACGGCAGGCTGTGGGACAGAGACTTCGGCAACGCGCTGACCATTGGCATGCCTCACTTCGGCAACAACTTCGCCATAGAGGCCCGCCAGACCATATATGCCGGAGGGGCCATCGACGGCAGCATACGCCTGGCAGAGCTGGGCCGGAGGCAGGCCGAACTGGACCGGGAGAAGAACCGGCAGGACACGCGCTTCGAACTGCTGGGATGCTACCTCGACCTGTACAAGCTGAACAACCAGGCCCGGGTGCTGGAAAACAACATTGAACTGGCCCAACGGGTGATTGCCGACATGAGGGCGAGGCACGAGCAGGGCACGGCCCTGAAAAACGACATCACGCGCTACGAACTGCAGGTGGAGTGCCTAAGGCTGCAACTGACCAAGGTGACCGACGCCGCAACCATAGCAAACCACAAGCTGACCACCACGCTGCACCTGCCCGTGAGCACGCTGATTGTGCCGGACACGGCCATGTCAGGGGCTGAAGTGGCGGCAGAGGGCGAAGCCTACTGGCAGGCCATGGCCGACATGGGCAACATCGACATCAAACAGGCCGCCAACGGCATAGAGGCCAACAGGCAGAAAGCCCGGCTCGAGAGGGCCGGGCGGTTGCCAAAGGTGGCCATGGTGGCTGCCGACCATCTGGACGGGCCCATAACAATCGAGGTGCCCGCGCTCGACAACAACTTCAACTACTGGTTTGTGGGGCTGAGCGTAAGCTATGACATTTCGTCGCTGTTCAAAAACACGGGCAGGCTGAAGCAGGCCCGGCTCAAAGTGAGGCAGGCGGCCGAAATGCACAGCCTGGCCCGCGAACGGGTGGAAAACGCCGTGCAGGCGGGATACACCAACTTCATGACGGCATTCAAGGAGGTGGACACCCATGAGAAGAATGTGCAACTGGCCGACGAAAACTACCATGTGACTAACAACAGATACCGCAACGGCCTGGCCTTGCTCACCGACTTGCTCGATGCGGCCAACGCTAAGCTGGGCGCCGACCTGGCACTGGCTGACGCCCGCATCAACGTGATTTTCAACTATTACCGCATGAGGTATCTTACGCATACGCTGTGAGCCGAGGGAGGGATGGATTGGGAGGTAGAGGGAGTTATGAGAAGGCAGAAGGAATTAGAGGACAATTGCCACGGCTGGATGCCTGGGAGGTAGAGGGAGTTATGAGAAGGAAAGAAGGAGTTAGAGGACATTTGCCACGGACAGATGACCGGGAGGTAGAGGGAGTTATGAGAAGGAAAGAAGGAGTTAGAGGACATTTGCCACGGACGGGGGCCCGGGAGGCAGAGGGAGTTATGAGAAGGCAAGGGGGAGTTAGAGGACATTTGCCACGGACGGATGCCCGGGAGGCAGAGGGAGTTATGAGAAGGCAGAAGGAGTTAGAGGACATTTGCCACGGCTGGATGCCCGGGAGGTAGAGGGAGTTATGAGAAAGAAAGAAGGAGTTAGAGGACAATTGCCACGGACGGATGCCCGGGAGGTAGAGGAGCTGGAAGAGCTGGCAGACAACTGCCTTGGCCGGATGCCTTGGGAAGACTGCAGAGGCGGAAAGCATATACTGAGCAATAACAAACATTAAACAACAATACAAATTGCATGACTTTGATTTCAAGAAATACTAAAAAGAGAATATACAACACTGTGGTGATAGCACTCATTGTGGCAGGACTGGCGTATGTCTGCTCCCGGTTTGTGCACCCGGGAGTGGAATACACCGACAACGCACAGGTGGGACGACACATCACACCGGTGAACTCGAGGGTGCAGGGCTTTGTCAAGAAGGTTTGCTTCGAGGAGTACCAAACTGTGCACAAGGGCGACACGCTGGTGATAATAGAAGACGCTGAGTTCCGCCTACGGCTGGCGCAGGCCGAGGCCGACCTGGCCAACGCCACCTCGGGCAGAAGGGCCACGACAACGGGCATTGCCACCACACGGAACAACCTGTGGGTGAGCGACGCCGGAATAGACGAGGCCAAGGTGCAGATGGACAACGCCGAGCGCGAATGGAAGCGGTACAGGCTGCTGCTGGCACACGACGCTGTGACGCAGCAGCAACATGACAATGTGAAGACGGCATACGAGTCGGCCAAGGCCCGCTACGAGGGGCTGACGAGGGCCAGGCACTCTACGGCCCTGGCCAAAGACGAACAGGGCCACAGGCTGGAACAGAACGAGGCGGCGGTGAGGGTGGCCGAGGCTGCCGTCGACCTGGCACGGCTAAACCTTTCGTACACGGTGATAGTGGCCAGCTGCGACGGAACGACCGGACGCAAGGGCATACACGAGGGCCAGCTGGTGCAACCGGGACAGACGATGGTTGAGATTGTGGACGATTCCGACCTGTGGGTGACGGCCAACTACCGCGAGACGCAACTCAACAACATCAGCGTGGGCGACGAGGCGGTGCTGACGGCCGACGCCGTGCCGGGCGTGACATACACAGGAAAGGTGGAGGCCATATCCGGCGCCACCGGCGCCGCCTACTCGCTCATACCGCAAGACAACGCCACGGGCAACTTTGTAAAGGTGGAGCAGCGCGTGCCGGTAAGGATAACCCTTGCGGGCAACGACGCCGACAAGCTGAAACGGTTGCGCGCCGGCCTCAACGTGGAATGTAAAGTGAAGCACTGACATGGGAGCACCGGTAACCAACGGGCCGTTCGCCATGCCCATGATGCGCCGCGCTGTGCCGCGCAGGCTGCAACCGTGGCTTTACGTATTCATGGCCGTGACGTTCCAGCTGTCGGGCGGACTGTACCTCGGCACCATGGCCGAGATGATGGGCGAGACGGCCATGATGCGCGAAGACTTGCTCATGTGCCTCTACGCCAACCTGGCGGGAATGGCCGTCTACTTCCCTATTCTGTTCAGGATGAAGTTCAGGTTTACCAACAAGACGCTGCTCGCAGCGGCCGCCACGGGCGTGATGGCCTGCAACCTGGCCGCCCCGCACATATCGTTTCTGCCGCTGCTGTGGGCAGTGTGCTTCGTCGAGGGCGTGTGCAAGATACAGGGAACGTTTGAGTGCATGTCGACCATACAGCTGTGGATGACGCCCAACCGCGACTTCACTGTGTTTTTCCCCATGCTGCATATCGTGATACTGGGCAGCATGCAGGTGGCCGACATAGCCGCAACCACGCTGATGCACCACTACCACTGGACGGCGATGCACTGGCTGGTGGCGGGGCTGATGATAGCCGACCTGCTCATAATAACGCTGTGCACCCGCCACTTCCGCATAGTGAAGAAGTTTCCGCTGGTAGGCATCGACTGGCTGGGGGCTCTGCTCTGGGCCCTGTTGCTGCTCGAAGTGGCCTACATGCTGGCCTACGGCGACTACCACGACTGGTGGGCCAGCCATGTGATGATGGCGGTGGCGGCCGCGGCGGCTGCGACCCTGGCGGCATGCGTGGGCCGTATGCTCCACATTCGCCACCCGTACATAGAGCCGCAGATGTGGACTTACAGGCACTTGGCGGCCATACTGCTGCTCATCACAGTGGTGGAGATGCTACTGGCGGCAGAGCGCTCGCTCGAGGAAGTGTTCTATGAGAGCGTCATGCACTACGACGCCACGGTGAGCATGAGGCTCGACTGGCCTGCGCTGGGCGGCATAGTGGCAGGCTGCCTCTTCGCCTTCCGGTGGATGCACGTATGGCGGCTGGGCTACCTCAGGCTGCTGGCGGTGGGCATAGCCGTGCTGGCCTGCTACCTGGCGGGGTTCTATTTCACCCTGTCTGCCGACATCCACATATCACAGCTCTACCTGCCCGTGGCCTGCCGCGGATTTGCCTACGCCGTGCTCAGTGCCACATTCATGGTTTGCCTGGAGGAAATCATGACGTTCCGCCACTTCTTCCAGGCCCTGAGCGTGTTCAACATGCTGCACATGGTTGTTGGCGGCGTGACGGGGTCGGCCATTTACACCGAGGCCCTGCAGTATCTAACGGCCGACAACACGGCCCGCTACGGGGCGGCGATAGACAGCGTGGCGATGCCCGGAGGCACTGGTGCCGTGGCCCGGATGATGGCGGAGTTTGTGCCACTCACGATGGAGGTGGGCCTGAAACAGATTTACGGCTGGTGCACCTACGCTTGCCTGGCGCTGCTGTTGCTCTTCATGCTATACGACGCGCCCATGCGCCGTGAGCTGAAAAAGATGCCGAGCTGGAGGCGGCTGCGCCGTGAGGAAGCTGCCGAGGTGGCCGGAGGTCACGGTGGCAACGCCCCCGACGGCCACGCGGAAAGCAGGTCGCAAGCTAAGCCCATGGCCGGGGAATGAACGGGCGGGCGCAGGGCCGCAGGCAAAATACCGACGGGACTGGGCAAGAAAAAGTAATGCGTCTACACAGATAACCACAGAAAAAGGTTAACTTTGCATTGTCTTTGAATAAGATTGGCGGCACCCGGGCAACTGGCGGGCAAGCCCGCAGTGGGCCCGTTTGCATTATCTCTGAACAAAATACTTTATGAACGAAAACGACAAGGAGCAAACACTATGAACGAAACTGTGACGAAAGACACATCAAAGGTGTTCTTCACCGACTTCCGCTGCCGCCCCGACGAAGGGCCGGCCGACAAGCTGAAAAGGCTAATCAAGGCCGCCGGCATTGGCAACATCGACATGGACGGCAAGTTTGTGGCAATAAAGATGCACTTCGGCGAGCTGGGCAACATGAGCTTCCTCAGGCCGAACTACGCCCGGGCGGTGGTAGACGTGGTGAAGGGCCTGGGCGGGAAACCGTTTCTCACCGACTGCAACACGCTGTATCCCGGCAGCCGCAAGAATGCCATCGAGCACCTGTACTGTGCGTGGGAGAACGGATTTACACCGCTCACCGTGGGCTGTCCGGTGATAATTGGCGACGGACTGAAAGGCACCGACGACGTGGACGTGACTGTCAATGGCGGCGAATATGTCAAGGCGGCCAAGATTGGGCGCGCGGTGATGGATGCCGACGTGTTCATATCGCTGACCCACTTCAAGGGCCACGAGATGACGGGCTTCGGCGGAACCATCAAGAACATTGGCATGGGATGCGGCTCGCGGGCAGGAAAGAAGGAGCAACACTGCAACGGAAAGCCGCAGATTGACCCCGGAAAATGCAGGGGATGCAAGCGATGCATGGCGGAATGCGCCAACGACGGACTGCACTTTGACGGGCAGACGCGCAAGATGAGCGTGGTGACAGACAACTGCGTGGGCTGCGGAAGGTGCGTGGGGGCATGCAACTTCGACGCCATATCGTTTTCCAACGACGCTGCCGTGAAGGAACTCAACTGCCGTATGGCTGAATACACCAAGGCGGTGGTGGACGGAAGGCCAAACTTCCACATATCCATTGTGTGCGACGTATCGCCAACGTGCGACTGCCATGCCGGTAACGACGCGCCCATACTGCCCGACGTGGGCATGTTTGCATCATTCGACCCCCTGGCCCTCGACCAGGCCTGCGCCGACGCTTGCCTCAGGCAGACGCCACTGCCCAACACTCAACTGACCGAAGCCATGGCGTCACCACACTTCCACGACCATCACGACCACTTCGACAACGCCAACCCCAACACTGAATACAAGACGTGCCTGGCGCATGCCGAGAAGATTGGACTGGGAAACAGGAAGTATGAAATAATCAAGGGGTAATAACTAAGAGTCAAAAACGGCTCACCAGATAAATCCAGGGTTTATCGGGTGTCCCTTAAAAATTAAGGGGTAAGAATAAGTAGCTGTTCAAAATTAACCGATACAATAGACCTTGAAGGTGTCCTCTATATCTTTGCCACCATCTTGTGTGCTCTTTCGGGCCGCATACCAAAGTCTCATCGGTCGCGTAGCCCGCTACGCTCTCTCTTCGGACTTTGGCATGCATCTACGAAATAGCGCACAATTTGATGGCAATTAATTTTGAACACCTACTTAAAAAAATAAGAGTCAAGAGTTAATAGAAATAGTTTTGTGGTCTGCATTGCAGCATTCGCTAAGCTATCTCTTTTAACTCTTGACTCTTCTTTTTTAATTCTTAATTCGTCTCTCTTTCGCTGTTAATTCTCAATTTTTCAATTCTTAACCCTTAATTCTTCACGCTTCTCCCTTGCCCACGTTGAAGGGTGCAATAGTGCGGGGGCCGGCCTCCTGCTGTGAAGGTATCTTTATCTGTCCGAACTCGCGCTCGTAGCGAACGATGTTCTCCTGCAGGGCCATGAGCAGACGCTTGGCGTGCTCGGGGGCCAGGATGACGCGGCTCTTCACCTGTGCCTTGGGCACACCGGGAAGGATGCGCGCAAAGTCGAGCACGAAGTCGCTGCTTGAGTGGGTAATTATGGCAAAGTTGGCATATTCGCCCTGTGCCTTGTCTTGCGGCAGTTCAATCTGCAACTGCCCTTGCTGCTTGTTTTCGTTTTCGTTCATTGTTGTTCTGTTATTGTTTAAAGTTAAGTGTGTCAGTCTGTCGCATAAAGCAAGCCCACCTTGCGTATGCATTGCAAAGGTAGCGATTTTTATCCATAAAGCCAAAGGCCAGCGGGTGTTTTTTTACACCATCCTACGCCGGGCACGACCAGCCATGCCTGGCTGGCCCTTGCCCCCCGACATCACGCAGGCCCTTGCTCGGGGGCACGGCAACCGACAATGCACAGCCCCGTCATTCACCTACAACCATGGTCCCCGCAGGCGTGATGCCCTCGGCAGACACCGCAAGGCGCCTGCTGAAGCCATTGTTGTGGAAATGAAGCGTGGCCCGTCTGTCGCGGCCCACAACCACATTCGGGTTCCAGTATACAGTGCGGCGGCAATCGGTATGCTCCGGCAGCGGCGCATGGCTGTAGTCCGGGCAGTAGAACTCTACGGGGCGGTTGAACCCCGCGAAGTTGATGCGGTAACCCATGAACTCGGGCAGCGAACTGCCGTCGGCATAACGCCCATCGGTTATGAAGTCGAAAATGGAGGTTACCGGGTGGTCGTTCTCTTTGGGCATTGATGAGCCATGCTCCGGCAAACGTATGCGCCTGTAGGCCGACACGCGCTCTCCGAACCGGCCGGGGCTGTAGGCCAGGCGCCTGTTGTCGTTGTCGGCATAGATGCGCAGCAGCCTGAAATTCTCGTCATGAGGGAAGAACCGGTATCCCTCGGGCAGGTTGCCGGCAGAGCCAACGACCGCCCTGTAGCCCCTGTCGGGAGAGAGTCCGTTGACAAAAGCCCTGTGAGTGCCGTCAAGGCCGAAGATGTAGAGCAGCTCGTAGAGGCCGCTATAGAAAGGCGCGCTGAAGCTGTTGCTGTTGACCGACCTGCACTCGAGCCCGCCGAGGCCCCTGTACTGATTCCAGCGAAATGGCTGTATGTCGCCGAAGATGCCCGACAGCCACGCCATAAGGCCGTCGATGTCGGCCACGCACACCGGGCGCGCATCAAGGAAGTTTGTCCACCGGCGCCTTTTCACCTTGTCGATGCCAGCCATGACATAGCTCCCGCTCAGGCTGTCGTAAGCCACATACTTGCCGGGACGGCCGGTTGTGGCCATGAACGCCCGGCCGAATATGTTCTCGTCCCACGGGTCGGCCATTGCCGCCGTCTCGTAATAGCCGTAGTCCTTGGGCAGCGGCGACCATTGATTAAGCGGCTCTACATGCCTGCCCAACAGGTGGCCCGGACGCCTGTTGCGCCGCTTTGGGTAATTATGACCGGCTATGTCGCCCTTGTCTCCACCTGCGCTGTCTCGGTTGAGAGCCAACGACAGTCGGCCACTGCCGAAGAAAGGAGGGAACGACAGGGTAAACACGCCGTCGCTGCCCACACGGCACTCACCGCCGAAAATGCTGTCGGGCGAGAGCACCATCTCCGAAAACACCCACAGTTTCTTGCCGCCCACCGGCTTCCACAGCGTGCGGTCGCGCCACCCGCCGTCGTCGAGCACCCGCCCGCGGAACACGAGCGAGCGCTCGGCCATGGGCATTGGGCAAAGGCTGTCGCCCGACATCATGAGTTCGAAGTCGTAGCGCGTCCACCCCTGCACCATCATCAGCAGGTCGAGGGCCGAGCGGTGTTCGGCATCGTCGGCCTCGAAATAATATGCCGGATGGGGCACAAAGCCCTTTATCTCTGACGACAGCAACAGGTAGGTAAGCACGTTGCCAGTGTCGTAGGTGGCCTCACGGCTGTCGGCATCGGTCACAGCGAGCGAGAAAGTGAGCGAGTCGGGCAGCCCGCAGCCACCCACCGGCGCGACAGCGCAATCGAGCGTCACGGGAGCGTAGGGCAAAACGCCGGCCGAATCGCCCCGCACGGCCACGCGTAGTCGGCATCCGGCCATGTCGTGCTTGTTGACAAAGGCCATGCGCTGGGCCACCACACGTCCCGCGGAAGTATAGAGTGTGACCACGTTGACGCCCGTACGGAGCAGGGCGGTGTCTACAGACAGCACCGTGCCAAGCGACGAACGCAGGTCTACCACACCGGCATAGCCAGTCTGTCCGCGGCATGTCACGCTGAGCCCAAGCACCATGCCCTCTGTGCGGGCGTTGCGGACAACGCTGATGCGCAACCCCTTTGCCGACGGGAACACAGCGAGCGAATAGCCGCGGCGGCGAGCCTTGGGCAGCGGGAAACGGTAATCGCGCCCGCCATAGGCCAGTTTCAGCTCAAGGCCGCTGACAAGCAGGTCGGCACTGTCGGCATCTGCCGTTGCCGAAAACATGCCCCGCCCGGCATAGTCGGTCTTGAAGCACCCTATGGAGTCGCCCCCACGCATCAGCGCCCCGGCCACATTGAGCGTGCGCCCAGCTTCGGTACGGGCCTGAAAGGCTATCCGCGTGGGCACACCGCTTACGAAATTGCCGCCCTCGGGATAGAAATCAACTTGCAACCCGTCGCCCGCCGTACGTGCAAGCGCCGACGTGGCCTTGGGCTGGCGCAACATGCGCCTCACCGAATAGCGGCAACTGTCTACCGGCTCGTATATGGGGAACACCCGACTGAACACACCGGCATTGCCGTTGAGATAGCGTTGGAAACGCTCACCGTAGTGTATGCGCGAATCGCGGCTGCGCAGGCGGCTCCACCCATGGCTGTCGCCGGGGGTGAAGTTGAGCATCCATGCCGTATATGCCCTTACCTCATAGAACCCGGCATTGATGGTATCCGACAGCTCAAACGACCCGTCGGCCTGACCGCCTCGCAGTGGCAGTTTCTGGGTCTCTACGGGATAGCCCATCGGGTTGAGCAACTCGACGTAAAGGATGCGGCTGAGCGGCGTGGCACGGAAGTCGCTCCCGCCAACCACGTATGCCTTGTACCAGATGCGCTCGCCCTTGTAATATGATGTGTTGTCGAAGTGGAGATATACGCGCTCCTGCGGATAGGCAGCGGCAAAGCGGTCGAAATTGGCCTGGCACACGGCCAACTTGAGCGAGTCGGCACCGCCGGCCCACGCTACCCCGGCTGATGTCAGGGCGAAGAGAAATGCAAACAGAACTCGTAACGTCATAAGGCAAACACCGATTGGCAGGCGCCACATACAGCCATACCTGCATCGCTGAAAGCATTCAGGCCTGCCCGGGGGCTGTGGCAATGGCCATTTCTGCCATCGACGCACACCCGACACAAGGCAAGCTGCACGCCCGGCAGCAATGGCAAAGATACGTATTTTTGACGAAAGATGCAACTCCGTGGGGGCCTCAGTGTAGCCATCTGTCGGTTATTTTATCAATATCGGCTCATCGTTTCGCCGTATGCTTGCCCTGGAACCGACACAACACGTGGCAGACACCGCTCACCTATTGCCGCCGCGGCCATTCGCCGCCCCAGCCGTAACAACCTTCTGCTGCGGAATGATGGGGTCGGCATGCCGTCTTTTCAACTCAGGCACGCTCGATGGCAGCTGCCTGTCAAGGCACAGAGTAAGCCGACGCAATACTCGCAACGGAGGCTAAAGCCATTCAACGGACATCAAACAGGGAAACTAATTATTCGGTTTCACGGCAGATTCTTGCGTTTAACAATTTTTGTATCGCATGAACAAACCGTGCTGTTTTAATGAATTACTTTTGTGAATGACATACAGACAGACATCAGCACACACTGCAAGGGGCAAGCCCATGGCGCTTAATACCATGGTGCAGAAGCCACAACAATAATGACCAATGTCAACATTCAAGCCCAACAGGCAGGCGGCACCCGATACAACCCCATTGAATTGCCGTGCAGATTGGCCTGTGTCGCGGCCTAAGAGGCAACAGGTTCGGCTGCAACAGATGCACCCCCAAAAGGCACTGACGGGTATGGGGAATCCGGAATAGAAGATATAAACGCAAACAACAACCCTTGTCGGCCTGACTACCGGCCGGGGGGCAATGCATAACAACAATAACTAAAAACTTCTTCGTATGAAAACCTACATTTGCACACTGCTGCTGAGCATGGCATTTGCCTTTGCACATGCACAGACTGAACCGGAATTTGAGTTGGAACCGTATGTGTTCAACCTGGCAGATTCGACACTGGCGTCGCCCCTACCCTGCGAAAGCGCCTACAGCAAGGCCAAGGCCGCTGCGTCATTGTATCTTACCGGCATCGGCAAGGTAAAGTCGTACTACTACATCAAAGGCGAAAGCTCGCCACTAACGATAGACAAAAAGAAAAGCAACATAATAATCAACACCGGGGGCACGTCGCCGCAACAGACGCTGAGCATCATCAAGCTTAGCAACATGGGCACAAAGAGAAGATGGAAGACAGGAGAGGCCGGCACGTTTACCGGAGCATCTGCAAACGAAGACGACGCCGTGGTGCTGAAATACAAGAGATACGGCAGCGAGTCTGTCATCATCAGCACGGCCGGCCTTGAGCCCGGCGAATATTGCCTGGCCATAACAAACATGATGACAAACACCAAGTCGGCCAAGGTGTATACATTCAGGATTGAATAAGAAACTGCTTATTGAACGATGGCTGCTTGCCGCCAAGCCAACAGGATGGCGGCCATGGCTGCGCCAACACCACATGGCGGCCGGGCCACAAAAGAGGCAAGACCGCCGGGCATGGCTTAAGCGCCCGTGTGACGACTGGCAAACGGCCCACCCTTTTTTACGCTCTTCATGCCTGCCGCCTTGTCTCTGCGCAACCCGGTACACAGAGACAAGGCGGCAGGTCAACCAACCCGACAACAAAACCAAACCGCTTTTGGCATATAAATGCCTAAGGCTGCTGCCATTGCGACAAAGGCAAAGGCAGCACAACTACACGTATATCTACAGCAAACCTACGCAATGCCACCGAAAGTGACACGCAAACCATTGACGGAAAAAACCGATGAACGCATTGTCCGATACCATCCAAGCCCTTATTCTGTATCACCGCAATATCCGTAAGTTAACGTTTTTTATCAATGGGGGGGGGGAAAATTATACAGAATATAACTAACTTGCAGCCGAATATTTGAATAAACATTATTACAAACACCTAAACATTTATCATCATGGGACTATTTGATAAACTTTTCCAGGCTGCGCCTGAACAGACAAAGCTGACGCAACAAGAAGCCTTCGCCGGTATAGCCGTAGCCATAGCCGGGGCCGACGGAAGCATAGCATCGAGCGAATGGGACGGAATAGTGAACTACATCCAGAGGTTGCGCATATACGACAACTTCTCAGACCAGGCTTTCAACAAGCTGTTTGACAAACTGTTCAGGATATTGAAGTCGCAAGGGGCGGGAGCGCTGGTGAAAGCTTCGGCCGAGGAGCTTTCAGAAGAACTCCGGCTTACGGCATTTGCCTGTGCGGTAGACATAGCACTGGCCGACGGCGTGCTCGAAGACAGCGAGAAAGACATCATCAACCAGCTGGCGTCAGCATTGGCCATCCCCGAGAATACGGCAGTGTCAATCATCGAGGTGATGCTGATAAAAAACAAGGTATAGCAAGGCTGTCCGGCAGCTGCACACGGCAGCCACCAACAGTACCGGCTGCCGCTGCGCCAAGCCGGCGCCAAGCCAAGGTGGCAGAAACCATACGCAATACAAAGACATCCATCCCGCCTGCTTTGGCCGGGATGGATGCCGCTTTGTAAAGACCATATACCAACGGAGGGGCGAGCCCTGCGCCACGGTTACCAGACCACCTTCTTGCCTCGGCTGATTACAATGCCCTTGTAGCCGTTGCCAACCCTCACGCCGCCGAGGTTGTAAACGCCGTCGGGCTCATCCCGTTTCACATCGGTGGCTTTTATGCCGTCGGCCACATCGGCGGTGACCTCCCATCCCTTGGCCACGGCAGAGGCCACATCTGCCGACGACGTGCCGGGCATGTCGCTGATGTTCAGCTTTCGGGCATAGGCCTTGTTGAACTCGTGTATTGTTACGCCTGTCACGTCGGGCAGCGAATGTATCACAGCGTCTATCTGCTCTTTGCCCATAAGGTTGCCTTGCATTGACAGTCCTGTCAGACCGGCGTTGCCGGTGATGTCGAGGTCGGCAAGCCTGTTGTTTTCAACCGCCAGCCACTCTATTTCGGAGTTTTGTGATATGTCGAGCACCGATAGCTCATTGCTTGCCAACTCCAGCTGGTAAAGATATGGATAGCCGGCAAGGTCGATTGATGAAAGGCGGTTGCCGGAAAGCCCCAACTGCATCAGGTCGCTTGCGCCGATGGGCGGAAACTGTGCCAGCTTGTTGTTGTTGAGCGACAGAATGACGAGAGCATTGTTGTTAGACAGGTCTATCGACTCCAACTCATTGCATGCGGCATGCAGTTCTTCCAGCGAGCCACAGTATGAAACGTCGAGCGAAGCCAGTTTGTTGCCATCGAGAGTGAGCCACGTGAGCAACGGCTGTATGCCCATTTCAACCGTGGCCAACTCGTTGCCGTCGGCATGCACCTCTTCCAGCGAGCCACAACCCGACATGTCTATCGACCTCAGCTTGTTGCCACGGACAGAAAGCAGCACCAGCGAGGGCTTGCCTTTAAGGTCCAAAGCCTGCAGCTCATTGTTGTCGGCATTAAGCTTTCTCAGCGCCCTGCAGCCCGACACGTCGAGCGCGCCGAGATTGTTGTTGTGCACATACAGCACCTCGAGCCCCGAAATGCCGCCCAAGTCAACCTGCGTCAACTCGTTGTTGTCGGCTATCAACGTCGTTAGCGCCCCACACCCGGACAAGTCTACGCTACGCAGCTTGTTGCCGGCAACATGTAGCGTGGACATCGCCGACTTGCTGCCAAGCACCATCGACGACAGTTCGTTGTCGTAGGCAAACAGTGATTTAAGCGCTCCGCAATCCGACACGTCGAGCGTTTGCAACTTGTTGCCGTTCAGTCGAAGTGACTCGAGTGCCAATTTGGTGCCAAGGTTTATAGACGACAGCTCGTTGTTGGCGGCGTTCAGCTCCTTCAGGCCCGCGCTGGCCGACACGTCGAGCGAACTCAGACGGTTGTGCTCGACGAGAAGCGTCTCGAGCGCAGGGTTACCGCTCAAGTCTATCGACGCCAACTCGTTGTCTTCGGCGCTCAGCACCTTAAGCGCCTCGCATCCCGACAAGTCGAGCCCGCCGATTTTGTTTTTCTCGACATAAATGCCCGTGAGCTTCAAGTTATTGCCGAGGCCAACCGAAGTCAGTTCGTTGTCAAAAGCAATCAGCATGTCAAGCGAACCACAGCCGGACACATCGATTGCAGACAGTTTGTTGCTGCCCACGGAAAGCACTTCGAGCAACATCTTGCTGCCCAACACAAGCGACCTCAGCCCGTTGTTGGCCACATCGAGTATGCTAAGCGACGGACACATGGAAACGTCAAGGTCTGCCAGGTTGTTGTTGGGAAGTTTTATCACGTCCATGTCGGGCTCGTTGTTGATGACAACACTGGTGATGCTGCGTTTGTCGGCATGCAGCATCCTGATGTTGCTGCCATACACCCTCAGTGTGTCGTCCATTAGCGTGTTCGACAAATAGCCACCGTAGTCATAATCTCTCCTGACGCCATCTCCCCAATCCAACTGGAATGTCGAGGTGGAGGCTATGCCTATTTCAACATTATCGCCTACAAGGGTTTCTGGAAACACGAGCAACATATCGGGCTTATCCCTTTCTTGTGCATGAACCGAAAGGCATGCCGATGCCAAGGCACCAAGCAACACTGATTTAAACATTCTTTTCATAATTAGCATAATTTTAAATGAACATTGCAAATATATACAAAATAATGATTAACACATATATTATATAGACGTTTTTATCGTCGAACAGAGTCTTTTTTATGTTTTTAACAATAACAAGACGAATGCCATAAGTAGGTGTTCAAAATCAATTGCCATCAAATTGTGCGCTATTTCGTAGATGCATGCCAAAATCTGAAGAGAGAGCGCAGCGGGCTTCGACACCGATGAGACTTTGGCATGCGGCCCGAAAGAGCACACAAGATGGTGGCAAAGACATAGATGACACTTGCAAGGTCAATTGTATCGGTCAATTCTGAACAGCTACCTATAAACCAGCAACGGCCTACATGCCGCATGATGCGAGGCTTTACGCTTTCATCATGCAGCAACGACGATTAGGCACAACCGCCCCCACCGGGGCAGCAAACCGGCCCCGGCGCTACCCGCCACGCCACGGCCACAGCCAGCAAACCACCGGCCGGGCAACACACCGAAAGCGCCCACATGCGCAACAGACCATCGAGGTGCCTGCGGAATGGCAGCGGGCCACGGCTGCAGGAATGGCACTGAACGGCAGCGCCCCCCGTCTCATCTGTTCGATGATACGGGGGGCGCCCATAATCCAAAGCGTGGAACAGCCCGGCACGTAATGCCCTGCCGGGGGATAATGGCGCTGGCACCATGCACCGACGCTCCGACGCCAAAGGCCTCAGCCCGATTACCTTACCACTTTCTTGCCGTTGCTGACCACAACTCTCTTGTAGTAGTCGCCAACCTTCATGCCGCGCAGGTCGTAGGCGTCGGCAGAGACCTCCGGCCGGACTCCGGCCGGGCGTATGCCGTCGGCCACATCGGCGGTGACCTCCCAGCCCTTGGCCAGGGCAGAGGCTACGTCGGCCGACGACGTGCCGGGCATGTTGCTGATGTTCAGCTTACGGGCAAACGCCTTGTTGTTGTAGTTTATTTCCACATCGCTGACATCGGGAAGGGCAGATATGACCCCGTCTATCTGCTGCTTGTCTAAAAGGTTGCCATGCAACGACAGTCCTTGCAGGCCCGCATTTCGGGTTATGTCAAGACTGCCAAGCCTGTTGTCTTCTACAGCCAGCCATTGCAGGTTGGTGTTCTTTGTGACGTCAATGTCAGAAAGGCTGTTGTTGCCCAACTCCAACCAATACAGGTAAGGGTAGCCGTCGAGAGAGATTGATGTGAGCCTGTTGTTGTCGAGCTTAAGCCAACTGAGGTATTCGGCCCCAAAGGGCGGGAATTCGGTCAGGCGGTTGCTGCCCAACTTCACCTGCTGCAGACGGGTGTTGGCCGACAGGTCGACAGACTCGAGCTCATTGTTGCTTGCAAGCAGTAGTGAGAGGTCGTGCAGACTGCCGGTGTCCAAGGCCCTGAGCCGGTTGTTCTCAACGTTCAACCACCTAACCTTCTTGTTGTTGCCCAAATCGAGCCCGGCCAGTTGATTGTCGTAGAGATATACGCCCTCAAGATACAGGTTGGCGGCAAGGTCGATGGCAGTCAGATAGTTTCCGTTGGCCGTCAACGTCTTCAGCGACTGGCATGCCGACACGTCGAGCGTGGCCAGCCTGTTGTCTCCAACGAATATCTCGGTAACACTGTTGTCGCCTTCAAGGTTTATCGCTGTCAACTCGTTGGCGTTGGCACTCACGTAGTCGAGCTTTGTGCATCCGTGCAGGTCTAACTCCGAAATACGGTTGGAGTCGCATATCACCTTATAGAGCACGTCGTTGTCGGTGGGAAGAGCCAGCCGGGTAAGCTCATTGCATGAGACGTCAATCTGGGATATGTTTGTCCACTTGCTCACATCGAGCGCGCCCGAGAGCCGGTTGCGGCTCAGGTCGACAACCACTGACCCGGCTTTGTTTTCATCGCCCAATGTCACTTGCGTCAGTTCATTGCCGCTAAGGTAAAGGCCGCGGAGCAAGGGGCACATGGAAACGTCGATGGTCGACAGATGGTTGTTGTTGGCAAGAATCTTGCTCATTGACGGCTCATTGTTGATGACAATCCCGGTGACATCGCAATTGTCGGCAAGCAAAATCATGATGCCGTCGCCGTAGACCTTGAGTGTGGTCGACTGAAGCGTGCCTGAGAAATAGTCGGCACCCTCGTAATCTTTCATCACGCCGTCGCCCCAGTCCATCTTGAACGACGATGTGCCGCCAATGCCTATCTCCACTGTCCTGCCCACGAGAGAGTCGGCGAAAGTTATCAACATGTCGGGCACCGCCGTGCCTTCTGCATGAAGCGAAAGACAACTAAGGGCCATAACGCAAAGCGACGTAATTTTTAACATAACCTTTTTCATATCGCATAATTTTAGTAAGTAGGTGTTCAAAATTAATTGCCATCAAATTGTGCGCTATTTCGGAGATGC
>ERZ772892.2020-NODE-2020-length-18680-cov-5.144591_pt1 | contig 18680 bp, 10 predicted proteins | sample MGYA00512126_ERZ772892 | MGnify/ENA primary metagenome ERZ772892 (study PRJEB29015, sample SAMEA2737697) | human gut metagenome | biome: human gut; feature: human-associated habitat; material: faeces | place: China | collected 2012 ... | reverse complement strand
AGCCAGCAGGCGCCGCTGTTTGAGGCCATCAAAAACTGTCCGGTGCTTTCAAAGGTGAAGCTGATTGCGGAGCCCTGGGACATCGGCGAGGGCGGCTATCAGGTGGGGAACTTCCCGCCGCTGTTTGCCGAGTGGAACGACCACTTCCGCGATGCCGTCCGCCGCTTCTGGCTGACGCGCGATCTGTCGCTGGGGGAGTTTGCCGGTCGCTTTGCCGGCTCCAGCGATCTCTTTAAGCGTGACGGCAAACGTCCGTCGGCCACCATTAATCTGGTGACGGCGCACGACGGTTTTACGCTGCGCGACTGCGTTTGTTTCAATCAGAAACACAATGAGGCAAACGGCGAAGAGAATCGCGATGGGACTAACAACAACCATAGCTTTAACCATGGTATAGAAGGGTTAGGCGGAAGTCTGGATGTGATCGAGCGGCGACGCGCCAGCGTTCATGCGCTGCTGACGACGCTTTTGTTGTCGCAGGGCACGCCGATGCTGCTGGCGGGCGATGAGCACGGTCACAGCCAGCACGGCAACAACAACGCCTATTGCCAGGACAACACCCTGACCTGGCTCAACTGGGAAGAAGCGAACAGCGGGTTGACCCATTTCACCGCGGCGCTGATCCATCTTCGCCAGCACATCCCCGCGCTCACCGCCGACTGCTGGTGGGAAGAGGGCGACGGCAACGTTCGCTGGCTGAATAAAGACGCGCAACCGTTAAGCGCGCAAGAGTGGCAACACGGCATACCCTGTCTGCAAATCCTGCTTTCGGATGCGTGGCTGGTGACGCTGAACGCGACGGATGACGTCGCAGAGATTGTTTTACCTGACGGGGAATGGCGAGCCATTCCTCCCTTTGCCGGAGCGGATAATCCGGTTGTTATGGCTGTCTGGCACGGGCCTGCGCACGGAGTGTGCGTATTCCAAAGATGATAAAAAAGGAGTTAGTCATGGTTAGATTAGAGAAGAACGATCCGTTAATGTTGGCGCGCCAGCTACCATTAAAAACAGTTGCCCTGATCCTCGCGGGCGGGCGTGGTACCCGTCTGAAAGATTTGACCATCAAGCGCGCCAAACCGGCCGTTCACTTTGGTGGTAAGTTCCGTATTATCGATTTTGCACTGTCCAACTGCCTGAACTCAGGAATTCGCCGTATTGGCGTCATTACCCAGTATCAGTCGCACACGCTGGTGCAGCACATTCAGCGCGGCTGGTCATTCTTCAGCGAAGAGATGAACGAGTTTGTCGATCTGCTCCCGGCGCAGCAGCGCGTTCACGGGGAGAACTGGTACCGCGGCACGGCGGATGCCGTGACCCAGAACCTCGACATCATTCGCCGCTACAACGCGGAATACATCGTTATCCTCGCCGGGGACCACATCTACAAGCAAGATTACTCCCACATGCTGATCGACCACGTCGAAAAAGGTGCGCGCTGCACCGTGGCGTGTCTGCCGGTGCCTGTTGCAGAAGCAACCGCGTTTGGCGTGATGCATGTAGATGGCGACGACAAGATTATCGACTTTGTCGAAAAACCGGCGAATCCGCCAACCATGCCGGGAGACGACACCAAATCGCTCGCCAGCATGGGGATCTATGTCTTTGATGCCGATTATCTTTATGAGCTGCTGGAAGAAGACGACAAAGACGAAAACTCCAGCCACGACTTCGGTAAAGACATCATCCCGAAAATTACCAAAGCTGGCATGGCGTATGCACATCCTTTCCCATTGTCCTGCGTGCAGTCCGATCCAAATGCGGAACCTTACTGGCGCGACGTCGGCACGCTGGAAGCCTACTGGAAAGCCAACCTCGATTTGGCATCTGTGACGCCTGAACTGGATATGTACGACCAGAACTGGCCGATCCGCACCCATATGGAATCGCTGCCGCCGGCGAAGTTCGTGCAGGACCGCTCCGGTAGCCACGGCATGACCTTGAACTCGCTGGTTTCCGGGGGGTGCATTATCTCCGGGTCGGTGGTGGTGCAGTCGGTGCTGTTCCCGCGCGTGCGGGTGAATTCGTTCTGTAACATTGATTCGGCAGTCTTGTTGCCAGATGTCTGGGTGGGGCGCTCATGCCGCCTGCGTCGCTGCGTGATTGACCGCGCCTGTGTTATCCCGGAAGGAATGGTGATTGGTGAGAATGCGGAAGAGGATGCACGCCGCTTCTATCGCTCAGAGGAAGGTATCGTGCTGGTGACCCGCGACATGCTGCGGAAATTAGGGCACAAACAGGAGCGCTAATGCAGGTCTTACATGTATGTTCTGAGATGTTCCCGCTGTTAAAGACGGGCGGTCTGGCGGACGTCATCGGCGCACTGCCGGCGGCGCAAATCGCGGAGGGTATCGATACGCGCGTACTGTTGCCGGCGTTTCCCGATATCCGTCGCGGCGTGGTGGATGCCCAGGTGGTGACCCGCCGGGATACCTTCGCCGGGCGGATCACGCTGCTGTACGGCCACTTTAACGGCGTGGGGATCTACCTGATAGACGCCCCGCATCTCTATGACCGTCCGGGGAGCCCTTACCACGATACCAACCAGCACGCTTATCCCGACAACGTCCTGCGCTTTGCGCTGCTGGGCTGGGTGGGAAGTGAAATGGCCAGCGGACTGGATCCGTTCTGGCGCCCGGATGTGGTGCATGCCCATGACTGGCACGCCGGCCTGACGCCGGCCTACCTGGCGGCGCGCGGACGCCCGGCTAAATCGGTGTTTACCGTGCACAACCTGGCGTACCAGGGGATGTTTTACTCCTGGCATATGAATGACATTGAGCTGCCGTGGTCGTTCTATAACATGCATGGCCTCGAGTTTAACGGGCAGATCTCGTTTCTCAAGGCCGGCCTCTACTACGCCGACCATATTACGGCGGTGAGCCCGACCTACGCGCGCGAGATCACCGAGCCGCAGTACGCCTACGGCATGGAGGGGCTGCTGCGCCAGCGCCATCATGAAGGTCGGCTGTCGGGAATTCTCAACGGCGTTGACGACGGTATCTGGAGCCCGCAAAACGATCTGCTGCTGCCGATGCGCTACGATCGCGACACGCTGGAGGAGAAGGCGGAGAACAAGCGTCAGCTGCAGATTGCCATGGGCCTGAAGGTCGATGATAAAGCGCCGTTGTTTGCCGTCGTCAGCCGTCTTACCAGCCAGAAAGGGCTGGACCTGGTGCTTGAAGCGCTGCCGGGTCTGCTTGAGCAGGGCGGCCAGCTGGCGCTACTGGGCGCCGGCGATCCGGTGCTGCAGGAAGGTTTCCTCGCCGCCGCCGCCGAACACCCGGGCAAAGTGGGTGTGCAGATTGGCTACCATGAGGCCTTCTCCCACCGCATTATGGGCGGCGCCGACGTCATTCTGGTCCCGAGCCGCTTTGAACCCTGCGGCCTGACCCAGCTGTATGGTCTGAAGTACGGGACGCTGCCGCTGGTGCGCCGCACCGGCGGTCTGGCGGACACCGTCGCTGACAGTTCGCTGGAGAATCTGGCCGATGGTCTGGCGACAGGGTTTGTCTTTGAGGACAGCAATGCGCTGTCATTGCTGCGCGCTATCCGTCGCGCCTTTGTCCTCTGGTCGCGCCCGTCGCTCTGGCGCTACGTGCAGCGTCAGGCGATGAATATGGATTTTAGCTGGCAGGTTGCCGCGAACTCCTATCGCGAACTTTATCAACGCTTGATGTAACCACTGGAGTCATTGTTATGAATGTACCCTTTAGCTATGCATCACCGACGCTGAGCGTTGAGGCGTTAAAGCATTCTATTGCCTATAAACTGATGTTTATCATCGGTAAAGATCCGGCCATCGCCAACAAGCATGAATGGCTTAACGCCACGCTGTTTGCCGTTCGCGATCGCATGGTGGAGCGCTGGCTGCGCTCCAACCGCGCGCAGCTCTCCCAGGAAGTGCGCCAGGTGTACTATCTGTCGATGGAGTTTCTGATCGGCCGCACCCTCTCGAATGCGCTGCTGTCGCTGGGCATTTATGACGATGTGAGCAGCGCGCTGGCGGAGATGGGGCTCGATCTCGAAGAGCTGATCGATGAAGAGAATGACCCCGGGCTTGGCAACGGCGGTCTGGGCCGCCTGGCGGCTTGCTTCCTTGACTCCCTGGCGGCGCTGGGTCTGCCGGGACGCGGTTACGGCATCCGCTACGACTACGGGATGTTTAAACAGAATATTGTCGATGGCCGGCAAAAAGAGTCTCCTGACTACTGGCTGGAGTACGGTAACCCGTGGGAGTTTGAGCGCCACAACACCCGCTATAAAGTGCGCTTCGGCGGCCGCATTCAGCAGGAAGGAAAGAAAACCCGCTGGATTGAGACGGAGGAGATCATTGCGGAAGCCTACGACCAGATCATCCCCGGCTTTGACACCGACGCCACCAACACGCTGCGTCTGTGGAGCGCGCAGGCCAGTAGCGAAATTAACCTCGGTAAATTCAACCAGGGCGACTACTTCGCCGCGGTAGAGGATAAAAACCACTCCGAAAACGTCTCCCGCGTGCTCTATCCGGACGACTCGACCTACTCCGGCCGCGAGCTGCGCCTGCGCCAGGAGTATTTCCTCGTGTCGGCCACGGTGCAGGATATCCTGAGTCGCCATTACATGTTGCATAAAACCTATGACAACCTGGCGGACAAGATTGCCATTCACCTGAATGACACCCACCCGGTGCTGTCGATACCGGAGCTGATGCGTCTGCTTATTGACGAACATAAGTTCAGCTGGGACGAGGCGTTCGAGGTGACCTGCCAGGTCTTCTCCTATACCAACCACACCCTGATGAGCGAAGCGCTCGAGACCTGGCCGGTGGATATGCTGGGTAAAATTCTGCCGCGCCATCTGCAGATTATCTTCGAGATTAACGACTATTTCCTCAAGACCTTGCAGGAGCAGTATCCGAACGATACCGACCTCCTCAGCCGCACCTCGATTATCGACGAGTCTAACGGCCGCCGTGTGCGGATGGCCTGGCTGGCGGTAGTGGTCAGCCACAAGGTCAACGGGGTGTCCGAGCTGCATTCCCGACTGATGGTGGAGTCACTGTTTGCCGAATTCGCCAAAATCTTTCCAATGCGCTTTATCAACGTGACCAACGGTGTGACGCCGCGCCGCTGGCTGGCGCTGGCCAACCCGCCGCTGTCGAAAGTGCTGGATGAGCATATCGGCCGCACCTGGCGGACCGATCTGAGTCAGCTTGATGAGCTGAAACAGCATATCGACTACCCGATGGTCAATCAGGCGGTGCGTCAGGCCAAGTTTGAGAACAAACAGCGGCTGGCCAGCTATATTGCTCAACAGCTCAATGTGGTGGTCAATCCGAAGGCGCTGTTTGATGTGCAGATCAAACGTATCCATGAATACAAACGCCAGCTAATGAATGTGCTGCACGTCATCACCCGCTATAACCGGATCAAGGCCGATCCGCAGGCCGAGTGGGTACCGCGGGTGAATATTTTCGCCGGTAAGGCGGCCTCGGCCTACTACATGGCCAAGCACATTATTCACCTGATCAACGATGTGGCGGCGGTGATTAATAACGATCCGCAGATTGGCGACAAGCTGAAGGTCGTCTTTATCCCCAACTACAGCGTTAGTCTGGCGCAGCTGATCATTCCGGCGGCAGACCTGTCGGAACAGATCTCCCTCGCAGGCACTGAAGCTTCCGGCACCAGTAATATGAAGTTTGCCCTTAACGGCGCGCTGACTATCGGCACCCTTGATGGGGCAAACGTGGAGATGCAGGAGCACGTGGGTGAAGAGAATATCTTTATCTTCGGCAACACCGCGGAAGAGGTGGAGGAGCTACGTCGCAGCGGCTATAAACCACGCGAATATTACGAGCAGGATGAAGAGCTCCACCAGGCGCTGACGCAGATCGGTACCGGCGTCTTCAGCCCGGCAGAACCGGGGCGCTACCGCGACCTGCTGGATTCGCTGATTAACTTTGGCGACCACTACCAGGTGCTGGCGGACTATCGCAGCTATGTGGACTGCCAGGATCGCGTCGACGAGCTGTATCAAAACCCGGAAGAGTGGGCCTATAAGGCGATGTTGAATATTGCCAACATGGGCTACTTCTCTTCTGACCGGACGATCCAGGAGTACGCGAAATATATCTGGCATATCGACCCGGTAAGGCTGTAAGCCAGTCAATGCAACACCACACAACACAACGGGGCCATTTGGCCCCGTTGTGTTGTGTGGCGAACGTTTTATTCGGAAAAGTGCCGGGGAGGATTCAGGCTATTGCGGGAATATACTATTGACGTGAATTCGCCAGCAGTACGATAAATGCTCAATAAGTTTACGTTCATAGCCTATGTGGGATGTAGAAACGACGGATACGTTTGATACCTGGTTCGAATTACAAAGTAGAGCTTTAAAAGAGGATATGTTGGCCACGATGCTCATCCTGTCTGAGTTTGCTCCGCAGCTTGGGCGCCCGTATGTTGATACGGTGAAAGATTCAACGTTTCAGAATATGAAAGAACTCCGGGTTCAGCATCATGGGCTCCCCATCCGCGCCTTTTTTGCTTTTGATCCTCTGCGGAAAGCTATCGTTTTATGTGCGGGCGATAAGGATGGCATGAATGAGAAACGTTTTTACAAAGAGATGATTACTCTGGCTGACAGAGAATTCAGCCAACACCTGACTAAGGAGCGATAATGGCCACGCTAAAAGAACTCATGGCGAAACAGAGTCCTGAAAGCCAGCAGCGTATTGCAGCGAAAGCGGCAGAGATACGCCAGTCTGTCGCTTTAAACTTGCTTCGAGAAGAGTTGCAAATGTCGCAAACAGAGATGGCTGCGGCTATGGGGGTAAAGCAGCCAACGATCGCTAAAATGGAACAGACTGATAACGACCCTCGGCTTTCGACCCTAAAACGCTACATTGCGGCATTGGGGGGGAGAACTCAGTATAAATGTCACATTGCCGACTGGAAAAAAAGTCTCGTTTAATTTGTGAACAGGTATCCGGGCCAAGCGCAAGCCATAGCCCGGGTATTTCTCTCCTGGCGCCACGCGATGTCAGGACGCTAACGACAGTTCAGACTTTCCCGCATGCTGCGCCAGCCATTCGCTGATGCGCGCCTGCTGCTCGGCAGTCAGCCACATACCCTGTTTGGTTCGACGCCAGATGGCGTCATCCAGGCTGCGCACCCACTCGTGCTCCACCAGATATTTCAGCTCGGCTTCATAAAACTCGTGGCCGAAATCTTCCCCGAGATCGCTCAGGGCGCTGGCTTCCTTCAGGATCCACTCGCTGTTGCTCCCGTAGGTGCGGGCATAATGGCGGGCCAGTGATTCACTGATGAATGGGAAGCGACGGCGCAGTTTTGCCGCGTAGTCGTCGCGGTCGCCGCCGATATCGCCGCCGGGGAGCACCGCGGTTTTGGTCCATGCCGGGCCGATCCCTTTGTAATAGGGGGTCAGTTTTTCCAGTGCATGCTCGGCCAGTTTGCGATAGGTGGTCAGCTTGCCGCCGAAGACGGACAGCAGCGGCGCCTGACCGTTCTCATCGTGAATATCCAGGGTATAGTCGCGGGTAATGGCCTGCGGCGAATCCGACTCGTCGTCGCACAGCGGACGGACGCCGGAGTAGGTCCAGACGATATCGTCCCGGCTGAGGGTCTTTTTAAAGTGCGCGTTATAGACGTTCAGCAGATAGTTGATCTCTTTATCATCAATGGCCACCGCTTTCGGATCGCCCTTATACTCGACGTCCGTCGTGCCGATGATAGAGAACTCATCCATCCACGGAATAACAAACACTATGCGTTTATCTTCGTTCTGCAGAATATAAGCCTGTTTCTGGGTATGCACCCGCGGCACCACGATGTGGCTGCCCTTGATCAGACGGATGCCGTAAGGCGAGCGCAGATGCATCCCTTCGTCGAAGAACTGTTTGACCCATGGGCCGGTGGCATTGACCAGGCCGCGCGCCTTCCAGGTAAACTTCTCACCGCTATCAATATCTTCCGCTTCCACCACCCACAGGCCATTCTCACGTTTCGCCGAGATAGCGCGGGTGCGGGTACGCACTTCGCCGCCTTTGCGGACGACCATCTGCGCGTTGGCCAGCACCAGGCGGGCATCGTCGACCCAGCAGTCGGAATATTCGAAACCGCGCACAATTTCCGGTTTAAGTACCGATTCTGCGCCAAAACGCAACCCGGTGGATCCCGGGAGGCTGGTGCGTTTGCCCAGATGATCGTACATAAACAAGCCGATACGGATCATCCATGCCGGGCGCAGATGCGGGCGATGCGGTAGGCGAAAGCGCATCGGGAAGGCGATATGCGGGGCCATTTTTAACAGCACTTCACGCTCGGCCAGCGCTTCGCTGACCAGACGGAACTCATAGTGTTCGAGGTAGCGTAGCCCGCCGTGGATCAGTTTGGAACTGGCGCTGGAGGTAGCGCAGGCGAGATCGCGCGCTTCCAGCATCAGTACGGATAAACCACGCCCGGCGGCATCTGCCGCGATACCGGCACCGTTGATGCCTCCGCCTATCACAATCAGATCTTTGGTTTCCACGTTCTTACCCTCTCACACTTTCGTTTAAGCTCATAAATGCTCGATATCGCTCACTATAGCAAACAAACGCGCTTTTGGTAACATCAAAAAAACATTTTGAAGTGATGGGTGTAACATATTGGCGTTTCTTTACCGCCTGACGGTACACTACAGGGTAAAATTGGGCCGGCCATCGCCCGTCATGACGAGAAAGAGAAGAGAATCATGGAACAGTTTGAATGCATCAATGTTGAAGAAGCGCACCAGAAACTGCATCAGCAGACGGCGGTACTGGTCGATATCCGCGATCCGCAAAGCTATGCGATGGGTCATACGCCGGGCGCGTTTCATCTGACCAACGATACGCTGGGCGCGTTTATGCGTGACAACGACTTTGACACGGCGGTGATGGTGATGTGCTATCACGGCAACAGCAGCAAGGGCGCCGCGCAGTATCTGCTGCAGCAGGGGTTTGATAAGGTCTATAGCGTTGACGGCGGGTTCGACGCCTGGCATCGCCATTTCCCGGCGGAAGTGGCGCGCGGGACGTTTTAACGACTGGCAGGTATACTATCCCCCTTTGTGTGGAATAAGCGATTCGCTGCATGTTAATGATTACCTCTTTTGCCAACCCGCGGGTGGCCCAGGCGTTTGTCGATTATATGGCGACGCAGGGGATTATCCTGACCATCCAGCAGCATACCCAGAGCGACGTCTGGCTGGCTGATGAGAGTCAGGCCGGGCGCGTCAGGGCTGAGCTGGCGCGTTTTCTCGAAAACCCGGCGGACCCGCGCTATCTGGCGGCGAGCTGGCAGTCCGGACAGACCAATAGCGGGTTGCGCTATCAGCGCTTTCCTTTCTTTGCCACGCTGCGGCATAACGCCGGTCCGTTCACCTGGGCGATTCTGCTGATCTGCATCGCGGTGTTCATCCTGCAAAATCTGCTGGGCGATCAGCCGGTGATGATTTGGCTGGCCTGGCCCTACGATCCTTCGCTGCAGTTCGAAGCCTGGCGCTATTTCAGCCATGCTTTCATGCATTTCTCGCTGATGCATATTCTCTTCAACCTGCTATGGTGGTGGTATCTTGGCGGCGCGGTGGAAAAGCGCATCGGCAGCGGCAAGCTGGTGGTGATCACCGTCATCAGCGCTCTGCTAAGCGGCTTCGTGCAGCACCAGTTTAGCGGCCCGTGGTTTGGTGGCTTGTCGGGCGTGGTCTACGCGCTGATGGGCTACGTCTGGCTGCGGGGCGAGCGCGATCCGCAGAGCGGTATTTATCTGCAGCGCGGGTTGATACTCTTCTCTTTAGTGTGGTTAATTGCTGGCTGGTTTGATGTTTTCGGCATGGCGATCGCCAACGGCGCGCACGTGGCTGGTCTGGCGACCGGCCTGGCGATGGCGTTTGTTGATACCTTACATGGGCGAAAACGCGCATAAAGACTTACCGACAGGGGTCGGGTAGGCGACATTTTTCCAGGGATATTTCATGAAACAAACACAACGTCATGACGCCATTATCGAGCTGGTAAAAAAACAGGGTTACGTCAGCACGGAAGAGCTGGTTGAGCAGTTCGCGGTAAGCCCGCAGACCATCCGCCGCGACCTGAACGATTTAGCCGAACAGAAAATGATCCTCCGCCATCACGGCGGCGCGGCGCTGCCCTCCAGCTCGGTGAACACCTCCTGGCACGATCGCAAAGCGACCCAGACGGCGGAGAAAGAGCGTATCGCCCGGCGGGTGGCCAGCGAGATCCCGGACGGAGCGACGCTGTTTATTGATATCGGCACCACGCCGGAAGCGGTGGCGCACGCTCTGCTCGATCACAACGATCTGCGAATTGTGACCAATAACCTTAACGTCGCCAACACGCTGATGGTGAAAGAGGACTTCCGCATTATTCTCGCCGGCGGCGAACTGCGTAGCCGGGACGGCGGGATTATTGGGGAAGCGACGCTGGACTTTATCTCTCAGTTCCGCCTCGACTTCGGCATTCTCGGCATCAGCGGCGTAGACAGCGATGGCTCGCTGCTGGAGTTTGATTATCATGAAGTGCGCACCAAGCGGGCGATCATTGAGAATTCACGCCACGTGATGCTGGTGGTGGACCATACCAAGTTTGGCCGCAATGCGATGGTCAACATGGGCAGCATCAGTATGGTCGATGCGGTCTATACCGACGTGCTGCCGCCGGCCGGCGTGCTGAAGGTGATCACTGATAACAACCTTCAGCTGGAGCTGTGCTAAACGGCAACGGCGTCGTCAGACGCCGTATCCCATCATCTTAAGTAACTGCTGGGCATGCTGTACCGCGTCCTGCCGGTGGGCGACGCCCAGTTTCTGATACAGGTTGCGAATGTGGGTCTTGATGGTGGTGGCCGCCACGTCAAGCTCGCCGGCAATCTGCTCGTTGCTGTAACCGGAATAGATTAAGCCAAGCACCTGCCACTCGCGCTGGGTCAGCGGGCTGGTGCGGATAAGCTCCGGCACCTCCGGATGATTCAGCAGTCGCTCGACGAACCCTTCGTCAAAGTGGGCGAATTTGTGGCGATGATGCTGGTTGATGTCGCGCAGAATACGCTGGGCGCGATGCTGCTCCAGCTCCGGCAACGTGTTCAACTGGATCAGCTGGCGCAGCTGCTGGGCCATCGCCTCGCCTTCAATCACAAAGTGGTTGATAAAACCGGTGCGGTTGGCGAGCGTCAGGGCTTCCAGCAGGGCTTTCTGCGCTTCGCTCTTGCGTCCTGACTGCCAGTACAGCTGGTTGAGCAGCAGCAGGTTGCGGTTGAGATCGCTCATCAAACGCAGCGAACGCGCATTTTCGTTCAGCTCTTCCAGCACCATTTCCGCCGGTTCGAAATCGCCCAGCAGGATCTGCGCCCGGGCAATGTTGCGCCACTGGCTCTGCAGGAAGTGGTTGTTGGCGAACTCCGGCTTTGGCGTCTGGCGCAGCCAGTTGGCCGCCGCGGTTTTATCACCGGTCATCTGCCAGTAGATCACTCGCACCTTATCGGCGTTGGAGACCCAGTCGCTGTGATAGTGACCATTACCGAGCAGGTTTTCCAGCCGGTTCAGGTGGCTGCGGGCATTATCCAGATCGCCGCGCGCCAGTGAGCACTGGACCATCAGCGCCAGGCACTGCAGCTGCTGCTGCGGCTGATAGGTGGATAGCACGTCCATCCCCTGGCGGGCGCAAGCTTCAGCCTCGTCGAGGCGCGCCCATGCCCACAGCAGCTGAGAACGGATGCGCAGCAGGAACTCATGCATCGGCAACTGCTCAAGATGCTGTTCGCGTACCAGCTGGAAGGCTTTCTCCTGGCTCTCCCAGGCGGCCTGCAGGAAACCCTGGGCGAAGAGGATTTCGCTTTGCTGAATGATGCTCCACAGGGCGTAATGCCATACGTCGTGACGGCGGGCCATCTGTTCGGTCTGCTGCATCACGGCGAGGGATTTGGTCAGCTTTCCCTTACAATGGAGAACTTCGCCATGCACCGATGTGGCGACGATGCGGCTGTAATAGTTGGCCAGCGGCAGCTCTTCCAGGGCCACCATTGACAGACGTTCCGCCTCGTCCTGGTCGCCATCGTTAATCGCCACCTGCGCGCGCAGCGCGTTGAAGTCGCCATGCATCGCGGTGTCCATTTCCACACTCATCTCCTGCTCGGCGCGCGCCAGCAGGGTATTGACTTCGCTGTAGCGATGCTGGCTCTGCATCAGCCAGGCCTGGAGCAGGATCAGGCGCGGATTTTCCAGCAGATTGGACCATGGCAGCGCCGCCAGCGACTGCTCCAGTAGCCCCAGCTCGCTATGGTTAAACATGCCCCAGGCATGATTGAGCAAGATATCGCGCAGCATTTTGGCATCGCCGGCCGCCAGCGCATGGTGGATGGCCTCGCTGGGGAAACCTTGCGCCATCCAGCTTTCCGCCGCGGCGCGGTGGATCTCCGGTAGTTCAACCGCCAGCTCCCACTGACAGCGCTGGCGCAGGAAGCTGCCAAACAGCGGGTGATAGCGGAACCATTCGCCGGAATCATCCATCCGCTGCAGGAACAGCCCCTGGCGTTCGATCTCCTCCAGCTGCATCTGGCCATTCTCTTCGCCGGTGACGCGCACGATTAACGCGTCGTTCATTGAGCGCAGCAGAGAACTCTTCAGCAAAAAGTTGCGCGTGCGGGCGTCAACGTTATCCAGTACTTCATCCACCAGATAATCCGACAGATGGCTGGCGTTAATCCCGGCGAGGCGGCGGGCGGAGTGTTGGGCGGAGGAGTTATTCTGGCGGGCGGAGAGGGCGATGAGTTGTAGCGCGGTGGCCCACCCGGCGACATCGTCGCACAGCCGGCTACTGTCGTCGGCTTCGATAGGCGATGTCAGACGACAGTCGAAAAATTGTTTCGCCTCCTGGTGGGTAAAGGCCAGCTGCTGACTGCCAATCTCCAGAAGCTGATCGCGGACGCGCAGATTGGCAATGCCCAGCTGCGGCAGGTTACGCGACAGGACCACCAGGGTCATATTCTCCGGCTGATGGCGCAGGAAAAAGCGCATCGCGTCATGGATCACCGGATTATTGATCAGATGGTAATCATCAATGACGAGATACAGCGGGCGCTGCCAGTCGGCAAGTTCAATAAACAGCTGCGCAAAAAGAGAGGAGAGACTGGCGTACTGGCGTTTTTGCACCATCGCTTCACTGGCCGCGCAGTGGTTGCCGGTAGCCTGCTGAATCGCCGCGATCAGATAGCTGGCAAAACGCTCCTGCTGGTTGTCGCCTTCGTCCAGCGAAAACCACCCAAGATCGTTTTTACCCGCGGCCCACTGAGAAATGAGCGTTGTTTTACCGTACCCGGCAGGACTGGTGATCAGCACGAGACGATAATTGTTCGCGCCGGAAAGTTTCGCCAGTAAGCGCTCACGAACCACAGTGTGTTCAAGGCGGACCGGACGACTTAATTTGGACGGAATCAACATAGTTCTACATTTCGCTGTGCAAGAGAGAGGTTGCGATTTTTTTTGCGCTTCGTAATTAATATCTAATAAGGTCGGTGATTATGAAATTTATTGCAAGTTATGTCCGAAGTTTATGCTCTTGAATTTGCTCTATGTCACAAATTTCGACATTGGCTGAGAATGGGAAAAAATCGCAGGCAGGACTGGTCGGCCGCGGTTTTCAGGCGGTAGCTGGCGGAGTGTGGGTGGATTTATTTTACGCTAAGAGTAGTTGTTTGTTTTTATTAAATTATTGTCAGCGATTTCTTAGAAGTAATCTTTTTTGCGGGTCAATGCGATGAAAGGTGCTTATTTCTTCAGGGGCCTCTATTTATTTTGTTAATAACGTGGCGAGGAACTGGAAGATTTTTTACGCCTATTGGCCTGTAACAAATTTTTAGCTACCGGAGGTAACCTCTCAATTGTCATATCGCGGTGATTTTTACAGCATATTTTTGTCTTCTCGCCCACACTATAGTGTTCAGGATCACACTTTTCGCTCATCCCCGCCACTCCTCCCTGTCTAATCCCCGTCAGGATGAGGACGATGAATCGGGAGGTCGGCACACTAGCGCCATCGTTTTAGTAAAGGACCCGGATCTCATTATGTCACAGACTACATTTAACAAAGCTCAGTTTCAGGCTGCACTGACGCGTCAGTGGCAGCATTTTGGTTTACAGTCCGCTTCCGAGATGACACAGCGTCAATGGTGGCGCGCAGTCAGCGGAGCGTTGGCGGAACTCCTGGCGGCGCAGCCGGTAGCGAAACCGGCGCAAGGACAGCGTCACGTTAACTACATCTCAATGGAGTTTCTGATTGGTCGTCTGACCGGCAACAACCTGCTCAACCTGGGCTGGTACGAGGGCGTCAGCGACGCGCTGAAAGGCTACGATGTCAACCTCACCGATCTGCTGGAAGAAGAGACTGACCCGGCGCTGGGTAACGGCGGCCTGGGACGTCTGGCAGCCTGCTTCCTCGACTCCATGGCGACGGTGGGGCAGTCGGCGACCGGTTACGGTCTCAACTACCAGTATGGCCTGTTCCGCCAGTCATTTGACGATGGCCAGCAGATGGAAGCCCCTGACGACTGGGGGCGCAGCAGCTACCCGTGGTTCCGTCATAACGAAGCGCTGGATGTCCAGGTAGGTATCGGCGGGAAAGTCAGCAAAAATGGCGAATGGCAGCCGGCGTTCGTCATTACCGGCGAAGCCTGGGACCTGCCGGTGCTTGGCTATCGCAACAACGTCGCCCAGCCGCTGCGTCTGTGGCAGGCCAAACACGCTCATCCGTTCAACCTGACCAAATTCAACGATGGCGATTTCCTGCGCGCCGAGCAGCAGGGCATCGACGCGGAAAAACTGACCAAGGTGCTGTACCCGAACGACAACCATCAGGCCGGTAAAAAACTGCGCCTGATGCAGCAGTACTTCCAGTGCGCCTGCTCAGTGGCCGATATCCTGCGCCGTCATCATCTGGCAGGCCGCAAGCTGGCCGAACTGGCGGATTACGAAGTGATCCAGCTGAACGATACGCACCCGACCATCGCCATCCCGGAGCTGCTGCGCGTGCTGATCGACGAGCACCAGCTGAGCTGGGACGACGCCTGGGCGATCACCAGCAAAACCTTTGCTTACACCAACCACACCCTGATGCCGGAAGCGTTGGAATGCTGGGATGAGAAGCTGGTAAAAGCGCTGCTGCCGCGCCATATGCAGATCATTAAAGAGATCAACGACCGCTTTAAACAGCTGGTGGACAAAACCTGGCCGGGCGATAAGCAGGTCTGGGCGAAGCTGGCGGTGGTGCATGACAAACAGGTTCGGATGGCCAACATGTGCGTGGTGGGCGGCTTTGCTGTCAACGGCGTGGCGGCGCTGCACTCGGATCTGGTGGTAAAAGATCTGTTCCCGGAATATAACCAGCTGTGGCCGAACAAATTCCATAACGTGACCAACGGCATCACGCCGCGCCGCTGGATCAAGCAGTGCAACCCGGCGCTGGCCTCGCTGCTGGATGAGACGCTGAAAAAAGAGTGGGCCAATGACCTCGACCAGCTGATCAACCTGGAAAAATATGCTGACGATGCGGCGTTCCGTCAGACTTATCGCGATATCAAGCAGGCCAACAAAGTTCATCTGGCTGAGTTTGTGAAGCAGCGTACCGGGATTGAGATCAACCCGCAGGCGATCTTCGATATCCAGATCAAACGTCTGCACGAGTATAAGCGTCAGCACCTTAACCTGCTGCATATCCTTGCGCTGTACAAAGAGATCCGCGAAAACCCGCAGTCCGACCGCGTACCGCGCGTCTTCCTGTTCGGCGCGAAAGCGGCGCCGGGCTACTATCTGGCGAAAAACATTATTTTTGCCATCAATAAGGTAGCGGAAGCGATCAACAACGACCCGAAAGTCGGCGATAAGCTGAAGGTGGTCTTCCTGCCGGACTATTGTGTATCGGCAGCAGAAAAACTGATCCCGGCGGCGGATATCTCCGAGCAGATCTCCACCGCGGGTAAAGAAGCCTCTGGCACCGGCAACATGAAGCTGGCGCTGAACGGCGCGCTGACCGTCGGGACGCTGGATGGCGCTAACGTGGAAATCGCTGAGCAGGTGGGCGAGGAGAACATCTTTATCTTCGGCCACACGGTTGAAGAGGTGAAAGCCCTAAAAGCGAAAGGCTACGATCCGCTGAAATGGCGTAAAAAAGACAAGCTGCTCGATGCGGTGCTTAAGGAGCTGGAGAACGGCACCTACAGCAACGGCGACAAGCATGCCTTCGATCAGATGCTGCACAGCCTGCTGCAGGGCGGCGATCCGTACCTGGTGCTGGCCGATTTCGAAGCCTACGTAGCGGCGCAAAAACGGGTAGATGAGCTGTATCGCGACGAGGAGGCCTGGACCCGCGCGGCTATCCTCAACACCGCGCGCTGCGGCATGTTCAGCTCCGACCGCTCGATCCGCGATTATCAGCAACGTATCTGGCAGGCGAAACGCTAAAGGAAGGCCTATGGAGAGTAAACGCCTCGATAATGCCGCGCTGGCGGCTGGCATCAGCCCCAGCTATATCAACGCGCACGGCAAGCCGCAGTCTATCGCGGCTGTCACCAAACAGCGCCTGCTGGATGCGATGCATCGCTCTACCGCCGCCACGAAAGTGGCGGTTAACCCGCTGCCGAACGTGAAAATTTTCACTCACGGCAAAAAAATGTCGCTGCCGGTGGCAGGACGCGGTGAGTATCAGTGGATCCTGACTACTGAGGACGGTAAGCAGTATCAAGGGAAAACCCGCGGCGGCGAGACGCTGCCGCTGCCGGCCAAACTGCCGGAGGGGTACCACTCCCTGACCCTCACCCAGGAGGGGGAGCGCTGGCACTGCCGAACTATCGTCGCGCCAGCCCGCTGCTATGAGCCGCAGCCGCTGAAAGAGGGGAAAAAGCTGTGGGGCACCTGCGTGCAGCTGTATACCCTGCGCTCCGAGAAAAACTGGGGGATCGGCGATTTTGGCGATCTGCGGGCCATGCTGCCGGAAATCGCCCGCCGCGGCGGGTCGTTTATTGGCCTTAACCCGATTCATGCCCTCTATCCGGCGAACCCGGAGAGCGCCAGCCCCTATAGCCCGTCTTCACGTCGCTGGCTGAACGTTATTTATATCGACGTCAACGCGGTTGAAGATTTCCAGCGTAGCGAAGAGGCGCAGGCGTGGTGGCAGTCTCCGGCAACGCAGCAGGCACTGCAGGCGGCGCGGGAAACGGACGATGTGGATTATACCGCCGTCACTACGCTGAAAATGACCGCGCTGCGTATGGCGTGGAAACAATTCTCTCGTCGTGAAGATGAGCAGATGATAGCGTTCCGCGAGTTTGTTCTGCGCGAAGGGGAAAGCCTCTACTGGCAGGCGGCTTTCGATGCGCTGCACGCCTGGCAGGTACAACAGGACCCGCTGCGCTGGGGCTGGCCCGCCTGGCCGAAGGCCTTTCAGGATATCGACAGCCCGGAAGTGAAAGCCTTCTGCGTTGAGCATGAGGATGACGTCAGTTTCTATCTTTGGCTGCAGTGGCTGGCCTGGAGTCAGTTTGCCGCCTGCTGGGAAACCAGCCAGCGTGACGGCATGCCGATCGGCCTCTACCGCGACCTGGCGGTGGGCGTCGCCGAGGGCGGGTCGGAAACCTGGTGCGATCGTGAACTGTACTGCCTGAAAGCATCCGTAGGCGCGCCACCGGATATTCTGGGCCCGCTGGGCCAGAACTGGGGCCTGCCGCCGATGGATCCGCATATCATTGCCGCCCGCGCCTATGAGCCGTTTATCGACCTGCTGCGCGCTAATATGCAGAACTGCGGCGCGTTGCGCATCGATCACGTGATGTCTGTGCTGCGTCTGTGGTGGATCCCGTATGGTGAAACCGCCGACCATGGCGCTTACGTTCAGTATCCGGTCGACGATCTGCTGTCGCTTCTGGCGCTGGAAAGCCAGCGTCATCGCTGCATGGTGATCGGTGAAGATCTGGGCACGGTACCGGTGGAGATCGTCAGCAAGTTACGCAACAGCGGCGTCTATTCTTATAAGGTGCTCTATTTTGAGAGTGATGCAGAGAAAACGTTCCGCGCGCCGGCGCTGTACCCGGAGCAATCAATGGCTGTGGCGACGACGCACGACCTGCCCACTCTCCGCGGCTACTGGGAAAGCGGCGATCTGACGTTAGGTAAAGCGCTGGGCCTCTATCCTGATGAGGTGGTGCTGCGCGGACTGTACCAGGACCGCGAGCTGGCGAAACAAGGGCTGCTGGACGCGCTGCATAAGTACGGCTGTCTGCCCAAGCGCGCCGGCCATAAGGCCTCGCTGATGAGCATGACGGGGATCCTCAACCGGGGGATGCAGCGTTATATTGCCGACAGCAACAGCGCCCTGCTGGGCCTGCAGCCGGAAGACTGGCTGGAGATGGCGACGCCGGTTAACATTCCGGGCACCAGCACCGAGTACCCGAACTGGCGCCGGAAGCTGTCCGTCACCCTGGAGCAGATGTTTGCCGATGAACGGGTCAATAAGCTGATTAAGGATCTGGATAAACGGCGCAAGGCGGCGAGCAAGAAAGCCGCCTCCTGATAACTTCCTGCCGCGCGCTCCTCTGCGCGGCGAAGAGCATGTCCGATAAAAAAGGCCGAGATTGACCTTCACGACGTCA
>ERZ772892.2017-NODE-2017-length-18710-cov-3.936317_pt1 | contig 18710 bp, 16 predicted proteins | sample MGYA00512126_ERZ772892 | MGnify/ENA primary metagenome ERZ772892 (study PRJEB29015, sample SAMEA2737697) | human gut metagenome | biome: human gut; feature: human-associated habitat; material: faeces | place: China | collected 2012 ... | reverse complement strand
CCGGCGAGGGCGCGCAGCAGCAGCTGTTCGCCAACCGCTATGCCGCGCGCGAGGACGGGCAGCCCGCGCTCTTCCCGCTCGAAAACGAGCAGGAACATCAGATCATCAGGCACTGCTTTGAGGAGCTCAAGGCAAAGCTCGCCGAGCAGGCCGCGGAGACCGCCGCACAGGAGGGTGAACCCAAAGCATGACAGATCCCTTTCATCCGCTGAGCGTGCGGGACATCCCGCTGCTCACACGTTATTTTGCCCAACAGGATACGCGCCTGTGCAATGCCTCGGCCGGCGCGGCCGTGCTCTGGCAGCCGTACTTTCAGGACGCAGCGCTCGAGGTGGACGGCACGCTGCTGCTGCGCGAGCAGTTTCCCGGCCTCGGCACGGTGTTTTCCACACCGATCGGCGAGAATGTGGGAAACGCTTACGATTTTCTCGTGAAATATTGCCGCGCGGTGGGGCAGCCGGTGCAGTTTTTCCCCGCCACGGCGGCCGATGTGGAAAATCTGCGTGCGCGCTTCGGCGACGTGGAGGTCACGCCGGTGCGCGACTGGTTCGACTATCTCTACGACGCGCAGGACATGGTGACGTTCCGCGGCCGGCGCTTCAACGGCCAGCGCAACCACATCCACCACTTTCAGCGCCTGTACCCGGACTGGGCGTTCGAGCGCGTCACGGAGGAGAACCTGCCGGAGGTGTGCGCGTTTTTTGACGACTTCACCCGCCGCTACCATAAGGACAGCGACAGTGCGCAGGCGGAAGAGGGCTGCGTGCGGGAGTTCCTGCGCGATTTTGCCGCCTACGCCCCGCTCGCGGGACTGCTGCGCGTGAATGGGCGCGTGGCCGGTTTTTCCGCCGGGGAGATCGTGGGCGACACGCTCATCATCCACATTGAAAAGGCGGACATTGCCTACGAGGGCATCTATCAGGTGCTGGTCAACGAATATGCCAAGTGCTTCGTCACGCCCGACGTGCGCTACATCAACCGCGAGGAAGACGTGGGCGACGAGGGGATACGGCGCTCGAAGGAATCGTATCACCCCGTGCGCCTGCTCGAAAAATATCTGGTACGGATCCCGGCGCAGCCGGAGGAAGGAGAAACTGCCATGCAGGAAGTCTATGAATTTCTGAAAAAATGCGGCACGTATTATCTCGCCACCGTCGATGGCGACCAGCCGCGCGTGCGCCCGTTCGGCACGGTGAATCTGTTCGAGGGCAAGCTCTATATCCAGACCGGTAAGGTCAAGGCCGTCTCGAAGGAGATGGCGGCCAATCCCAAGGTGGAGCTGTGCGCGTTTGACGGCGAGACCTGGCTGCGCGTGAGCGCGACGGCCGTGGAGGACGACCGCGTGGCGGCGCGGCAGAATATGCTCGACCATTATCCCGAGCTGCAGAGCATGTACGCCGCCGACGACGGCAACACGCAGGTGCTCGCGCTGACGGACGCGACCGCGACGTTCAGCTCCTTCGCCGCCGCACCGCGCACGGTGCGCTGGTAAGCGCCGAAAAGAGCAAAAAACGGCCCGCCGGCCCCGGCACGGTGGCGGTGTTCTTCTTCGGCGACGAGCGCGCGCCGGAGTGAGCGCGGCAGAAAACAGAAAACAGGAGACCGCCAACGATCCGAAACGGATCGGGGCGGTCTCCTGTTTGCATGCAAAGCAGAAAGGCTGATATTAGCCGATCAGGCCCTGAATGTAGTTCACCGGCCACTGGCAGAAGTCCTTGACCAGGTCAAGCTTATCGCGGATGGCGAAAGCGGTGTTCTCGTCACAGAGCGACTCGAGCTTTTTCTTGATGGCCTTGGTGTTCACCTCAAGCAGCCCGCTGACGCTCGACAGGATCTTGCCACCGTCGATCTCCTTGATCGAGGTCCAGAGCTCGGAAGCGTACTCCTTGACGCCAACGCTCTTAATTGCCTGAATGCACATACCTATTCCTCCCTTAAAATACTGGTGCTCCCGGCCGCTCGACTGCGGCCGGAAAACAAGATTGCTCTTATCAACAGTGCTCTCATTCTAGCACAAAGCCGTGGGATTGTCAAAGAGGAATACAGAGAAATGTGCAATTTCCCACATTTTGTGGTCAATATGCACAAACCGGGCAACAGATAGCGGAAAATCTGCCCAGAACCGGTGAACGGACTATGCGGGCGCTTACGCCTCGGCGATGACCTCGCACTCGACGAGCACGTCCTTGGGCAGACGCGCGACCTCGACGCAGCTTCTGGCCGGGAAGGGCTCGGTGAAATAGCCGGCGTAGATGGCGTTGACGGTGGCGAAATCGTCCATGTTCTTGATGAACACCGTCGTCTTGACGGCCTTGGACATGTCGCTGCCAGCCGCCTGCAGCACGGCGGTCAGGTTGCGGAAGACCTGGTGGGCCTGCGCGTCGATGCCGTCGGCGATGACGCCGGTAGCGGGGTCGATGCCGATCTGGCCGGACGTGAACACAAAGCCGCCGGAGATCTGCGCCTGAGCGTAGGGGCCGAGCGCAGCGGGGGCGTGATTGGTAGCAACTGTTTTCATGATGATGACCTCCTATCAGTCGATTTTTACGTGATAACCGTTTTGAATGAGCTGGTCGAGCACGCGGTCGCCGTGCTCTTTGCCGCCGACTTCGCACGAGACGTGCACGTCGATCTCGTTGGGATTGAGCCCGGCGGTGAGCCGGTCATGCTCCACGGAGAGGATGTTCGCGCCGAGCGCGGCAATGTCGTTGAGCAGCTTGCCGAGACTGCCCGGCCGGTCGAGCAGCGTGACCGTGAAGCGCAGCCGGCGGTGGCGGGACACGAGGCCCTGCTCGATGATGCACTGGATGAAGCTCACGTCGATGTTGCCGCCGGAGAGCAGGCACACGACGTTTTTGCCCTTCACATCGACCTTGCCCTTGAGCACGGCGGCCACGGGCGCGGCGCCGGAGGGCTCGACGATCTGCTTGCAGCGCTCCATGAGCAGGAGCACCGCCTCGGAGATCTCGAGATCGTTGACGGTGACGACGTCGTCGGCGTATTTCTGGATGAGCGGGACGGTGATGTCGCCCGGCGCCTTGACGGCGATGCCGTCGGCAATGGTGGCCACGGAGTCGGTCTGGACATAGCTGTGCGCATGGAACGACTGCGCGATCGCGTTCGCGCCCTCGGCCTGCACGCCGATGACCTGCACGCGGGGGTTGATCTGTTTGATGCACGCGGCCACGCCGGCAAGCAGGCCGCCGCCGCCGGCCGGCACGATGACGATGTCCGCCGTGGGCAGATCGCCGAGGATCTCGAGGCCGAGCGTGCCCTGACCGGCAATGACCTCGGGGTCATTGTAGGGGTGCAGGAACGTGGCGTGCTCCTGCTCGCAGATCTCGCAGGCTTTGGCGTAGGCATCGTCATAGCAGTCGCCCGCGAGCACAACGGTGGCACCGTAGCCCTCCGTGGCCTTCGCCTTGGCGATGGGCGCGGTCTTGGGCATGACGATCGTGGCCGGGATGCCGAAGCGGTGCGCGGCGTAGGCCACGCCCTGCGCGTGGTTGCCGGCCGACGAGGCCACGACGGCCCCGGTCTCGCCGCGCTCGACGAGCGCCGCGATCTTGTTGCTCGCGCCGCGGATCTTGAACGAGCCGGTCTTCTGGCTGTTTTCGTACTTGAGATAAATGTTGCCGCCTGTCATGGCTGAGAACGTGGCCGACAGGTCCAGCTCCGTGTGGTGCAGCACGCCCTTGAGCCGCTGTGCCGCGCGTTCAAATTCCTGCAGTGGGATCTCCACAGCAAACACCCCCGTAAAAATATCTGTTTGGGTCTTTCTGTCCCTACTATACCGCGGGAAGGCCGGAAATACAAGCGCCGCAATGCAAAATGTCCGCGCCAAAGAAACTTTTTTGCGAGATCGTCCGCGGGAGAAAAACATTCGCGCGCGGGCAGCGCACGGGGCGCAAAGCAAATCTTACACATTTCTTAAAAAGTGAGAAATCGGTTGCCGCCGCACGCCGCCGGGGGGTATAATGCACCCGAAAATAGGAAAGCAGCTCCGGTGCGCACCGGCGCGATCATCAGGAGGAGACATCATGCTCAACATTCAGCATTTTACCAAGACCTACGGCGAGAAAAGGGCCGTCGACGACCTGAGCCTGCACATCGCGCCGGGCGAGATCTACGGCTTCATCGGCCACAACGGCGCCGGCAAGACGACGACGCTCAAGGCGGCCGTCGGCATCCTGCAGTTTGACGCGGGCGAGATCACGATCGGCGGGCACTCCATCCAAACCGAGCCGCTGGCCTGCAAGCGGCTGCTCGCCTACATCCCGGACAATCCGGATCTGTACGATTTCATGAGCGGCATCCAGTACCTGAACTTCATTGCCGACATCTTCGGCATCCCGGCCGCGGAGCGCTGGGCGCGCATCGAGCCGTATGCCGACGCATTCGAGCTCACGGGCGATCTCGGTCAGCCGATCAGCGCGTACTCGCACGGCATGAAGCAGAAACTCGCCATCATCGCGGCGTGGATCCACGACCCGAAGCTCATCATCATGGACGAACCGTTCGTCGGCCTCGACCCGAAGGCGGCGCACCTGCTCAAGGGCATGATGCGCGAGCTGTGCGACGTCGGCGGCGCGATCTTCTTCTCGACGCACGTGCTCGAGGTCGCCGAAAAGCTCTGCGACAAGGTGGCCATCATCAAGGGCGGGCGGCTCATCCGCTCCGGCACGATGGAGGAGGTCAAGGGCGACGACAGTCTCGAGGACGTGTTCCTGGAGCTGGAGGATGCATCATGCTGAAAACGCTTCTGAAAAAACAGATGGCGGAGATCTTCCGCAACTATTTCTACGACCCGAAAAAGAACAAAATGCGCTCCAGGGGCGCGACGATCGCCTACATGGCGCTCTACGCGCTGCTGATGGTGGGCCTCCTCGGTGGGATATTCGCGCTCATGGCAGTGGGCCTGTGCGGCCCCCTGGTCGAGGGCGGCATGGGCTGGCTGTATTACCTGCTCATGGGGCTGATCGCGGTGTTTCTCGGCACGTTCGGCAGCGTGTTCAGCACGTATTCGAGCCTGTACCTGTCCAAGGACAACGACCTGCTGCTGTCGCTGCCGATCCCGGTGCGCTGCGTGATGGCCTCGCGCCTGCTGGGCGTGTACCTGCTGGGGCTGATGTACGCCGCGGTCGTCATCGTGCCGGGCGTGATCGTGTACTGGCTCACGGCGCCGGTCACGGCGGGGACGATCGTCGGCGGTGTGCTGATGGTGCTGATCGTGTCCGTGATTGTGATGGTGCTCTCGTGCCTGCTCGGCTGGGTGGTCGCGCGCATCAGCCTGAAGCTGAAAAACAAGAGCTTCATCACCGTCCTTTTGTCACTGCTGTTTCTGGTGGCGTATTACTTCGTGTACTACAAGGCGCAGGCGCTCATCACGCTGCTGGTGGAAAACGCCGCCGTGTACGGCATGAAGATCCGGGGCTCGGCGTATCTGCTGTACCTGTTCGGCAGCGTCGGCGCGGGCGACTGGCTGGCGATGGGGATCGTGACGGTCACGCAGGCGGCGCTCCTCGCGCTGACGCTGTGGGGCATCGCGCGCAGCTTCCTGAAGATCGCCACGGCGACCGGCAGCGTGAAGAAGGTGCGCTTCGAGCACAGGGCCGTGCGCGCGCAGAGCGTGCAGCGGGCGCTGTTCGGCAAGGAGCTGCGCCGCTTCACTGCCAGCCCGAACTATATGCTCAACTGCGGGCTCGGCATTCTGATGCTGCCGGTGGCGGGCATCGTGCTGCTCATCAAGGGCGGCGCGCTCGGCCGGATGCTGGCCGACGTGTTCAGCGGCAACGTGGGCGTTGTGCCGGTGCTGATGTGCGCGGCGGTGTGCCTGCTCGCGTCGATGAACGACATGGCCGCGCCCGCCGTGTCGCTCGAGGGAAAGAATCTGTGGCTCGTGCAGTCGCTGCCGGTCGTGCCGTGGCAGGTGCTGCGCGCGAAGCTGGACGTGCAGCTCGTGCTGACCGGCGTGCCGGTGTTGTTTTGCGCCCTGTGCATGGTCATTGTGCTGCCGGGCAGCGCGCTGGAGAAGACGCTGCTGGTGATCGTGGCGCTGCTGTATACCCTGCTGAGTGCGCTGGCCGCGCTCGCGCTCGGGCTCAAGATGCCGAACCTGACGTGGACCAACGAGATCACGCCCATCAAGCAGAGCGGCTGCGTGATGCTCTCGCTCTTTGCCAACTGGTTTTATGCCATTGCGCTCGGCGGGCTGTACTTTCTGTGCGGCAATGCGCTGAGTGCAGCGGTGTATCTGGCCATCTTCGCCGTCGTGACGGCGGCGGGCAGCGCGCTGCTGCTCCACTGGGTGAAACAGCGGGGCGCGCGCATCTTCGCCGCGCTCTGAAAGAGAAACGAAAGCCGCCTCGGTCCAATTTGGACCGAGGCGGCTTTTTGCTGCGCAATGCGCTTACAGCACGAGCGACGGGGCCGCGTAGACGCGAGCCTTGAGCTCGCTGTTGAGCATGTACAGTCCCTTGGCGTCCGTGCCGAAAAGCTCCATTTTCGTGATGAGGTCGGCGGCGTTCTTTTCCTCCTCGCCCTGCTCTTTGACAAACCAGTCGAGCAGCTGCATGGTGCGGAAGTCGCGGTCGTCATACGCGGCGGCGTAGATGCCGTTGATGAGCGAGGTGACGTACTGCTCGTGCTCGAGTGCCTTTTTCAGCGGGGTCATGTGGTCGCCGCGCTTCCAGTCCGGCGCGTCGACGGCGCCGAAGCTGACGGCGACGCCGTTATTGAGCAGGTACTGGAAAAACAGCAGCGCATGGTCGCGCTCCTCCTGCGCCTGCACGCGGTACCAGTTTTCAAAGCCGTCGAGACCGGCGGCCGCATAGTAGTTGGCAAAGTCCAGATAGAGATAGGCCGAGTAAAACTCCTTATTGATCTGCTCGTTGATGAGCTGGGCAACCGTTGCGTTCATGGGATGACCTCCTGATAGAAAATGAGAATGATTCTTGATTTCTATCATACAGGATTTTTCCGCCTTGTCAAGCCCCGAGGGAAACTTTTTCTGGCGCACGGGCGCGTTTCCTGTTAAGATGGGCGGGAGAGAAGCAAAAACGGGAACGGAGGAACCCACATGGACTACAACGAAGTTTTACAGCGGGCGCGGGCGCGCATGGCCCCGCGCTGCAAGGTCTGCCCGGAGTGCAACGGCCTCGGCTGCGGCAACACGATGCCCGGCCCCGGCTCAAAAGCGCCCGGCAACGGCGCGAACGACAACTGGCGCGCGTGGCGGCGCTGGTGCCTGAACATGGACACCATCGCTCCGAACACGCCGGTAGACACGTCGCTGGAGCTGCTCGGGCGGACATTTTCCCTGCCCGTGATCGCGGCGCCCATCGGCTCGCTGCGCGCGCAGTTCAATCCTGAGGACGACATCCGCGACTATAACGCCTGCTGCATCGCCGCGGCGGCGCAGACCGGCATCGCCGCGAGCTTTGGCGACGGGCTGGACGCGCGCGTGTTCCCGCACGGGTGCGCGCTCTCGCAGCAGTACGGCGGCATCGGCCTGCCGGTCATCAATCCGCTGTCGATGGACACCATCCGGGCAAACCTCGACCTTGCCAACGCGGCGCGGCCCTTTGCCGTGAGCGTGGTCATCGACTCGGCCGGTCTGCCGCACCTGAAGGCGGCCAGCCCCGACGCCGGCAGCAAGACGGTCGCGGAGCTGCGCGAACTGTGCGGCTATGCGCAGATGCCCATGATCCTCAAGGGTATCATGACGGTGCGCGGCGCGGAGAAGGCTGTGGAGGCCGGCGCGGCGGCCATCGTCGTCTCGAACCACGGTGGGCGCGTGCTGCCCGGCAGTGCCGCGACGGCGGACGTCCTGCCCGAGATCGCGGACGCGGTGGGGGATCGCGTGAAGATCCTCGTCGACGGCGGCATCCGCTCGGGCACGGACATTTTCCGCGCGCTCGCGCTCGGCGCGGACGCGGTGATGATCTGCCGGCCGTTTCTCATCAGCTACTACGGCGGCGGCATGGAGGGCATCGTCACCTACGTGGAGAAGCTGCGCGCAGAGCTGACGGACGCGATGTATATGTGCGGCGCGCGCAGTCTCGGCGACATCACGCGCGACATGGTGCGCGAGGTGCGGTAACGAACACGGCAAAAAGCAAACAGCTGCGAAGCCTTGGCTTCGCAGCTGTTTTTGCGCTCACAGGTGCTGGTTGCGCGGGATGCGGTCATAGTGCCGCAGCAAAATCGGCTCGAAGGCCGACAGCAGCTTCATGTCGAGATTGAAAAAGTAGATCGTGAACGTCACGGCGAATGCACCCGCGCTCACGCCGAGCAGCCGCCACGCGAATTTCGGTATTTGCATCGTTCCCCTTCCTTTCTCACCATGCATTTTCGTCCGGCAGAACCTCGATCGACGGGTCGAGCGGCTCTTCACGCATGACGGTGCGCATATAGGCGTTGAGCTGGTCGCGGATGGCCTGGCGCGTGTAGACGCGCGGGTCGCACAGGTCGTGGCAGACCCAGACGAGGTGGATGCCGCGCGCGCGGGCCTGCTCCTCGAACTGGCCGTGCATGCCGGTGAGTGCCTTGCAGGACATATGTTCCCACATGATGACCATGTCGGCGTGCATCGTCTCGCAAAATTCCCACAGCTCGTCGACGAGCACCCTGTAGCCGCCGTGCGTGCGGTTGCGCATGATCATGTTTTCATTCAGCCACGCCATGTCGTAGAACGCCTGCTCGCGGTTTTCGGGCGTGTCGGTGTCGGCGATCATGCGCGTGTTGACCAGCGAGAGCATATCCGTCAGCGGCACGATGCCCCAGCAGTGCACCATCCAGTTGAGCATGTCGATGCAGTACTGCGGCTGCACACCCCAGACGATGGCGCGGTGGCGGTATTCCGGCGCCATCATGCGGTGCGCCTTGTTGCCGCGCTCGGCGTAGCGCATGATCTTGCGGTCGATGGGCGGGAACTTGGCCGAGCGGCCGCAGTTGCCCATGTAGTTCGTGTCGTTATACAGCGAGAACGGCGCGCCGACAAACTGCGGGTAGGGCGTGCTGTTCATCTCGAGCCACGCCAGACGGTTGCGCGTGGCATCGTTGACGCGCTTGGCGCACTCGAAGTAGTGCGACCAGTCCCAGTGCTGGCCCGTGTGCTCCTCGACGAAGGCGATGACGTTGCGGATATCCTGCGCGGCGTAATCCTGCACATCGTCCTCCTGATGGCGCATGGGCGCGACAAGCTGGAACGTCGGGATGCCGTATTCGCGCTCGAGGCGCTTGGCGATGATGCCGTTGCCCATGAGCGAGCCGTCGCAGGTGGTGTTGCACTGCACGGCGCAGACGCCGAGCACGGCGAAGTCATCGTCGATGGAGCAGCCGGCCTCGGCCTCCGGCATGGGGCAGACGTCGCCTGCGATGCCGAACTGCTGCGCCACGTCGAGGTAGTGCGTGGAGGAGTTTTGCGTCAGGAGGTTTGCCACGAACATCGTCGGCACTTCGCGCAGGATGGCCTTCACGTTCGGGAAGCCCATCATGAACGCGGTCATCTCGTTTTCGTCCGTGAGCACGCATTTTTTGGAAAATTCCACGTCGTTGCCGGTGCGGCGGTCGCCGCGGAAGATGTCGTCCATGGTGCTGGCCACGTCGTAGACCACGAAGTCCATGGACGTATGGACGATGCGCAGCGCCTCGTCGCGCAGGCCCATCGTGAACTTGTCGACCATGTGCGGCACGGCGAGGTAGTTGGCCATCCAGCGGTAGCGGAACATGGCCTTGATGTTGCGCGGCTTGACGATGAACTTTGCAAGGATGGTCATGATGTGCAGCCAGCGGCTGTAATCATAGAGCGTGTCCTTGACGCCGCGCCACTCGCGCCGGCAGCGGACCTTTCCGCCGTCGAAGAGTACGCCGAGCTGCTGGTCGCCGATGCGCCGCTTGCCTTCATTGGTCACCATCATCGGACACCTCCCTGTATTTTCTTGATCTCTATGCTCTCGACGAATGCCTGGACGCGCGTGCGCATCTGGCCGATCGAGGAGCGGATGTTGTACGGCCGGTCAACGGACAGCACAGGGAAACCGAAGTCTTCGCGCAGCATCACCGAACCGAGCGTACGCTCATATGCCCACGGGTCGCAGAACTTGATCTGCTGATAGAGGATGCCGTCGGCGTTGTACGCTCTGGCGATGTCGGCCACGTACTGCTTGCGGCCGTAGACCTTTTCCATGTTCATCGTGCGCGGGCACTGGCCGCGGTAAACATACTGGCGGCAGATCTGCGTGAGCGCGTCCTCCTCGTCCGTGAGCACGATCGGGTCGCGTCCCGGAAGCGAGCCGAAGCAGAACCGGTCGGCGCAGACATAGGCGCCGGTGTCCTCGATGAGCCGGATGAATTCGCTGTCGTCCACTTCGGAGCCGACGAGCGCGATGCGCGCGCGGTATGCCCGCTCCTCCGGCTCGCGGCTGCGTACTTCCTCGAGCGTCTCTTCCAGTTTGTCGATCAGCAGGTACTTCGGCGCGACATAGGTCGCGAGCGTCAGCACGTGGAATTCGTAACCCGTGATGCGCGGCCGGACCTCCTTGCGGAAGTCGCCGAGCGCGCGGATGAGCGCGCACACGCGGTTGTGCTCGGCCACCGCCCTGCGGATGGCGGCGTCGGACACGTCCGTGCCGAAGGCGTCGTGCAGGGGCTTGAGGATGTGGTTTTTGCACTGGAGCACGAGCAGGTCCACGCCGTTGTCGTCGGCCTTGAGCGGGATCTCCATGTACTCGTAGAAGAAATGGTCCTTGCCGGCGCCCATGGTCTTGAGCAGCTCCATGTTTTCCACGCAGCGGTTGATCATCGTACAGCCGTCGGGCGCGATGACGCAGTCGGCAAAGTTGAAGCCGCCCTCGACCGCGCGCTCGAGCAGGGAGCGGCTGGTCTCGCACAGGAGGCTCGTCATGTAATAGGTCGCAATGTCCATCGACCCGGTGTTCGGGGCGTGCAGGCGCACGCCGAAGGTGTTGTCCAGATTCATCAAGGGCTCGGGTGTGTTCTCGCAGACAAAGGCGACGCATTTTTTGCCTTCCGCCTGGGCTTGGACAACAAGTGCGTTGTTGGCCTCCTGCAGGAGGTCCTCGAAGTAGGTCAGGTGCTTCAGGTCTCTCATTGCTGCATTCCCCCATTCTGGTTACACGTTATTCTGTTTTCGTCCGTTCCATGCCGATTGCTATGTTATAATTTTAACCCCAATATGTGCCATACGTCAATCCGGTGATGATTTTTCATCACTTTGCTGTGGAAATGTCAAGGATCGTTGTGCAGAATATACAATATTTTGGAGTGGCTTCCAATATACGTGTTGAGAATTTGCCCTCCGGTCCGGCTGGCGGCCGGGAGCATATGCGGCTTCCGGGCAGCAAAAAGCCCCGGGAGGGAACGCATCGCGTTCCCTTCCCGGGGGCTTTGATCGAAATGGTATGCTCAGAACGTCACGTTCATGAACAGCGCCACGCAGCACAGGATCACGGCCAGCGGCACGTAGACATAGCGGCCGACGCCGTACCAGAACGCGCCGTGGTGGCGGCGGCTGCCGGTGTTGACGGCGGCGAGCAGGTCGTCCTTCTTCATGATGTAGAACCACGACACGGCGCCGAGCGTCGCGCCGATGGGGATGATGTAGATCGACACGAGGTCCATCCACGGGCCCCATTTGGAGATGGGCTCCATGAGCAGGCCGAATCCGAGGCACAGCACGCACAGGATGCCGAGCACGGCCGCGCGGCTGAGCTTCGGGAACTTGTGCAGGAGCGATTCGGCGACGGCCTCGAACATGTTCTGCAGCGAGCTGACGCCGGCAAAGATCATGGCGACGTACAAAATGACGGCGAAGAGCCGGCCGAGCGGGATGTCCTGCAGGATGGTCGGCAGCGTCACGAACAGCAGGCTCGGGCCCGCGCCGACGTCCAGCCCGTAGGAAAAGCAGGCGGGGATGATGACGAGCGCGGCGACGACGGCGGCGATGGTGTCAAAAATGGCCGTGTGCTGCGCCACGCCCACGACGTCCTCGTCCTTGGACAGATACGCGCCGTAGACGATCATGCCGCTGCCGGTGACGGACAGGGAGAAAAACGCCTGCCCCATGGCCCAGATCCAGATCATCGGGTCTTTGAGGGCCTCCCAGCGCGGGGTGAACATGAACTTGTAGCCCTCGGCCGAGCCGGGCAGCAGCGCCACGCGCACGGCCAGCACCAGAAAGATGAGGAAAAACAGCGGCATCATGACCTTGTTGGTCTTTTCGATGCTGTGGGCGCCCAGAAACAGCGTCAGCAACGTGCCCACTACCACGATGATGTGGTAGGGCACTACCGCGTAAGGCGTGGAGGAAAAGGCACCGAACCAGGCGGCGGTGTCCGTGGACATCAGGATGCCCGCCAGGGAATCCGCCAGCGCCTTGAGAATATAGGTCACGATGACGGCGTAGCCGATGGCGATGCACAAGGACCCTGCCAGAGGCAGCCAGCCCAGCAGACCGCCGACTTTGCCGGCAGACTTGCTGCGAGTGTCCCAAGCGTTTTCGTAAGCGCCCAGCGTACCGGTGGCGGCACGGCGGCCCATGGCAAACTCCGCCGGAAGGCCCACATAACTGAAAATAAAAACAAACAGCAGATAGATCAGTAAAAATGCGCCGCCGCCGTTGCTGCCCATTTTATTGGGAAAGCCCCAGACGTTGGCCATGCCGACGGCCGAGCCGACGGACGCGAGGATAAAGCCCCAGCGGCTGGCAAAGCTTTTCGTGTTTTTCGTTTTCATACGCGCTCCCATCCAGACGTGAAAAACATCTGTGCGGCGCGCGCCGCGCAGATGTCGGGTCTGATTCTCGTTTTCGCTGCGCTTTGCCCGTGCACAGCGGCTTCATTTTAAAGTATTGCAGCGGGGAAGTCAAGAAAAATGCCGGATTCCTTCAAAAATCCGGCAGGGTTTCTTGTGGATTTGACGAAGGGCGACAGGAAAAGCAGAGCCTCGCGGGTTTTGCCCGTGAGGCTCTGCAGTGATTTTAGCGATCTGCTTTAGAACTTGATCTCCTTGCCGGCCTTGCGCCACTGCTTGAACTCCGCGACGGCGGTGAACAGCGCATCGGACGAGGAGTTGATGGCGGTCTCGACGGAGTCCTGAATGACACCGATGATGAAGCCGACGCCGACGACCTGCATGGCGATGTCATTGGAGATGCCGAACAGGGAGCAGGCCATGGGGATGAGCAGCAGCGAGCCGCCCGCAACGCCGGACGCGCCGCACGCGCCGAGCGCTGCCATGACGGACAGGATGATCGCAACGGGGAGCTGGACGGTGATGCCGAGCGTGTGCACCGCGGCGAGCGTCATGACGGTGATGGTGACGGCCGCGCCCGCCATGTTGATGGTCGCGCCGAGGGGGATGGACACGGAGTAGAACTCCTTGTCCAGGCCGAGGCTCTCGCACAGGGACATATTCACGGGGATGTTCGCGGCGGACGAGCGGGTGAAGAACGCGGTCACGCCGCTTTCCTTCAGGCACTTGAACACCAGCGGATAGGGGTTCTTGCGGATGACGATGAACGTCATGATGGGGTTGACGACGAGGGCGGCAAAGAGCATGCAGCCGACGAGGATGAGCAGGAGCTTGCCGTACTCGGTAAAGATGGCAAGGCCGCTGGTGGAAACGGCGGAGAACACGAGACCCAGAATGCCGAACGGGGCGAGATTGATGACGAAGCGCACCGCCTTGGTGACGGCCTCGGAGGCGTCGGCGAGGAACTTCTTGGTCGTGTCGGACGCGCCCTTGAACGCGAAGCCGAGCACGATAGCCCAGAACAGAACGCCGAGATAGTTGGCCGAGACGATCGAGCCGATGGGGTTGGAGACAATGTTGTTGAGCAGGCCGGTGAAGATGGCGGCGAAGCTCTCGGGCGCGCTGTCGGAGACGGCCTCAGTCAGCGTGATGGTCACGGGGAACAGGTAGCTTGCGATCACGGCGATGACAGCCGCCAGGAACGTGGAGACAAGGTAGAGCACGATGACGGTGCCGAACTGCTTGCCCAGCTTCTCCTTGGACTGGGCAAGGGCGCTGATGATGAGGACAAAGACCAGCAGCGGGGCGATGGCCTTCAGGGCACCGACAAACAGGGTGCCAAGGATGCCGATGCCGGGCGCGGTCACGGCGGCGTTGGGGATCAGCAGGGCGAGCGCCGCGCCGATGACCATGCCGATCACGATGCGCAGCACAAGGCTGACGCTGTTGTACGCTTTGACAAGTTTCATTCTTTTTTCTTCCTTTTTTCTGTTTGTTTTGCGTGAAGAGGCGCAAGAGACAGTGTAACAAGATGTGAACACAATGTCAACAGGGAAGCCGACCGGAATGCTGCTCTGTATCCGGATTTTGCGGGAGAATGCGCAGACGCAAAAGTCGGGGCGGTCATTGACCGCCCCCGACTTGTTGTCGCTTCGGGGGTGTCCCCCGATGCGCGCGTCAGATCTGCTCCTCGACGTCCTTGTCGTCGTGGTATGCGATGAGCGCGTTGTAGATCTTTTCGATGAGCTTCATGTCCGCGTTGGTCATGTATGCCAGAAACAGCAGACCAAAGAGTGCGGCGAGCACGATGAGCACGATCCAATACCAGGCCATATTCGTTCCTCCTTACCAGCTGAGTGTGTCTTCGTAATCCAACAGAGTGGGGTCAAGCGGCTTCTCGTTGAGCACCGTGACCATATACTGGCTGAATGCCTCGCGCATCTCGCGGCGCGAGACCGTGCGCGGATCCATGACGTCGTGCGGGATCCAGATGAGGTGGATGCCGCGCTCGCGCGCCTGATCCTCAAACAGGCCGTGCAGACCGCCGACGTTCTTGCACGATACGTGGTCGTACATGATGACGATGTTCGTGTGGAACTTCTCGCACATCTTCCAGCACTCGTCGAGCAGGTTGACATAGCCGCCGTTGGTGTGCGAGCGCATCATCATCTTCTCATAGCAGCGCACGAGATCGGCCAGCGCCTGCTCCTTGTCGCCGATGGTGATGGGCTGGTAGCTGAGCATGGCCTCCATGTCGTTGACGCAGGTGACACCCCAGCAGTGCTGCGTCCAGTAGGTAAAGTTGGTGTAATAGTGCGCGGGGCATGCCCAGACGAGGCAGCGGTATTTCGGCTGGGGCGCGTTGGCCGCCTTGTCCTGCTCGTAGCCCTTGAGCATCATCTTCGTGACGCGGCGGTCCGTCTTGAGCATGAACTTGTCCATGCAGGCTGCCGCCATGAACTCATATTCGCGCTGCAGTGCCAGCGCCGCACCGCAGACCTGTGGGTGCTCGGTGCAGTTGACGTCCCACTTCTCGACCATACAGCGCGAGCTCTCGTTGTACATTTCGGCGTTTTTCCAGAAGGCGTCCCAGTCCCATTTGACGCCGAACTGCTGCTCGAGAAATTCGATGCCCTTTTTCAGGTTCTTGACCGCATAGGTCTGTACTTCCGGTTCGTTGACACGCTGCGGCGGCGTGATCTGGAACGAGGGAAGCTCCTTGAAGTGCCGCGTGAGGATGTTTGTCTGCGAGATCGCGCCGTCGCACGGCATCGTGCCGGTGAAGTAGCACTTGCCGACGCGCGGATAGTCGTCCACCACGGCGCAGCCGCTCTCGGCGGCGGGTTCGGGGCAAACGTCCGCCGGCAGACCGAGGTGCTCCATGGCGTCAATGTAGAACATGCTGGCGTTCTGGTCGACCTCCGACGGCAGACCGATGGCGAACATGGCGATGTCGATCCACTTCACGGTGGGGAACCCCATCATGATCAGGTGCGGGGTCATCTCATCGAACATGACGGTGTTCTCGCGCAGCTTCGCCGCGTGCTTGCTGTTGGGGCGCAGGTTCTTGTCGCGTAGGATGATGTCACGCACGCCGAGGACGGAGTTATGCAGCACGGAGAAAAACTGGTTGTGTGCATAGCGCAGCTCCTTGCCGCGCAGCCCCATGGTGTGGCGGTCGACCATGTGCGCTGCGGTGAGATAGGACACCATCCAGCGGTAGCGCAGCATGGCCTTGACCATCAGGATCGGGTGGCAGCCAAGCTTTGCGGCCATGAAGCCGTAGAGATACAGCCAGCGGAAGAAATCATAAAAGGTGTCTCGGAAGCCGCGCCATTCGCGGGCGCGGAAGGCGCGGTGCTCGGCGGAATAGAAGCGGCCGAGGCCCTTGCCGGTTTTGGGGTTGTAGGCCATGTCAGTTGTCCTCCTTTTGCGCTGAGCGAAGCTGCTTCATTTCCAGACTCTCCACAAAGGCCTGCACGCGCGTGCGCAGCTGGCCGCTCTGCCCTGCGATGTAGGGGCGGTCGATGGAGAGGATGTGAATGCCGTAATCACGCGGCATGACCTGGTTTGCAATCACGCGCTCATACGACCAGTAGGTGCAGAACTTCATCTGCTCGTAGATCGCGCCGTCGGCCTTGAAATCATGCACAAGCTGGGCGACGTGGTCGTTGCGGTACTGGACGCGGTGCAGCGCGCTCTGGCGCGGGCACTCGGTGTGCTGCAGGTACCAGCGGCACACCTGCGTGAGTGCATCCTCGCCGTCGGTGAGCACGATCTCCTGACGGCCGGGGAAGCTGCCGTAGCAGTAGCGGTCGGCGACCACCAGCGCGCCGCAGCTCTCGATGAGCCGGATCAGATCCGGGTCGTCGATCTCGGAGCCGACGACGGCGACGCGCACACGGTAGTTTTTCTGCGCATCAACCTCGCGCGTCTTTACCTCGGCGAGCGTCTCGCGCAACAGCGGCAGGATCAGCCGCTTCGGGCAGACGTAGCTCACGAGCACCAGCACGGCGTATTCATAGCCCGTGATGGGCGGGTTGTCCAGCTTGCGCGTCTCGCCGATCTCGGTGAGGATGCGGCAGACCTCGTTGTGCTCGCTGACCGCGGCGCGGATGGCGGCGTCCGAGGTGTCGACGCCGTAGTTTTCGCGCATGGGCTTGAGGATCTTGCGCGAGACCTGCTCGCAGATGTGCTCGACGCAGTCCTCATCGTCGGAATACGGGATGTCGAGGTTGCAGTAGAAGAATTTGTCCTTGTCCGCACCCTGCGCGTGCATGATCTCCATGTTCTCGATGGCGCGGTTGTTGGCCTCGCACACGTCGACGCCCGCCATGGCGTGCAGGAAGCCGTAGTTGCCCTCAAGCGCGCGCTCGAGGATCGCGCGGGAAAACTCGCAGCTGTTGTTGGCCATGTAGTAGGTGGCTAGCTCCATGGACGTGGTGTGCGGCGCGCGCAGACGCACCGAGAAGCAGCTGCCCAGATTCAGCAGCACCTCCGGCGCGTGAAAGCAGGTATAGCCGATCGCCAGATCTCCTTCTGCCTCGGCCTGGCGGACAAGTTCGTTGTGCGCGTCGTCCAGCAGGCGCTCAAAGTACATCAAATGCTTCAGTTCCTTCATTGCGGCCCTTCTTTCTTTGGATTTCTATCTTCCTTCTCCGCTTATGTCAGCATCGCTGACATAAGCGGGTATACACAAATCCCGATCGCTCGGGATCTGCTGTGTATGTGGTTATTTGCCGCTGAGTGCGCGCACGAACATCTGGCTCAGGTGGCGCATCCGGCTGTCGTAATCAAGCGCGCTCGCGCTCGGCGAGCCGCCGATAGACAGGCGCTGCATGATGCCGAGGATCGCATCGTAGGAGTTGTAGTAGATCTCCCGCACGTCGACCTCCGGGCTGATCGAGCCGTCGGCAAGTCCCTTGCGGATCGCCTTGGCCATCGGGCCGCTGGAGGTCTCAAACGGCTCGGGCGGCTGGTTTTTGATCTCGTGGAGTCTGCCCGCGGCATGCAGCGTCAACTCCGCGTCGAGCGTGAAGCGCATGCCGTTCGGGTCGAGGCGGTAGAGCTGGGAATAGCAGACGAGGACGTTTTCCGCGTCCTGCAGGCCGGTCGTGCTGCCGTCGGATGCCGTGTGGGACATCCGGTCGATGCGCTCGAGGATGCGCTTCCAGTAGAGCAGGGACGCGGCCAGGACCAGATCGGCCTTGGTCTCAAAGTAGCGAAAGACCGACCGCTCGGTGAGCCCGGAGCGCAGCGCGATGTCCGCGACCTTGGTCTTTTCGATCCCGTTGGCCAGAAAACAGTCCAGCGCGACCTCCGTGACCAGACGGATATTCTTTTCTCTCTGCTCCTCGTGCGGCAAGTGCGTTCGCCTCCTCTGCTCCTGTCAGTTACACTGACAGGAACAGTGTACCGCGAAAAGCAGGGAATGTCAAGCCCTTAACAGAACGCACAGAAAATAAAAATGTGCTGTTCAGCAGCCTGAGCGGCACATTGCAGCGCGCCAAAGAAGCTCTGCGAGGGCACTTGGCAGCCTTGTGCTACGTATGCTTTGTTTTAGGGAAAGAGCTCCTTGCTATCGGCCGCGGTCAGAATATCGCAGCCGAGCTTGAGCCACGCCATCGTGCAGCTGGAGCAGGAGCTCGGCGTGCCGCTGTTTGAAAAGAACGGGCGCAACGTGGAGCTGACGCAGTTCGGCGAGGTGTTTCTCAAGCAGGTGCGCCAGTCGCTGGAGATTCTCGACGGCAGCGTGGACTATCTGCAAAAGAAGCTGCTCACCGCGCTGGCGCAGCTTCTGAAAGAGCGTGATGAAGCGGACGGGATCTGTCGCCTGCGGCCCAAAACAACTTGATACGCTTACATCAGGACGAGAGCGTCTGCTGAATGACAGGCGCTCTTTTTCTGTCAATTTTATGTCAGCCCGCTATATGGTT
>ERZ772892.2016-NODE-2016-length-18710-cov-4.676655_pt1 | contig 18710 bp, 18 predicted proteins | sample MGYA00512126_ERZ772892 | MGnify/ENA primary metagenome ERZ772892 (study PRJEB29015, sample SAMEA2737697) | human gut metagenome | biome: human gut; feature: human-associated habitat; material: faeces | place: China | collected 2012 ... | reverse complement strand
TCTGCAAGTTTTACAACTTCAATTGGAGTACTACTCAAATGAAAAAAACACTTATCGCCATGGGCGTTCTTGGCGCATTCTCCTCTCTGGCTTTTGCTGCTTCTAACGTCACTCTCTACGGTATCATCGAAGAAGGTGTGATCGTCCAGAAAGCTAAACACGGTGACAACAAAGTTGAACTGAATTCCGGTTTCGGTCAGGGTTCTCGCTGGGGCATCAAGGGTGTTGAAGATCTTGGTAACGGCTACAACGTTGGCTTCGTTCTTGAACAGGGTTTCAACGCCGATAATGGCAACGAAGCTGCTTCCGGAAAAGCCTTCAATCGTGAATCTTTCCTGTATGTTAAAGGCGGTTTCGGCTCCTTTGGTTTCGGCCGTACAGGTGCACTTTCCTTCGCTCAGACTCAGGCTATCCTGACTGGCTGGGCTTTCGGCACTTCCTACGGTGCTTCCTCTTGGCAGAGCGCAATCGCCAATAACTTCAGCCGTATGGACAATGTTTTGTCCTATGCTACACCGGTGTTCGATGGTTTCAGCGGCCACGTTATGTACTCCAACGGCTTGACAAGCGACTCCGCAAAATGGTCTGACAACAATCACTACTACGGTATCGGTATTAAGTATCAGGCTAATGCAATCAAGTCCAGCTTGATTTTTGAAGCAGCTGATAACAAAGGTACTGCTACAGACGCCACCACTTATGGTGATGTTATTTCCCAAAATCAATACGCGGCGGCAAATGGCTGGACAGCACCCTTGACTACAGCTCAGAAAGAAGAATATAAAAACTGGGCAAAAACGAAATTGGTGCCGGTGAAGCTGCCAAGAAGCCCATCTATGTTATCAATTACGGTTTAGAGTACAACCTTGGCTCTTGGACCCCGATGTTTGCATATCAGTTTGCACACCAAAACAATGGTCGTAGAACCCATATGTTCGGCCTCTCTGCAACTGCTCAGTTGGGTGGCGGTAAGGCAATGTTCGGTGGCCGCTATGTCTTCGGTAAAGACAATGCTACCAAAGTTGGCGCAAACAAAGTTAATGTTGATGGCGACGTTCGTGCATGGACAATTGGTGCTGCGTACGAATATCCGCTCTCCAAGAGAACTGCTGTTAAAGCCTATGCCGGCTATGCTGATGCAAGCAAAGAATGGAAAGAAGTGGAAGACGTTGCTTACAACGGTTACCAAGTTTACCTCGGCCTTCGTCATGCCTTCTAATCTGACCTAATCTCAGATTATTTATCGGCCTCCCTCGGGAGGCCTTTTTCATGTGGGCTTCAATTGTTGCTAGGAATTTGAACTTTCTGCAAGTTTTACAACTTCAATTGGAGTACTACTCAAATGAAAAAAACACTTATTGCTGCTGCTGTAATGGCCGCTTCCGGCGTTGCATTTGCTGCCTCTAACGTTACACTGTATGGCATCCTTGACACTGGTATTGGTGTTTCTAAAGTCAAGCATCAGGACACCACGGTTCAGATGACTACCGGTATGGATTCTGGTTCTCGCTGGGGCATTAAAGGCGTAGAAGACCTTGGAAATGGTTATTCCGTGGGATTTGTCGCCGAACAGGGCTTTAACTCTGATGACGGTAATGTTGCTAACGGAAGTTATGGAACAACAAGTGGCTTCACTCGTGAAATGCAATTGAACGTTAAAGGCGCCTTCGGAACATTAGCTGCAGGTCGTTTCGGCACTTTAGCAAGCGGAGCGGGTTCTTATAACATATTACAGGGCTGGGCTTTCGGCACTTCTTATGGGGACCAAGGTTCTTGGACGAGATTTGGCAAAGCATGGGCTCGTACAAACAACACGTTGGTTTATGTTACTCCCGCTTTTGGCGGTTTTACAGTAAGTGCGATGTATTCTAATGGTCTTTCGGCCGACACCGATAAGTGGTCCAAAAACCGCCATTATTATGGTTTAGGTCTCAAGTATGCTGGCGGCCCCCTCAATGGAAGCTTAATTTTTGAAGCAGTTGATGGCAGAGGAACGGCTGAGGAGGGTAAGGAAGGCACTCTTACAAATAAATATTTTGCCAACTTAGGCTTAGGCCCTGTCTATGATGCAGACCAAGTTAAAGTCGAAGATAAGAAAGATATGACACTTGACAAGCAAAAGACAGCCTATGGTATTACTGCTGGCGGCTCATACGATTTTGGCGCTGCTAAATTATTCGCAATTTACCAATACGCTTGGCAGAAAGAAATGTACAACCAGCATGCATTTGGGTTAAGCGTTGGCGTTCCGGTCGCTGGAGGCGAAGCTAAATTGGGAGCTCGTTATCTCATTGGTAAATTTGATGGTGAAGCTAAGAGAAATGCGAAAGATTTCGGTTTGGATGACAAATACAGAGCTTTCAATATTGACGCAGGTTACACCTATCCGCTGAGCAAGCGTACCAAGGTTTACGGTTTTGCAGGCTGGTCAGATGGCGCCAAAGCTTACAACAATGTTGAAAAGGGAGCTTGGAACGGTTGGACAGTTGCTGCTGGTTTAGTACATAGCTTCTAATTCAAACTATATGGGTTCCTTTAAATATTGGTTCCTGTAAGTTTAGTGAGAAACCTCGGCTCTTCGGAGTCGAGATTTTTTTAGTAGTGCTTCAATTGTTGCTAGGAATTTGAACTTTCTGCAAGTTTTATAACTTCAATTGGAGTACTACTCAAATGAAAAAAACACTTCTCGCTGCTGCTGTAATGGCTGCTTCCGGCGTTGCATTTGCTGCTTCTAACGTCACACTCTATGGCGTTGTCGATGCTTCTGTTGTCGTCGGAAAAGTTAAACATCAGGACACAACTGTCCAGTTGAAATCTGGGTTCCGTAATGGTTCTCGTTGGGGTATTAAAGGCGTAGAAGATCTCGGAAACGGCTACGCTGTAGGGTTCATTCTTGAGCAGGGTTATAACGTTGACGACGGCACTACTGCAAATGGATGGAGCGGAGATAATTCCGGGGCCTTCAATCGTGAATCTAAGCTGTATGTCCAGGGTAATTTCGGTCAGATTGGCTTCGGTCGTTTGGGCTCTTTAGCCGGCGGCGCTCAGTCTAACAACCTCCTCACTGGTTGGGCTCTGGGTACGAGCTACGACGGCGGTTCTTGGACAGCTCTTGCGAAAGGCAACGGTCGTTTAAATAATGCTATCGCATATGTTTCTCCGGACTTCGCTGGCTTCAAGTTCAGCGCTATGTACTCCAACGGAACAAAGAAGGATGATGCTAAATGGTCTGACAATGTTCACTATTACGGTATTGGCGGACAGTACACCTTGGGCGGATTTAAGAACAGCCTTATTTTTGAAGCCGTTGATAACAAAGGTCAGACCAATTCCAACACAGCTTATTTAATTAATCTAGGTTTAGGGTATAACTTTGGCGCTATTACTCCGATGTTCGCCTACCAGTACAACTGGCAGAAAGACGGCGTCAAAGATAATGTCTTTGGTTTGTCGGCTTTAGCTCCTTTGGGTGGCGGTACAGCCAAGATCGGTGCTCGTTACCTGTTTGGCAAAAATGAAGGTACCTTAGCGGCCGGACAGTCTGATCGTCGTCGCGCATGGACCATTAACGGAGCTTATGAATATCCTCTGAGCAAGCGTACAACAACCTACGCATATGCTGGATACAATCACGGCTCTAAAGGGCTGAAAGCTGATATCACGGCTAACCAGAATATCAAGCTGAATGGGTATCAGGTTGGTGTTGGTATGACCCACAACTTCTAATCCAAGCATAGAAGTTAAAGATAAATACAATTGAGTCGGGCTTCGCAGAAAACCAGCGGAGCCCGACTCTTTCTTATCCTTACTATTTGAAATAGAAAAGGGCCAAAACAAAACTCAGAATAAATGAGTTCTGCAATGGCCGTCTCAATAGCGATAAGTTCTGCTTTATTAGAAATTATGTGTCATACCAACAGAAAGAACGTATCCATCATAATTAGCTGTTTTTAAAGAGCTGTCAGCCTTCTTCAGATCTTTGAGTTTACTGGAGGCGTAGCCTTTAGAGCCGTCAGTCCAGCTAGCAAACCCCCAAAGGGTAGTGCGTTTGCTGAGGGGATACTCATAGGCAGCACTGATGGATAAAGAATTGTATTTTTCTTCGCCTGTTGCATCTTTGAAATCTTTTGTCTCGTTTACCCAACAGGTATTTAACACCAGCTTTAACAACACCGCCAGCGACCGGAGCTGCTGCATACAATCCGAAAACGTGCTGTTTGTACTGTGTATCCTGCCAAGCATACTGGTAGACAAACTGAGGAGTAATAGAACCTAGGTCGTAACCTAAACCAAGATTGATGTTGTAAGCGGTTTCTTTCTTACCGCCCTTGTTATCAGCAGCTTCAAAAAAAGTGTATTTCTATAATTAGCTAACTGATAAGCTAAACCCAAGCCGTAATGGTGGTCATTCTGTGCCCATTTTTTTATGTCTGTTCCAGTGCCATTGGAGTACATTGCGTGAACTGTAAGGCCTGCAAAGGACGGAGAAACGTAGGCGATGGCATTGTTAACACGACCATTATTCTTCATGAAAGAAGTGAGCGTGCCTTGGGTTTGATAACTCGTACCGAGGGCCCAGCCGGAGAGGATGCTATTAGACTGAGCACCATTCGCTAAAGAACCTAATCGGCCGAAACCAATCTGACCGAATCCACCGTTGATGTAGAGTTTGGTTTCACGAGAGAACCCACCACTGTATTTCTGACCGTTAGTTCCATCATCGGAGTTGAAGCCATTTTCAAGGATGGAACCTACTGCATATCCGTTGCCCAGTTCTTCTACGCCTTTAATACCCCAACGAGAACCATTAAGGAAGCCGGACTGCATATCGATAACATTCTTGCTGTCGGAAGCACCGCCGTCGTGAGTAAGGACAGCAGAGGTGTCAACATCACCATAGAGAGTAATGTTAGAAGCAGCGAATGCGACGCCGGATGCGGCCATTACAGCAGCAGCGATGAGTGTTTTTTTTCATTTGAGTAGTACTCCAATTGAAGTTATAAAACTTACAGAAAGTTCAAATTGCTAGCAACAATCGGGGCTCAAATGAAAAAGGCCTCCCAAAGGAGGCCAGATGATTAATCACGGATTAAATCATGTTAGAAGTTGTGCTGTAAGCCTACGAAAAGCTGGTAGCCGGAATAATTCGGGGCTTTATCCATACCTACGCTTGAGGATTTGAAAAATTCCGTTTCTTTCCAGGCCTTGCCAGAATGAGCATAGCCTGCATAGGAATTGATCTTCGTACGCTTGCTTAAAGGGTATGCGTAACCAGCACCGATAGTAAAGACATTGTGTTTGTCTTCCTTGCCTGCGGCGGCTCCATCATCCTTACCGAATAGATAACGTGCACCAAGCATTGCTGTACCGCCAGCCACAGGAGCCTGGGCGCTCAGACCGAATTGATGGTCTTTGTTACCTTTGTCCTGCCATACATACTGGTACCCGAACATCGGAGTGATTGCGCCAAGATTCCATTCCAAACCATAGTTGATGCCATATTTGGCATTTCTATTAGAAGTCACTGGGAGATTTTTGTTCTGAGCTGCCTCAAAAATCAAGCTTGACTTGATTGCATCAGCCTGATATTTAACGCCAATACCATAGTAGTGACCGTTTTTAGACCACTTATCTAAGTCATTGCTTGTATTCCCAGTTCCGCTATTGGAATACATCGCGTGTACAGAGAAACCACCAAAAGCCGGCGTTGCGTAAGAAATAACATTATTCATGCGTTTTGCAACCCATGCATAGTTATTCCAAGAGGAAGCACCATAAGAAGTACCAAATACCCAACCTGTTCTGATAGCTCTGGATTGGGCAAAAGCTAGACCGCCCGTACGGCCAAAAGCTAAGGAACCATAGTTACCGTTCACATACAAAATTGACTCACGGCTAAAAGCTTGTGTGCTTTCTGCTTCAGCGCCGGTATCAGAGTCAAAACCCTGCTCAAGGATAAATCCTACTGTGTATCCATTTCCTAGATCTTCTACGCCTTTAATACCCCAGCGGTTTCCAGCAACGAAACCAGATTTAAGCTGAACATTGGTATCAAAATGTTTACCTTTCTGTACAACCACACCTTCTTCTAATACACCATAAAGAGTGACGTTAGAGGCAGCAAAAGCAACGCCGGAAGCAGCCATCACAGCCGCAGCGATAAGTGTTTTTTTCATTTGAGTAGTACTCCAATTGAAGTTATTAACTTGCAGAAAGTTCAAATTCCTAGCAAGAATTTATCTGCACCGTCATTCTGATAAAAACGAGTCATGCAAGCAACAAAATCTGTTGTATTTACGCAAAAACAACGGTTTTCAATGAAAAACAATATATATAATCAATAAAAAGTTGTTGTTTTACAACAAATCTGCTTTATGTATTTTGGTTTTTTCGTCGTCAAAAAGTGCATCTGCCCAGAGCTGCATGACGACTCGTCTTCTATCCAAAAGATCACTTCGTTGGTAAGCTAAAGTTGTTTGCGTTCCTGTGGTATGCATGAGCGATTTCTCGGCTGCTTCATTGTCAATATCGTTTTCAGCGCACCAATCTCTGAAGGTTGAACGCATTCCGTGCATGGTGCACGCTTGATTTAATGCCGTCCTCAAAAATTTTCTTGGTGTTTCCCGACGTATCGGCGTCTTTCCGTCTACAGAGAATATGAATTCTCCCTTCGATTCTTTTCTAATTTCCTTTAATAATGAGATGACTTGCTGAGATAGCGGAACTCTAAACGGAAATTCTTTGCCGTCTTTTCGACGCGATGGAGGGCAAAGCCAAACTTTCTCTTTCCAGCTTATCTCTCTCCAATGGGCTTGAGTAAATTCAACAGTGCGGGTTGCAGTAAGAACGCCGAACAGCAGGGCTTTTGCCCCGATAGAACTCTCTTGTTGTAGTTTGGGAATGATGGCTTTTAATTCCGTAAAGGAAAGAGATTTGAAATGTTGGGTTGAATTGCATTTATTTGCGGGAGGAAGAAATAAGTCGAGGTTTCCTTTCCAGGAGGCTGGGTTGTTCCCGATAAATAGGTTTTCATTGATCGCATAAGCGAAAATTTTCTCTAACCTCCCCCTTACACGGGAGGCGGTCATCGTTTTGTTTATCCATATGGGACGAAGTATTTTTAGGATGTCTTTTCGGTCGATTTCATCGATGAATTTTTCCCCAATGACGGGAAAGGCATAAGTGCTTATAGAAGAGCTCCAAGACTGCTTTTGAGCCGGATTTTTCCATAATCGAACCGAGGCTAAGATTTCGATGACTCGCCGTGCATAGTCCTTAAAAAGAACCGGGTGCTGTTTGGCTTCCATTAATGCAGAAGCCTTTCCGCTGAATTGAAGAGATGTTTTTAATAGAAAGGCAAATTGTTTCACTTCCGATAACGGCTTTTTACTGGTGCTTCCGAGTGCTAAATCGCAGACGCGGCCTTTAGGATCGAGATAGCGAAAAAAATAATTTCGATATCTTCCGTTGCCCCGAACTCGTACGTATAGATGAGGCTCTAATCGATGGGTGCCGTCGGGTAATTCAAATATTTGCTTTTTGCTGAAGCGGCCGATTTTTGCATGAGACATACCAGTGTGTCCTCCAATGTGTTAAATGAAATCAGTCTCTCAATTACAGAGGATCGCTGGCTGTCTTTTCCTCCAAAATGATTGGGTAGTTTCGGCCTCTAGGCGGTGGCGATTTTTCAAGAAAATACATAAGATGGAAAAAGCGAAAATTCGCTAGAATAATTAGGACTCACCCCGGTAAGACGACCCAACAGAAAAAGACGAGGAACATAAATGCGGCCTGTGCGTCTCAGAAACTACATCTTCTATTTGTTGGCTCTTACAATTACCTTGCCGCTGCTGGTGTTGAGCTACTCTCAGTACCGGATGATTGAGCAGGAGATCCGCAAAGATGATCTCCTCCTGGTGGAAGATGCGTTAGCACTGTCCAACAATATTAAAAATAGAGTTGATTCCGCGAAAACCCTCGTTGTGATGTCTGCAAGCACACTGCAAGTCTATGGGACAGAGGACAAATCAGCCTTACGAGCCATCCTAAAAAGCATTTTGACGGAAGTTCCGTATTTCTTAAACATCCACTACGGTGATGTGAATGGAGACGTCATCGTTTTTGAGCCTCCTAAGAATGCACGGAATGAAAGTAATGAGGGCGTGTCTCACACAAATAGGGATCATTGGAGTCACATCCGCAATCGGGACTCGGTTTATATATCTGACGTCATTATGGCGACCGGTGCGGCAAACGTTCCCATTGTGAATATTTGTGCGCCGGCAATAAACAAGTCCGGAAAGATCATCGGTTATGCAGTCTCTGCTCTTGATTTAAAGAGTCTGTACGAAGATGTGTCAGGCTTAGATATTCAGGACAGCGCTGTATATATCTTGGACAAGAAGGGTGCGCCTATCTACGCGACCGATCATGTTAATTCTCCGGAACCCTTGATTCCTTCCAAGGTTTTAAAAGAACTCGTCGCAAATAAAGAAAACGCTCAGGTTTTATCCAGGAACGATGCGTCTGATTTAGTCGGCGCGATCAGAGAGATACCGGGGCTTGGCTGGTACGTCGGTGTTTTTAAGAAGGAAGAGGATAGAGAATCAGCAATCATCTCGATGGCGGCGACAAACAGCCTGATCTTCTTCTTCCTTTTGCTAGTAACGTTTATTTTGGCTTCCTACTCTGTTCGTCCCTTGACCGAGTCTGTTAATAAACTCATTGAGCAGGTGAGAGAAGGCAAGGCCGTTCCGACTGAAGCGGAAAAAGTCCATCATCCCGAAGAACTCGTTGAGCTTCAGAAAGCTTTCTGTCGCTTGTTGGTGAAATTGAAATCTCACCAGAAATCTGAAGGCGCGCTTAGTGAACTGAGCGAATCTGATGTCCAAAAAGAAGTCGAGCTTCTTAAAGAACAATATGAATTCCTGCAGGCGCTGATTACCCTTCTGCCGTCTCCGATGGCCATTGTGGATGAAAACGGCTTTGTTCGTTTCTTAAATCAGTCCGCCTCTAAGTTCTTTGACAAAGCAGTAGCCGGAGCGAATTTCGCTCAAATGCTCAAAGAAAAGTTTGAAGAAGACAATTTCGGATTTAACCTTCACGGCATGTCAGAAGAAAAAATCCTCAAGACCAAGGATACGAGGGAGGATTTCCTGCTTCAGAGAAGAGAGTTGCCGCCGATCAAAGGAACACGACGCAGTGTTTACTTACTTTCGCCGTTCAAAGAGCCCGACTGGAATTCGAAATAAGACACGCCTAAAGAAGGCAGGAACTTTTCCAGCACATCTTTCACCGAGAGGATGAGGCTTCGGTCATTGGTGCATGGGTGGCAGTCAATATGTTCCGCGTTCAAGATTCTGCTGTCGATGTAGAGCGAAATTTCTTTGTTTTGATCAAAGATCAGACCAAGTAAAGAAACGGCGCCCGGGAAGGTGTGCATGAGTCGGGACAAATCCTCGGGAGAGGCAAAAGAAAGGTGACTGCTTTTCAAAAATGCGGCCGCTTGTTTGGCATTAAATCGTTCTTCCCCCGGTATCACAAAGAGAAAAAATTGTTTCTTATTCTTAACTAAAAGCGTCTTACAGCACGTAGAACCAAACTCTTTTGCGATTTTTAACCCTTCCTCACACGTCGTGATGGGTAAGTGATTCAAGGCTTTGAACGGAATGTTGTGTGTACGAAGAAAGTCCTCAACTTCTTGGGTAGTGTTGTCCATAAGAGCCTGTAAGATTTTGTGTCCGTTTTGGAAAGTATTATATAGATGCGGTATACACTTACGACAAACTATCAGCCTAACCAAGTGAGAAACTTATGGCAGCAGCAGAAATCGGTTCGTTTCCGCCCGGCGTGAAACGCTTTTTTCTTTTAGGGGCACCAATTATTGCCCTTATTATTTATTGGATACTTCCGAACACTTATACGGATATCCATAACCAAGTCCTTCCTTTTAATCCTCACGCCAAAGCTTGTTTGGCCGTCGTGGTTTGGATGGTCCTTTGGTGGCTTTTTGAACCGGTTCCGATTCCGGTGACTTCGCTTCTTCCCATTCCGCTCTTTCCCCTATTAGGGATCGCTAAACCTGCGCAGGCAATGGCGCCGTACGCATCAGGTACGATTTTCCTGTTCATGGGCGGTTTTATTCTGGCGATTGCCGTTCAGCGCTGGCGTCTGGATAAGCGCATTGCTTTAACCACATTAAAACTCGTAGGTACCAAGGCGCCTGCGATTGTGGGCGGTTTCCTCTTGGCGAGCGGTGTGCTTTCCATGTGGGTATCCAACACGGCAACCGCGGCCATGATGGTTCCGATTGCGATGGCCGTTCTTTCCTTAGTGCGAGCTAAAAAAGCCGGCGGTCCGATCGATCAGGAAGAAGAAAACTTCAGCGTCGCCATGCTGCTTGCCGTTGCCTATGGTGCCTCTATCGGCGGTATGGCCACCATTATCGGTTCGCCTCCTAACGGCATTTTTGCGCGTTTTATGGAGCAGAACTTCAATGATCCGATTTCGCTTGCGCATTGGATGAAGTATGGCATGCCGCTTACACTTATTCTGCTTCCGCTGTGCTGGTTCCTTCTGACTAAGGTTCTCTTCCGTAAGACCATGAAGGAAATCGAAGGCGGCGCTCAGTGGGTTCAGTCCGAATTGAATAAATTAGGACCGATCGGCAAGGGCGAAATGATCGTTCTGATCGTCTTCTGCTCTGCGATCCTTCTGTGGTCCTTCGGCGGTGTGTTAAGAGGTCTGGATTTCGGCGGCACAAGGCCGTTTGCTTCGCTCTCTGACGCCGCAATTGCGATGATCTGCGCCATCGTGCTGTTCTGTATCCCTGTGAACAGAGACCATATGGTTTTGGATTGGTCGGATATGAAAGAGCTGCCCTGGGGCGTTCTGCTCTTGTTCGGCGGCGGTCTTTCCATGGCTGCCGGTCTGCAGATTACGGAATGCGGTCAGATTATCAGCGCAAACGCAGGCGTTCTAGCCGGACTTCCGCGCTGGGCAATCCTTATCGGTGTGAGCTTGCTCGTGATGCTGGCAAGTAACTTCACATCGAACACGGCGCTTGCCGCAACACTCATGCCGCTCCTGGCTTCCGCGGCTGTTCCGATGGGCGTGCCTGCCGAGCAGCTGCTGATGGTGACGGCTCTGTCTGCATCCTGCGCATTCATGATGCCGGTCGGAACACCTCCGAATGCGATCGTGTTCAGTACCGGACGCATCAAGATTATGCAGATGGTTTCTGCCGGTGCGGTTCTGACGCTTGTCTCAGTCGTCGTCATTGGACTGTTCGCAGCAACATTCATCAACTAATCTTTTGAACTCGCAGAGGGGGGCCGAGGGCCTCCCTTAATTTTTGTTGCAAAGCCACCGTCATCGGCTGAATGAGGTACGACCGTTTGTTAAAATACGGCCTTCGACCAGGGCTTCCAAATGATTCCAAGACTTAAATTGGTAAACGTCACCAAGCGATACGGGTCAACCGTTGCGAATGACGCAATATCGCTTGAGGTAATGCCGGGGGAAATTTTGTCCGTGCTCGGAGAAAACGGAGCAGGCAAAAGTACCCTGATGAAGATTATCTTCGGATCTGTCACGCCCGATGAGGGCGAGATTTATTTTGACGGACGAAAAGTTAATATCTCGTCTCCTGCGGACGCGCGCGAACTCGGAATCGCGATGGTGTTTCAGCACTTTGTCTTGTTTGAGACACTGACTGCTAAAGAAAATATTCTTTTGGGAATGCCTGAAGGCACAGATCCTAAAGAATTAGAAAAAGAGATTATTGAAAAAAGCCGCCATTACGGCATCGAAGTTGATCCGAACGCGATTGTTAATGATCTCTCCATGGGCGAGCGGCAAAGAGTGGAAATTCTCCGCGCGCTATTAACCAATCCGAAGCTTTTGATTCTTGATGAACCGACCTCGGTTCTTTCTCCTCTCGCGCTACAGGCCCTCTTTAAAACCCTGCGCCAGCTGTCTTCCGAAGGCGTTTCCATCATCTTCATTACGCATAAGCTCAATGAAATTCGTGAACTTTCCAAACACTGTACGGTGATTCGCAGCGGTGAGGTGGCAGCCAACATCAATCCTCAGGAAATGACCGAGCAGGAGCTCGCCAAGCTTATGATCGGTAGCGACCTTCCTGAAATCATGCCTCGACCGGAAATCAAACCGCATCCCGGTTTGGAAGTCTGTTTCCAAGGTGAAGAGGTTGGCTTTAAGAGCCGCTACCCGCTCTACGGCAAGATTAACGTTCCCTGTGGCCGAATCGTCGGCGTGGCCGGTATCTCCGGAAACGGCCAGGCAGAGCTTATGAAGGCAATCAGCGGCGAAGTACTGCTGCCCCAAAACTGTATTTCTATCGTCGGCTCTTTTGCCGGAGACCTTCGCGTTAAACACAGACGCGCTTTAGGTCTGCGCTATGTGCCCGAACAGCGCTTGGGTGAAGCGACTGTTCCGGAAATGTCCTTGGAAAGCAACACGCTGCTGACCAGTAATTTGTTCTTAGCCAAAGGTTTTATGCGCAACAAGATGATCGCGCGCTTTACGCGTTCGATTATTGAAAAATTCCATGTCCGCTGCGGCGGTCCCAAAGCTCCGGCTGAAAGCCTTTCCGGCGGAAATCTGCAGAAATTTATTGTGGGTCGAGAGCTGCTTCATAACCCGAAGGTGATGGTTTTGAATCAGCCGACTTGGGGTGTGGACGCGGGCGCCGCAACGCTTATCCGCAATGCCTTAATCCGTCAGAGGAGCGGCGGGAGCGCGATTTTAGTGGTCAGTGAAGAACTCGACGAACTGTTTGAAATTTGTGATGAATTGGTTGTGATGAGCGAAGGCAAAATTTCTCCTCAAGTCAAAACAAAAGATGTCAGCGTTGAAGAGATCGGTCGATGGATGTCCGGCCTTTGGCCTGAAGCGAAGGAGCAGTGATGAATTTTCCTTTAGCACTCTATAACCGCCAGCGTCCGAGCCGCTTTCTTTCTGCGGCGTCTCCGTTTATTGCGGTTCTCTTGACGCTTTTGATCGGATGCTTGATTTTTGCCGGGATGGGCAAAGATCCGATGCATTCCATGTACGTGTTTATTGTCGAGCCTTTGCTCACACTGCGGGGCTGGGGAGAGTTAGGCGTAAAAATGACGCCGCTCATTCTCTGTGCATTGGGCCTATTGGTTTGCTACCGAGCAAACGTGTGGAACATCGGTGCGGAAGGCCAATTAATTGTCGGCGCGCTTGCCGGCGGCGTGGTTGCATTGCAGGCTAGCCCCGAAGCCTCTCAGCTCTACATGATTTGGGTCATCCTGGCTGCGATGGTCGGCGGTGCGTTATACGCCGGCATCGTGGCCTGGCTCAAAGACAAATGCAATGCCAATGAAATCTTAGTTTCTCTGATGCTCGTCTATATTGCCGAGCTTTTCCTTTCCTGGGCGGTTCAGTCCCCGCTGCGAGATCCTCAGGGCTTGGGATTCCCGCAAAGTCCGATGTTTGAGATGGCAGCCACGCTCCCGATCATGATTCCGGGTACCCGAATGCACTGGGGTGGGGCTCTCGTTTGCTTTGCCTTGTTCGGCATCTGGCTCATCATGTCGAAGATGTTTATCGGTTTCCAGGTGCGCGTTTCCGGCATGGCGCCTAAGGCAGCTGCTTACGCGGGCTTCTCCAATCGAGCCATTATTTATTTTGTGTTGCTTCTTTCCGGTGCTTTAGCCGGATTGGCCGGTGTGATCGAAATCTGCGGTCCGATCGGACAGCTCACGCCCAAGATCTCCCCGGGATACGGCTTTGCCGCGATTATTGTGGCTTTTGTGGGGCGCTTAAAACCACTCGGAACCATTCCTGCAGCTTTCATCATGGCGCTCTTTTACCTCGGCGGTGAACTAGCCCAGTCCAGACTCGGAACGCCGGCTGCCTTGACGGGTGTGTTCCAAGGTCTCTTGCTCTTCTGCATCATGGCTTGTGATTCTCTGATTTTCTGCAAATTAAAGTGGGTCGGATTTAATTCCGCGAAGGGGGCCGCATGAGTGTTGCAGCTTCTTTAATTGCCACGACGATGAATGCAAGCACGCCGCTGCTGCTTGCAGCGCTGGGAATTTTGGTTGCCGAACGCTCCGGCGTCCTGAACTTAGGCGTCGAAGGCATCATGCTGATGGCGGCCATCGCAGGCTACATGGCAACGGTTGAGACCGGAAGTTTTGCGGTCGGATTTATTGCTGCCGTTGCAGTGGGTATTTTGTTTGCATTGTTCTTTGCCATTTTCGCTGTGGGCTTAAGGGCCAATCAGCAGGCATCCGGCTTGGGTGTAGCGATTTTCGGCGGCGGCTTATCCGCCTACATCGGCATTCCTTATCAAGGCGCCGTGCTCCCTGAAAGAACGGCTGACGGCATTCCGTTCTTAGACCAGATCCCTTTCCTCGGACAAGCATTTTTCAGCCAGCATTGGATCGTTTATTTGTCCTTGCTCATGATTCCGGCTGTTTGGTATTTCTTGTTCAGAACCAGGCCCGGGCTGGTCGTGAGGGCCGTCGGAGAATCGCCGTTTTCAGCAAACGCTTTGGGATACTCGGTTCCGATGATTCGATGCGCGACGCTGGCTTTCAGCGGAGCCTGTATCGGGCTTTCCGGCGCTTATTTGTCGCTCATCTATACACCCTTATGGGTGGAAGGCATGATTGCCGGCAGAGGCTGGATTGCGCTGGCGCTGGTGACCTTCGGTACTTGGCGTCCGTTCAGAGTGTTCTTAGGCGCGTACTTGTTCGGCGGCATGACCATGCTGCAGATGAATCTTCAGAGTATCGGAATTTCCGTTCCGACTCAGTTTATTTCCATGGCGCCTTATGCGGCGACGATTATCGTTTTGGCGCTGATTTCGAGAAATCCGACTTGGATTCGTCTGAACATGCCGGCTTCTCTCGGAAAGCCGTTTAACCCGCATTGATGATTTTTTGTTTACCTTTCTTTAAAGGAGAAAGACAGTGAAGATGTCTTTAAAACTGGTTGCAGCTGCGGCTGCTGTTGCTTCCGCTTTTGCTTTGAGCGCCTGCGGAGACAAAAAAGAAGCTGCCCCGGCTAAACCGGCAACGCCGGCAGCTCCTGCCGCTCAGTCCCAGGCAGCTGAACCCCTGAAAGTCGGTTTTGTGTATGTGGCTCCGATTGCGGACGTCGGCTATACAAAACAACATGACATCGGCCGTATCTACGCTATTGATAAGGTAGGTAAAGATAAAGTCACGACGACATTCGTGGAGAATGTTCCTGAAACTGCTGACGCAGAACGAGTTATTCGTCAGATGGTTGCCGACGGCAACAAGCTGATTTTCGGAACCAGCTTCGGCTACATGAACTACATGCAGAAGCTTGCTAAAGAATACCCGGATGTGAAATTCGAGCATGCCACCGGTTACAAGACTGCGCCCAACATGACGAATTACAACATTCGCTTCTACGAAGGCCGCTATCTGGCCGGTATGCTTGCCGGCGGTGCAACTAAGAGCAACATCATCGGTTATGTCGCTCCGTTCCCGATTCCTGAAGTTCTGCAGGGTATCAACGCCTTTACATTGGGTGCCAAATCCGTTAATCCGAATATTCAGGTGAAGGTGATTTGGACCAACGCTTGGTACGATCCTCCCAAAGACACCGACTCTGCCAAGACTCTGTTGGGTCAAGGGGCGGACATTCTCACTCAGCACACCAATACCAGTGCTGTAGCGAGTGCTGCTGAAGCTGCAGGAAAAATGGTTATTCCGTACAACAGCGACATGAAGTCTGTTGCTCCGAATGCCCAGATTGCTGCTCTTGTGCTGAATTGGGGACCGTACTACGCCAAGAAGATCCAGCAGACGATCGACGGCAAGTGGGATCCGATACCGGTTTGGATGCACTACAAAGACGGCGCAATGTCTCTTGAAGGAGTTCGCACCGATAAGATTCCTGCCGATATCGTGAAGAAGATGGAAGAAGCGAAGGCCAAGATCGAGAGCGGTGAATTCCATCCGTTTACGGGCCCGATCAAGACCAACGACGGCAAAGAAGCTGCTAAGGCAGGCGAAGTTCTGAAGGATGACCAGCTTCAGACGATGAATTACTATGTTGACGGTGTGATCGGAAAGGTTCCCAACTAATCTGATTCGACGTTAATTCAAGCGAAGGCTCGGCATTTTGTCGAGCCTTTGTGATTTTCAAGACTGTGAAAGTTGTGGTCTTTTTCTCATAGAAAAGCGCGAGGTGCTATTTTGGCTCGCTTAACACATAGACGACTATGCCGGAATGAGCCAGCTCCGCCCCTCTCGGGAGAATAAAATCCGTCAAACCGGAATCCGAGCTTTCTGGAACCAGTCGAAAACCTCTCTCGGAAGCAGTAAATCTTCGAAGTGTTTTTTTTCCTGCGTATTCAAGAAGAACGATATTGCCGACTTGGGCTTTTGCTTTCTTTCTTAGAAAAAGAACGGTTCCTTCATGAATTCCGGCTCGATCCATCGAATTATCCGGTGCCTTTTCCACAGAAATCTCTTCCGCCGGGATAGGGAGCGAATTGAACAATTCATCTGCAACTTTGGTCGGAGAAGGTTTAGTCGTGGCAGCGATCTGCGAACGAATCCAGGAAGAGCCTCCTAATCTTTTTAATTGAATTAAAAGATCCTCAGTCAGAATGACGGTCGTTGTTTTTGCGCCGATAAGAGGCTTGCGGCCTGCACCGGGACGTGCACCGCCTTTTTTCTTTAAAGGCGCTTTATTTTCACTATCGGTCATAAAAATAATTCAACAAAAATACAGTGAACGCCGTCTGCGACAAACGATTTCGCGATACAGGATAGGCTATTTCAAGAATCAACGTTGTAAAAGACTAAGATATTTGTGGAATCGATCGAAAATATGTGAAAAAGACCACAAATTAGGTTTTCAAAAGGCGGATCAAAAATGGGGAAATTTTTAAGAAATGCTTTGTTCGGGATAGCGGTTGGAGATGCTTTAGGTGTTCCCCATGAGAAAAAAACAAGAGGGTCTTTCAAGTGTTTGGGTTGGGATTACACCCCGGAACCGGATCGAAAAAGAACGTGGTCGGACGACACCGCTCTGACGCTCGCCGAACTCGACAGTCTTGGAACCCTAAAGAGGGTGGATTTTGACGCCATCATGCAGAACTTCATGGAATGGTTCTTGATGGGAAAGAGTACGGTGCATGCCATCAAGAACTATTGCTATGGAAAGAAGGCGATTGACTGCGGCTCTAAGGACATTATGTCTAACGGAAACGGTGCTCTGATGAGAATCATGCCGTTTTGCCTTTTGAGAGAGGAATATCGCAAAACCTTTAATTTCGATGATGCCGTTGGTATGACGCACCGGCATCCAATAAATCTTGTTGCCTGCTGCTTTTTTGATGTGTTGGTCAACGCGATTGTTCGCGGGTCGGACCTAAAGACTGCTTACGAAACGGCAGAGAAATCGTTGTCCCAAGAGGAAAAAGAGTTAATTCAGCTGCCGTCCTTTGGACTTTTAAGTGAGCGCCCTGAAAGTGAAATTAAATCCGGCCGCTTTGTGCTGGATACTTTGTGGGCCGCCATTTGGTGTGTGGAAAAGACCACAAATTATCGATATGCGGTCTTGAAAGCCGTTGATCTTGGAGACGATTCCGACACAACGGCCTCGGTTGCCGGAGGCATTGCCGGGTTAATTTATGGGATCGGGGGAGAAAAAGGCGTTCCGAGCAATTGGATAGAGCAGTTGGCTTGCCGGAATTGGCTGGAGGATGCAGCAGAAAAGACGGCGGGAATGGCTTATTAAGGTGCGGCAAATCAGCTAAAAATATATAGAAAAGACCACAAAATTGAAGACTGCTGCCTTGGTAGCTTCGGGTGTCTGAAGTTTGGCGGAGAAATGATTAGATCCACAGCGGCAGTCAGCCAAATATGAGAAAAAGACCACAATCCTGAACAGAATTTGTGGTCTTTTTCACACGGAAAGAGTTTCCGCGAATGAGTAAGCTCAGATCTTATCTGGCGCCGCTGGCCTGAAGAGCAATAGCGGCATGCTTACGGCCTTCGACAACTTCTTTACGAAGCTGACCGCTCGGGTGGAAGGAAACTACCTGGCGGGCCTTAATAATGGCGGATTCGCCGGACTTAGGATTACGTCCCGGACGCTCGCTTTTCTGCTTGATGGAAAAAACACCGAAGTTGGAAAGCTTCAGTTCTTCGCCGCGAACGAGGCATTCAAGTGCTTCATCGAAGAAAAGATCCACGATTTCCTTGCAGAAACGTTTAGGGAGCCCAAACTGTTCATAGATAACATCGGCAAGATGACTTTTGGTCAGCGTATCGCCTTCCTTGAGCAGGGTGCCAAGGACGAGAGCGGTCTCATCCTTCTGCTGTTCTTTGACAGCCTGTTTAGGTAAGTCTTCCATTTTTCTAGTATGTTGTGAAACTGTGAAAAGGTTGAATTCTATACCAAAGCTTTGGGGCTGTGTTGTCGTTATTTATTTAATTTACAAAGAAAAAATTCAAAAATCATTGACTTTTTGAAATTACGATCACCCAGCAAAAACGGATCATTTTTTGTGGAACGAGGCACCTAAATCGGGAAGTTTTTGCAGAGTCTAACTCCTGGGCGCGGGAAATCGACTTCAAGAACCATTCGGCATATCGTTCGGTGAGCAGTCAACTGAAATTTTGCGCTTCTAGATCTTCATTATTTTAAAAATCCTCAATTAAACA
>ERZ772892.2004-NODE-2004-length-18831-cov-17.194131_pt1 | contig 18831 bp, 33 predicted proteins | sample MGYA00512126_ERZ772892 | MGnify/ENA primary metagenome ERZ772892 (study PRJEB29015, sample SAMEA2737697) | human gut metagenome | biome: human gut; feature: human-associated habitat; material: faeces | place: China | collected 2012 ... | reverse complement strand
GATTATGTGCACAGGACAGGGCAATCACAGGCACAATCCGGCATATTCAAACTGGTATGCTCTCGATGCATGGATCAAGGAGTATGGAGTATTAAACGGTATTGCGCTTACTGACACAATCACAACAGACTGTTTCCTGCGTGATTTCCAGCTGACCTATGCGACACTTTTCTCAGGAGTGCGTCATGACAGCGGAGACCCGTATGAGTGGGGTGAAAAGATGATTGCTCATTACAAGAGCCTTGGAATTGACCCAAAAACAAAGACACTTTTATTCAGCGACAGTCTTGATTTTGAGCGTGCTGACAAGCTCTACAGACATTTCTGCAAGGAAACAAATGTAGCTTTCGGTATTGGCACATACTTAAGCAATGATACAGATGTTCCTGCACTCAATATCGTCATGAAAACCACAATATGCAATGGTATGGATGTAGCGAAGATTTCTGATACACCCGGCAAGGGGATGTGCAAAAATCCGGATTATGTGGATTATCTTCAGAGATGTATAGACTGGAGACTTAAGGAGGAAAAATAATATGTATAATTTTAATGCAGCACAGCAGACAGAAAATCTTATCAAATGGATTAAGGACTGGTTTGATAAAAACGGAAAGGACTGTAATGCCGTACTGGGCATTTCAGGCGGCAAGGACAGTACAATAGCTGCAGCATTGTGTGTAAAGGCTCTTGGATCAGACAGAGTTATCGGTGTAATGTTGCCGGACGGAGAACAGTCAGATATTAATGACTCCGTTGAAGTATGCAGGCTCTTGGGTATCAGAAACTATACTATTAACATAAGATCAGCACTTGAAGCCAGTTTCAAGCAGCTGCAGGACTGTGGAATTGAGATTACAGAGCAGTGCAGGCAGAATATTGCTCCCAGAGAGCGCACAAAGATGATAAGGGCGGTCTGTCAGTGTAATAATGGCAGGATGATTAATACCTGTAATTATTCCGAAGATTATGTTGGCTATTTTACGATAGGCGGCGATGGCGATGGGGATGTGGCTCCTTTAGGATACTTGACAAAGTCTGAGGTCTGCGCCATTGGACATTGTCTTGGTTTGCCGTCTAAGTATGTTGACAAAACACCGTCAGACGGTTTATGCGGAAAGACGGATGAAGACAATTTTGGATTTACGTATGAACAGCTGGATGCCTTTATTCGCAATGAGACCTGCGGAGATAAAGAAATTGACGAGGCGATTAAGCAGAAACATCTGGCCAATGAATTTAAGCTGAATCCGGTTGCAAAGTACGAGTCCGGCATTTGTGAAATATAATATTGTCCGACAAAACTCTAGGACGCTTGAGAAACAAAAGTTTTTCAGGCGTCTTTTTTTTTTGTGCATACAGGCATTTCATATAGAAGCTCATCCGCCCGTATAAAAAGTGAATAAATTTTTTGGACAAAATTGGATTTTTACATATTATGAATATAAGAATAATTTAGATGCGAAAAATGCTGAAGAATTTATTTTCAAATAATAAAAAAGCAGGTATACTGATTTGATTAAGACGGTAGTAATAATTGCAATGGTTGTGAATGTTTTAATGTTTGTTGTGAACGCGATGCAAGTGAAGGCTGCTCATGTTGATCTTGATGCTGATCAGATGCATTACTCGATTCGTTTATGCGTTAAAAACGTCGTATCATTAATTGAACTAGGATTAATTATGTGCATAATCATGTATTATCACATTCAATTGTAAAAACATGTAGGAGGAAAGCGTTCGTGAGAAAACAAAATTTAATTGAAATGGTTGTTCCCATTATAGGACTTGTTTTGATGTTTGTGTTTTTGTTCACAATCAGGCATTCATGTAAATTTATGGTGTCAACAGTAAACAATTGTCTTGTGACAGAAAAACAATATATTGACGTTACAGTTGAGAAAAAGGAAAAAGGTAATAAATTTCAAGCAAAAGATGAGAATGAAACTGTAATTGTGTATGCAGATGATCTCAAATCATGTGAAGATATCCACGTTGGGGATAAAGTAAATGTCATGAAATATAAAAGCTGGGCAGTTAGTTCACCGAATAATAATGGATATCGCTATGATTTGGTCGCAAACGAAGAAAAATAAGAAAGCATAAAAGGAAGAACTAAAATTATGAAAAATAAATATCAGAAGTTACATAGAATTGTAATTGGAAAAAGTGGCAGCGGAAAATCTTTTAGCATTTTATCAGGTGTGAAAGAAGATAATAAAATAAACGTTATTTGTTATCCAGAAGTAATAGGTGCTCATTTAGATGTTTACGAAAAGGCATTTCCAAAGATATTTTTGAAATATAGACAAGAAGCTGTAAGTACAGTAAGTACAATGCCGCCGCACATAACAAATATTAATGAAAATACATTATTAAAATGTGATCATCATTATAGCCCAAATATATTTAATCTCATTGAATGGGCCAAGCAGGATAGTGAAGATTTAAGCAGGTATCGCTTTATTTTTCTTGATAGTCTATGGAATCAGTTAAATCAGGCTGATAAAATTAAGTATTTAGAAAGGTGAGAGAATGAACCCAAAAAACGAAATAAAGGTAAAAGATGTTTTGAAGCTAATACCCAACAGAAGTATCGTCATGATTCTTGTGGAAGATAAAACATATGATTTTAATGTTGGATTTACTGATAATAGAGCTATAAAAAGGTGTAAGAAAATTTTTGGGCATTTTAAAACGGAAAAAGAAGAGCAAGAGTACGTTTCAAATAAATTAGTAAGTTATCTTAGTTCGGATAAAAGTGGGGTAATAACTATACACACTAGGTAAACCAATAAACTGAAATTTAAGCGAGGCAAAGAATATGTTTGATTTGACAAAAGAACAGGTATTACAAACATTAGCAAACTATGAAAAAATAATGGATAGAGTAGCAGAAGTGGTTGATGAAATCGGCTTTACAACAACTGAATTCAATGCATTTGAATCAGATAAGACTGAATTTGACAAAGATACCGTTTATGTAACGGCATATGATAGTAACTATGATTCATATGATGCAACAAGCGGTTCATTTCCATTAGATTTTCTGTTTGAAAGTAAAGAATGCCATAAAGATTGGTATAAAAACAAAAGAGAAAAAGCCAAACAGGAAAGACTGCAAGAAGAAGAACAAAGGCAAAAAGAACAGGAATTAGCCGAATTGCAGAGGTTAAAAGAAAAGTATGATATGCCAGACGACAAACATAGAAAGGAATAATCATAATGACAGAATTGGAATCATTCGCATGTAGCGGAACTGATAAAGAAGCATTTATCAAAGCACTTGACTTCATCACAGGTATAAACGAATATGATACCAATGGATTCTTCATTGATACAACAGGATATCTCGTATTCTGTAAATATATTAGCGAAAATAAACAAAACGAAATGGCGTACCCGTTCAAACAAACAAGTATTTCGTTAGCTGAACATGCATGACGACTTAAGAAAAATGGGAGCTGAACCATCTGGATACGAAGAATCCTACAATATCGGATTTGAATTGTTTACACTGGACTGGTACAGCGACGAACATAAGATAAACAGATATACTTGGGGCAAAACAGTACTTGCTGTAAAACCGAAACTGATTGAATACGGAAAATAAATATTATAAGAATCACATTCACCTAAATAGAAGGAGAGAATAAAGATGAATCATTTAACGCTTGGTATTTACAGCAACGGACAATATAAGTTCAACGTTGTTCGAGACGAAGATTTAGAAAGCCACATAGAGTACAACAAAACATGGCGATGGGGCAGGCTTCTCTATGTAGACGGAAAAAGAGTATGGAATGGCTGCGTAAAGACTGAATGTTTAAAAAAATATGATGATATTGCAAAAAACTTTTATGAAAACAACAATATCAACATGAACAAGGCAACAATCCCTTACAGATAATAATCTAAACTGAAATTTGATAAAATATTTTATTAGAGGTAAATGCAATGAAATACTATAAGGTTAGAATTTGGAATAGCTTTGGAAAATCATGGGAAATCATGGGAAATCATTACTTATCTTGCATTTTCAGATGAATATTTAGCAGAGCTAAAAAAAGAAATGGATGACGAAACAGATAATAATGCAGTAATAGATAACTATATAGATGAGCTAGGCAGTTTCAATGTTGAAGAGCAATGTATTGCGGAAAAAGCACTGGATAAAAATCGTAGTAACAATAATTATATGCCATATGATTTGGAAACAAAACATACATATGATGAAATTACAAAAAACGAATGGATTGCTCATGGCGGATATATAGCTGATGATGAATTGAAAGAACTGCAAATTATTTGGACAAACTAAAATTTAGGAGAATAATGTATGAGAGAAATCACAAAAGCAGATAAAGAAGGATACGCTGGCTTTGCTACTAAATCTACAAATGATTGTTCTTTCATTCAGAGAAAATACACAGACAATGATATTTTCGGACACGATAGTTATGATGTTTATTGCACCAAAACTGGAGAATTAAGAAAAATATGTGGCATTGTATGTGAGAGATGCAGTATGAGAAGTTAAAGTAAAGGGCTAAAATTTATGATTGGTAAAAAAATATTTACATACGCTGCATATTCAGACGGAAAAGATTACGAAAATCTGAAAGCATTTCTCAAAGAATGTTATCAGAAGCGGAATAGGAGGGCGAATATGTTCATAAGAACAATGGATGGAGAGTTGATTAACTCAGACAGTATTATTCAGATACAGGGAGCTTTTGGGTTATGGTTGAAGGTCAAAATATCAAATGGTACAAGTCATTACATTAATGAGAAGGATGCATCAAAATTCATACCGGAGAAAGAATTCAAACAATTTGAGTCAGATATTGAATGGCTTAGACTACAATAGTTGACAGGCAGTAATTTAGATTGGAGTGATAAACAATGAGTGAAGAATTAAAACCATGTCCGTTTTGTGGAAGGGAACCAAAAATTAAAGCAGTTATGAAATCTTATGGTTTGACAATTTGGTGCGCATGTAAATGTGGCGCACAAACAGGGGGATTTTGCCCAAACACGAGCAATGAGGATAATACTATGAAAAATATCGAGAGAAGTACGGAAAAAGCTATTAAAGCATGGAATAGGAGGGCGAGCAATTAGATGAAGCCAATTTTGGATGTATGCTGTGGAAGTAAAATGTTTTACTTTGATAAAAGCAATCCCAATGTAGTTTTTATGGACTGCAGAGAATTAGAAGATACTCTTTGCGATGGACGTAAACTGAAAATAAAGCCAGATGTTATAGGGGATTTTCGTAATATTCCTTTTCCTGACAGCACATTTCATTTAGTTGTGTTTGATCCACCTCACTTAATTAAAGTTGGCGATAATTCGTGGCTGGCTAAGAAATATGGAAAATTAACAGACACTTGGCCAAGTGATATAAAGAGAGGTTTTAGCGAATGTATGAGAGTACTTAAACCGTATGGAACACTCATTTTTAAATGGAATGAACAACAGATAAGGTTGTCAGAAATACTAAAAAATATAGATTACAAGCCTGTATTTGGAAATAAAAGAGCTAATACGCATTGGCTTGTGTTTATGAAAGGTGGTGGAGTGAATGCATAAAATTGTAGAAAAGAAGATATTGCCGAAGTACTTTGATGCGGTCATTCATGATAAGAAAAAGTTTGAAATCTGCAAGGATGAGGATGATTTGCGAATAGGTGATGCAGTAATCCTTAAGGAGTGGAACGGTGAAAAGTATACCGGACGTGAGGTCGGCAGAAATATAGTGTATATTTTGCGCGATGCTCCGGAATATGGATTAATGCCGGGTTATGTAATATTTGGATGGTAAGGAGTCGTAGACATTCATGAAACATAGATTCAGATTCACGATGATGTATGCGGAACAGTTGGAGTCCGCATTGATAAGATTTGGAAGACGCAGAACGAAGTAAAAATGCAATTAATACTGAGTATCAAAAAGTGATTCAAACTTACAAAGATGCAATATCAGATATAGGAGGAAAATAATGATGTTAATTGATTCGCGATTTGAACAGGAATATATCGAAGCTAAAAAATATTGCAAGATGAGCAAATGGAATTTCATAGGTGTGTCTCTTTTCTTTTTGCCACTTTCAATAGCAATGATGTATGTACTAGGGCATATTTTTCTGGTGGTAATTGGAAAAGAGCCTATGAATATATCTTTGTTTCAATTTATTGTGCTAAGTGTAATAATTGCAAGTTTACTCATAGCCATGATTACTCTTGAGATATATTTCTTTCTGACATACAAAAGGTTAAAAAATCATGTAAAAGATTTTACGGAAAACCGATTAATAAAGAAAGATTATACTATTAAATCAGTAGATATAATCACAGATGAAGAGATTAAGACTATAGATCATGTACATTCAGCAGAAGACACAAAAATTACAAGAATTGGAAAATTCTATGCTGTAGATAAAGACGGCGATGAATGGACCCAATCAGTGGACATGCAAGAAGTATCATATAAAGTTGGCGATGTGATTACAAGAATATTCTACAGTGATGGCGAGGAAGCAGATTTTATATACGTAAATAATTAAAACAACAAAACAGGTGTTTTCAACTATTTAATAGCTGAGAACACTGTCATGTGATAGGAGAAAATATATGAAGAAAAAATTAGCAGCTATAGCACTTGTAACAAGACTTACCATAGCAGTTTTTACCGGCTGCGAGTATATTGACAGCAAAAGGAGAATAAGCAATGAGGTTAATTGATGCAACAATTCAGTCAAAGGCTTTGACTGACTATATTTTAGAAAGAAAGTCCACGTTTATACGTGTGTTGGAAGAGGGAGATAATGATTTTCTTCTTGCGCTGTTAACGGATTATTTTAATGAACAGCCAACTGCTTATGATGTAGATAAGGTTGTTAGTGAAATGGAAAAAGATAAATTTATTGACTGTGAGACTATATTGTCAGATATACATCAGGGATATAATGCCGGATTAAGCAGAGCAATCGAGATTGGGAAAGGCGGTGGAGTGAATGGCTAAGTGGAATGCAAGCGTGGGTTTGCAACTTTCGATTGACTATGATGACATCGAAGCTGATACACAGGAAGAAGCAGAACAGATTGCAAAAGACAGAGCATTGGAAGATATCGACTGGAACAACTGTGAATGTGATGCTGATAATCCGATTGTGTATTGTTGCTACAAGGAGGGAACAGAAGATGAGTAGAGTGTTACCAATTTTATTCAACATGAAAATGGTTCGGGCAATTCTGGATGGGAGAAAGAGTTGTACAAGAAGAATAATTAAACCACAACCGCAAGGATATTTTGAAGTAAGTGAAGAACCGTTGTATATATATGATACAGACGGAAAACAAGGCAAAATTACACCACCATATCAGCCGGGTGATATCCTTTATGTTCGGGAAACATTCATTCAGGCAGCAGCTCACATCTTTTGGTATAAAGCGGATGATAAACCATGGATGTCAAAAGATTTACTTTGGAAACCGTCAATCCACATGCCGAAAGAAGCCGCGCGTATCTGGCTTAAGGTTACGGATGTGAGAGTGGAGCGGTTGCAGGAGATTACGGAAGCACAGGCACAAGCGGAAGGCATAAGAGGATACTCTAAGGACGGAAATCTGTATAAGTATGCTGTAACTGATGATTGGTGGATTGATTTTCACAATAAACATAGAAAATCGTTTTTTGGGGTACTTGGTGGCAGGATATGCCTAGAACTGCAAAAGATGCGTTTTCATATCTTTGGAACTCCACCATAAAGAAATCCGACCTCACCTGCTACGGTTGGGATGCGAATCCTTACGTATGGGTGATCGAATTTGAGCGGTGCGAAAAGCCGAAAGAATAAAGGAAAAATAGATAGAAATTGATGAATTAGCCAGTAACTGTAATAGGTTAAGAAAGGAATTTGTACATGTTTTCACCAGAATATCTTAGACGAACGAGCCTTTTAAATGGAAAAGAAAAATTAATGGGAAATTTAGAAGTAGCTGGATTAATTGAGAATATGGCATTTGAGTGTATCAAAAATGATGTAGAGCTTTATGATGCTCAGGAACAAATTAAAACAGCTCTTCTTAATAAATATGGCGCTGAATGGTATGAACGAAACGGAGAAGCTGTTAATTATATTATTGAAAACAAGTATTGTGACAAAGAAAGAGTTAGAAACCCATTATTTGATAAAGAACAATATGATTTTGATGCAACTCATAAAGTTTTGTATTAAAACAAAATTAAATATTATGTACTACACATCAAGAAAATGCAGGAGGAAAAATTATGAGTTTATTAAAGTTAATAAAATAATATATGCAAGCTAATAATATAGAGGAAAACTATACTTCAGCTATTCCTATTGAAGATAATAGCATTTCCATAGAATTAAAAGATGTAAATAAAGCATATAAAATGTATAGTGAGAAAAATAGTGCATATATAAAACCCACAATAAATAATATTAGTGAAACATCATTTATTGTAGTAGACAGAGATGGCGAGGAATACAAACATTTCAATAAAAAGGATTATGACGTTAAAATACTTGATCTTGTGCATCCTCAAAAATCAAACCGATATAATTCATTTGTTCATATACATAATGATACAGACGTTTTATCTATGGTTAATTCATTTTTTACTTTCAATATAAATGAAATAAAGCCGAATTCAGTTTTTGATATGGCAGAAAGAAAATTATTGACTGCATTTTGTTTTTATGTATTAGACAAATACAAAGAACAGCCAGATAAGCAAAATTTTACATGTATAAATAAAATACTTGCAACATTACATACAACAGATGATTTTGATAGATTTTTTAACGATTTTTATAAACTAAATGAAGAGAAACCGGCATATTATTATTATAAAGAAGCAAGACGATGTAGTTCAGATTCATTTAAAGTAGTTGTCATATCCATGAGTTTAAGATTAAGTGTATTTAATATCCCTCAAATAGCAGATTTAACGGCTGCAGATGATTTTGATATCGAAAATCTTGGTAATAAAAAAACTGCAGTATTTATAAATATTCCAACATCCGATACCTTTCTTAATTTTATTGCAAATATGCTTATTATGCAGGCTTTTTCATTGCAACAATCAGTAGCACGCTACGAGAAAAAATATAATGTGAAATTCATTCTTGACAAATATTTCAATGCCAATAACCCATGACTGAAGTTCTGGCTTTATACTCCGGACTCTTATTTGAACGGATTCGACTTGAGTCTTCGTCTGTTTATGAAAAAGATAAAAGAGTATGCTGTTTCAGAACAGTTATGCAAGAAGATCAGAAAACTTGACCAAAAGCATCTTGCATGGAAGCGAGAGTTCAAGAGATTTTCTCTTTAAATTACCAGATAAGCGAAAGAGGCATTTTGACAAGTAAATTACAATAAGAGTTCTTCGGAACTCTTATTTTTTTTACCAAAAGTATATAAATATGAATTCTGTTTGGACAAAATCTCAAAAAGATATACTATATAAATATAAAAGTTATCGGCAACATTTTACCAATTCGGAATTATTAGAAAGTGAGAGATATTGATGAAAACGGATAAGGAATTTGAACAGTTTGACGCATATGTTAAGAATAAAACGTTGGAAGGGTTCATTCAAGGTATTCAATATGCCTGTGAACATATTTATTCAAGATGTAAACATGAAAGCATGCCTTATCTGTTGGATAAGGGAGATGATTCTATGTACTTATCATTATCTGAAATCAAATCTATAATAAAAGAAGTAAAGGAAGAAGACAATGCTAAAAAATGAGTGATCTCGACATACTTATAAAAGACTTAAGATCTAAGGACGGGAATCGGTTACTTGTAGCCGAGTAGTTTACTAAAAAAGGAGAAATATTATGGCTTATAATTGGGAACGAATTGACAAATATACTTTTATATCACTTATGTTAGTGTATTTTTATGATGTATTTTCAAGTGCGGCATTGCTTTTTAAACGGAATACTTATTAAGATAAATAGTATCAGAATAGGAGTTGCCGCAATAATTCACTGTTTAACATGCATAGGTAAAACAGACAAATCCGGCGTAGCGCTTGCCATTATAATTGCTGTGCTATGTATGATAGCTATTAACCTGATTGGAAAGCATCTTCAGCTTCTGACAGAAGAAATTGGTGACAATAAGTGAAGTAGCAGCAGCATCATCAGAGGGGTTTTCTACGTTTGCAGATGCAATGGGAAGCTATGAAACATTAGGAAATAAGCTGACAGAGATTGATGCGCTGGCAGGAAAGCTGTAAAGACCGGCAGAGCTGGTTTTACATATAAAAACAACAAGGAGGTACACATGGGAGCATTTATTATGCTTGTAATTATAGGACTTGCTGTCATCTGGATTCTGCTTTCAAAGCATTTTGAGCAGATAGGCAGGTTCTTTTCCGGAATGAGCCCCGGAGACAAAGATAAAAAAGAAAGTGAGGAGCACGATGTCAAAGAAGAAAGATAAGCATATTGCTTACGATGATCCAAACAGCTGGGTATATAATTATGCAGCCAAGCAGGAAAAAGATAATGAAGAAAGAGAGGAAGCAGTAATGAGCAAAAAGAGTGCAAACAGCACGATAAACTGGATTAAAGGAGCGGTCATATGCGCTGTGCTTTTAATCTTTGTGGTGGTATTTATTAATCTGTTAACAGTAAGAGTACCTGCAGGATATGCAGCAGTCCAGTATAACATGAACGGAGGCGTGCAGGATAAATCACTTGGTCAGGGATGGCACATTAAGAGTCCGTTTGTTAAGACAACACTGTATACAGTGGGTTTGGAGCAGTCATATTTAACTGCATCAAAGAAAGGCGACTCTCCATCGGATGAGAGCTTTTCAGCAAGTTCTTCTGAAGGAAAGGCTATGACGATTGAGCTTACATACAGCTACCAGTTCCAGCAGGACACTTTGAATAAAGTATTCACTCGATTTAAAGGTCGTTCCGGGGTTGAAGTGAGAGATTCTTTTATCAAACCAAATATCGTTTCATGGACCAAGGAAGTTGTTGCCAAGTACAAGGTTTCAGACATTATTGGTTCAAAGCGTGAAGAAGTCAACATGGCTATTACCGATTATCTTGCTGACAAGTTTGCTGATTACAATATTTCAATTTCAAACGTTTCACTCTCAAATGTGGAAGTAGATGAAGATACAAAAAAGGCAATTGACGCAAAGATTGCAGCACAGCAGAATGCAGAAACACAGGCAATCCAGAACCAGACTAACATTGACAAGGCAAAGGCTGATGCTGAAGCTAAGGTTACAGCTGCTCAGGGTGATGCAGATGCAAAAGTCATCGCAGCACAGGCAGAAGCTGATGCAAATGCGAAGATTAACAGCTCAATTACTGACCAGCTTATCAGAATGAAGGAGGCTGAAGCAAGGCTCAAGCATGGATGGGTAACAGTACAGGGTAGCGACACTGTTGTTACAAAAGATGCGGATTCGGATAAATAAGAAAGGAGTGGAATTATCATGGCAACGAAACAATTCATTCAGACTTTGACATTTTTAGTCATTTTAGCGGGTTTTGTATTTTTTGTATTTGGGATTGTGCATACAGCTGCGAACAAAACGGACAACATTGGCAGAAAAAGAGGAGTATGCCTTATTATTATAGGCGTATTGGGTTTCTTTGCTGGAGTTGCAGGATGCTACGTGAGTAGTATAGTTGGATGATGCTGACAAAGACAGCGAGTAGAAAAAGAGCATGGGCAGGAATTAATTTTTCCTGCCTTTTGCATATGAAAGGCAGTATTTATGGCGATTAAGTTTGCTGATGAGATTATTGAGGAAATAAAGAACAGACAGCCAGCTGCTGTGACAGATGTGTCTGTAAACGGCGAGGAATATGAACGATGGTTGTATGAAGAAGAAAAAGAGAAAAAGGATAATAATATATATTTATAAAATTAAGGATAGGAAAATGACAAATTCTTCATCACTATTGAAGATAGATGCTGGCACAATATAGAATAATATTGTTAAAGGGTATAGCTGTTAACTATACCCTTTTTCTTATTCCATATTCATTGCTTTTAATTCATCCGGCAACACAAAATCAGCATATCTGTACAGCTTATTGAGATACTCGAGCTGACATTTCATGCGGTCTTCATCGCTTTTATATTTTCCATTCAGCAAATACGCTGACTTTGACAAAAATTCTATGATTTCGTCTGTAAAAATAATGGCATATGTATCGTGATAATGAAAGCCTGTTGTCCATGCAATATAGTTTTTCAGATAATACTTGTTCATGATCTGGTTAATTTTTACATAGTTATAAGGCTGCACAATTGTGTAGTATCTATTATTTGCTGTCAGCACACGGCATGGATGGTCAAATAATTCGTTCAGATCCTGCGGCAGATTGTTTTTATTGTGTATATATGGCACAAAATATTTGATGCCAAGTTTGTCTACCAGCGAGAAATATATCTTCTGATTGCAGTCACTTACATTTTCTGTATAATCTGTCCAGAATTCATCTGGAGTTTCAATGTCTAATTGTTGTTTCATAATATATTCCTTTCTTTTGCTAATTTTTCTTTTCTTATATAATGTGCAAAAGCTTTTATTTGTCCAAAGAAATCTGCAATTCTTTTTGGACAAAACTCCTTTTGTAAATATTATATATGAAAAAGATTAATTTGATGGGAATTATCGTGTTTAAAGCAATTTGGTTTTTTCAAATTACTAGCATGTTTGCCTGCTCACAACGGAACCCATATTTATCATATAGGATTGAACAGAGGGAGAGAAAGATTAATGGCAGAAAGATGGATACAGGATAGACATTATCTCATGGTGCCTTTTGACGATAAAGACAGAGCGAAAAAGCTTGGTGCCAAATGGGATTTTGAAAAGAAAAAATGGTATTATACAGGTAATGATGGCAGACGGTTTGCTGAATGGATACCGCCTGAGGCAGCAAAGGTATCAGATTTATCAGAAGAGCAGCAGCAGATGATTGCGCTTGCAAAAGAGGGCAGGAATGTACTTGTTGACGCATGTATTGGAAGCGGTAAGACAACTACAATCCAGACTCTCTGCAATGAGATGACTGGCAAACAGATACTATATCTTACCTACAACAGGCTTTTAAAGGTGGATGCTAAAAGCAAGATTACTGAAAACAATGTAACTGTTACCAATTATCATGGCTTTGCTTCAATGATGCTGAGAAGTGCCGGCATATCGAGTGGTGTTGCTGAGCTCATACAGACTCTGCTTGCAAACAGTGAGAAGATTGTCATTCCAAGATATGACCTTTTAGTTATTGATGAGTATCAGGACATTGACAGGGAAATTTCAGAGATGCTTGAGTGTATTAAGGATCAGAATCCCGGCATACAGATTGTTGCTGTTGGCGATATGAAGCAGAAGATTTATGACAAGACAACACTTAATGCTGCAGAATTCATCAGTGATTTTCTTGAAGATTTTGAGAGAGTGTCGTTTACACAATGTTTTCGTTTATCTGCGCCTCTTGCAGCACGTCTTGGTCGCATATGGGAAAAGCCTATCAACGGCGTAAACAAAAACTGTACAGTCAGAACAATGGCACTGGATGATACTGTCAGTTTTCTTGCTTCCCAGAATCCTGCTGACATATTATGTCTTGGCAAGCGTGACGGACTGATGGCATCAGTGTTAAATGAGCTGGAAAGAAAATATCCAAGCCGTTTTAACAAAAGAACTGTTTACGCAAGCATTAATGACAGGGATTCCGGTGGGGCAACAGAACCCACAAAATCAACTGCCATTTTCACAACATTTGATGGCAGCAAGGGACTGGAGCGAAAGATATGTGTGGTATTTGATTACACCCTTGACTATTGGTCATCAAGAAGTCTTGCACCTGATACAAAATATGAGATACTCAGGAATATTTTCTGTGTTGCAATGAGCAGGGGAAAACAGCAGATAATCATTGTTGCCAATGATCCGGATCAGGTATTATCTGAAGATATATTGTCAGTACCATTTAAGACAAGAAAAGAATATTTAAGGGCATTTCAGGTAAGCGAGATGTTTGATTTTAAATATGATGAGGATATTGAAGACTGTTATTCGTTAATAAGAAAACGTAAAATAAGACGTTCTGACAATACAGTTATTGATATTGACTCAACTGACTGCATGATTGACTTATCGCCATGCATAGGCATTTATCAGGAAGCCAGCTTTTTCAAGAGGTATGATATTATGCAGCAGATAGAATACGTAAAGGATTTTCATGATGACAAAGCACTGCTTCAGCTGAAACCTGGCGCAACTATGGAAGATAAGGTATTGTTCCTTACTGCATATGAGACCAAGCAGGACAGATATTACTGTCAGGTAAAGCCACCGTTTATTACAGATGAACAGACTGAAGCTATTCACAAAAGACTTGCTACTGAGTTTACTGGTAACGAAAACGTGCAGCAGGATTTTACCATGAATCTTTCTGACGCGTCAGGCGCGCCATACTGTATCTGTGGACGACCAGATGTTATCAAAAACAAAACTGTATTTGAACTCAAGTTTGTCAACGAACTGGAACACAAGCACTTTTTACAGTGTGCTGTTTACATGGTAGCATTTGGATTGAAAAAAGGAATTCTTTGGAATGTAAAAACCAATGAACAGTATTCAATATCAATACCTGACGAAGAGATGTTTATTCAGGCAGTGATGAAAACTGTTACCAAGGGATCTGCAAAGAGAGCATACATTGAGACATGTTACTGTGCAAAAAAGGCATCGTAACAATAATAAAGGGAGCAACATTATTTGCTGCTCCCTTTATTTGTTTACTTATCCACATCGTCCCATGCGGACCTGACATTATCCCAGACGTTCTTATATTTGTCATACAAGTAATCCGGAATAGTGAGCTCTCCGATAAATGCATCATTAAAAGCATTTTCATTAAGATAAACATGGCTGTCAGGATTATCTGTAAAGGTCAGCACGTCGATATTGGATTCTATGAACGCATTTTCGCTGATCATTACATTCTTCCATGAAGCAGTTGCTGCAATATTCAGATTCTTAATATAACATTCAACAAATGCACATTCATCTACATTCCAGACTTTATCCGGCAGGATAATTTCTGTCATGTGTTGACTTTCACCGCATCTGTAAAAGATATAAGGTGCAAAATACTCAATGGAACTTTCTGATAAGTCTGCCAGCTTAAGGTTTTTGCACTTGTAGAAAGCATTCATATCAAGAGTTGTACAGCATTTTAACAGTTTGACTGATGTGAGTCCGCTGCATTCAAAAGCACTTCCGCCAATGTTAACTGCAGATGAAAGATCAACCTGCTTAAGACTGTTTGCACCATAAAACGCATATTTACCCAGCTGAACAATCTTGTCTGCATTATTTACCTTTTTAAGGGCTGTACAGTTCATGAACATTCCGTCTGGAACCACAAATTCTTTTGCAGGAAGTGTTACTTCTTCAAGATTATAACAGTCCCTGAAACATTCAGTTTCTGTGAACTCTACTGAGTCTGGAAGAGTAATACTCTTAAGCCCAGATTCGGAAAAAGTCTGTCTGCCAATTGTTTTCAGTTTCTCAGGCAGGGTAATCTCTGTCAGTTGTTCTGTTTTGAAGAATGCCATGTTGCCTATTTTCTTAACATTCTCTGGAATTGTGAATTCCTTTAAGGCTGTATCCTCAAACGCAGCAAAACCAATAGAGGTAATTTTGTCAGTCATTCCTGTAAACAGAACTTTTTCAAGACTGCTACATCGTGAAAACAGTTTTATTGGGATTTCTTTGACATCCTGTGGGATGTTTGCACCTCTTACCTCAATAACAGCTTCTGTCAGCTGACGACAGTTATCGAAGACTTTTTCTGTTCCCTCAATGGAATTCAAGTTTTCTACGGTGATGTGTTTTATTCCACATCCTGAGAAAGCACTGTCGTTGACACGGATATCCTTTGGCAGAATATCAAAATCAAGAGATTCGCATCCCGAGAAGCCACCTTTGCCAACAGTCTTGATGCTACGAAGGTCAATGTTTTTAAGCCTTTTACAGAGCTTGAAACATATGCCAGGAACTTTTATGTCCGTTCCTTCAAATGTAACAGTTTCAAGGTTTTTGCATTCATCAAACATTGCCATTGTAAGCGGAAAGTTTGCAGGGATTGTTATATGATGCAGCTGTGAGTTTGCAAACACATATGAACCAACGTAATCAGGGTGTTCCGGCAGGTTCACTGATTCTAATCCTGAATCTGTAAAAGCTTTAATACAAAGACGCTTAAGATTTTTTGGAAGATTAATCTTTTTTAGCTTTTTACATCCGAAAAATGCCTGATCTTCAATAGCTTCAACACTTTCAGGAATGATAACTTCCTCAAGGCTTGTACATCCAATGAATGTATTGGTTCCAATCGTTTTGAGTCCTTCTGGCAGTACCACCTTGGTTATGTTAGTCTTATTGGAAAATGCTGTTGCCTTTATTTCGGCAACATTCTTTGGCACAACAACTGTACCTGTAAGATTACACTCATATAGAATATTATTTTCTATAACGAATTCATCTGTTTTGCTGCCAATTGTACCTGTTTTAATAATGTTTACTTTCATATTTTATCCTCCTTTATTTTTTTTGTTTAATATGAAAATTAGTTACAGGATAAATATGAGTTTTGCTAGAAGATGAATAAAAAAAACAGAGTCCCATAAAGAGACTCTGTTAACAGTTTACTGTATCTTATCAATTGTATCCTTAAATCTGTCATACATATGATCAGGTATAGCAAGTTTGCCAACCTCTGCATTTTCAAACGCAAGAGGATGAACGGCTGTTTTTGTCAGGCAATTAGTGTCATCGGTAAATACTAATTCACTAATAAATGATTTGCCGAAAGCATTGTCTCCTATACATGTGCCTGCGTTTATGACAAGTTTGTTGAGCTTTGCTTTAAAAAAACAGCTACTGCCAAAAGCTGTAACATCTTGAGGAAGCTGAATATTTTTTAATTCATCGCAGAAGCAGAAGCACTGGTAAGGAACTTCTCGTATTTTACAGACTTTCATATCTACTATCTGAAGATTATTGCAACCTGAAAATATTGCTGCTCCAAAATTTACAAGTCTGTCGGAAAAGACTGCTTCACGAATACCTGTATAAGCAAATGCCATAAATTTCAATGATTGCAGTTTACCGAAATCAAATGTTTCCAGATTTTTGCAATTACAAAATGCATAGTCACAAACAGTGTCCACGTTTAGTGTATTTACTGTTTTTAAGCTGTAGCAGTTTTCAAAAGTTCCTAATGGAATTTTGGTAACTGATTCTGGCAGGGTAGCTTCTGTCAACTCTTCACAGTCAAGAAATGCATATTCCCCGAGGTTTTTTGTCTTATTAGGAATAACAATGTCTTTTAATTCGCTTTTTGAAAACGCCCTTGTTCCTATCTGTTTGAGACTCTTAGGTAGATGAATATTTTCAATGCCACTGTCGTAGAAAGCTTCTTTACTGATTGTTTTGATTGTGTCAGGCAATGAAATTGTATTCAGGTTTTTTGTTTCTTTGAATGCAGCAGCTCCTATAACAGTCAGATTATTGGTACGTCCTGTAAATACAACTGTTTGTAAATTTTTACATCCTTTAACCAATGCGCTTGATACGGATGTTGGTCCGTCAGCAACATTAATTGTTAGCTTTTTCAGAGATTTACAGTCGGCAAATACCCTGTTGCAGACTTTAGAGATGTCTTCAATAACTACGTCTGTAGCACCTGATTCCTCAAATGCACTTACTGCAACAAATGTATCAGCTGGGATAGTGCTTACTGACAGATTTTGGCATCTGCGGAATGCTTCATCTTTTATGAGAGCAGCCTTTGTTATATCAATTTCTGTCAGATTAATACAATCACCGAAGCATCTTTCCGGAATTGTGATGTGGTTGCCAAGAAGATTAACGCTGCGAAGCTTCTGGCATCTTTCAAACATTGTTGGAGTGAGAGTGAAATCTTCAGGAATATCAATTGTCTCAATGTCTGTTCCGGCAAATACTTCACCTCCAGTTCCTAAGCTAACTTTCTCTGGAAGAGTCAGGTGCTTAATACCCGCGTCATAAAACGCATAGTCGCTAATCTTCTTCATTGTTTTGGGCAGTATAACTGTCTCCAGAAGAAAGCATCCTTTGAAAGCTCCGTGGCCAATAATTTTGAGTGTCTCTGGGAAATTGATTTTTTTGAGCTTGGTGCAAAAATTAAAAGCGTTAGCATCAATAGTCTCAATTCCCTCTGGCAGAACAACTTCTTCCACATCAGTTTCTGTGAAACATTTTCTGCCAACAGTCTTTATTCCCTCTGGAATTATGATTGTTTTCTGGCCGTTTGGTACGCACTTGATAAGTGTGTCATTATCAGTTGTAAACACTGGTCCTTGTTCACAAATTTCTCCTTTGACATATCCTTCTGTTTTAATGATTTGTAATTCCATAGTTGTTTTCCTCCTTTATTGTTATTTTTTTAATATGGTTACAGGATAAATATGGGTTTTAACGAGAGAGCTAACTTGAAAAAGTAAATTCCAGTGCAGAAGTAAATTCCACACTCATTTAAAAGTTCTTGATTTTCTAAGAGTTTTATAAGCTCAAAACGCTTATTTCTGTTATAATAGGAGTAACTTCTTGGAAAAAACTGATTTGATGGTATGACAAACGGACCACTGGAAGGTAGTGTGCGAGACTAAATTCCACCGGTCATGTGAGGAAAATGTGAAAGTTTAATTTCCAGTCCGACAGCAGATTTCTAAGTGGTTGTTAATGGT
>ERZ772892.1990-NODE-1990-length-18957-cov-21.205693_pt1 | contig 18957 bp, 15 predicted proteins | sample MGYA00512126_ERZ772892 | MGnify/ENA primary metagenome ERZ772892 (study PRJEB29015, sample SAMEA2737697) | human gut metagenome | biome: human gut; feature: human-associated habitat; material: faeces | place: China | collected 2012 ... | reverse complement strand
CCAGCAGCGCAGCCACAAAGCGCTTGCGGAAGGATTCGTCGGCTTCGCTCATCAGTTCGTTGACCATGAAGCCGAGTCTCTGATTCATGGTGCGCTTGACAAGCATGTCGCCCTCACCGGTGCGGAGCCACAACTCCGAGACACCAAACACGCGGCAGATATCGGCGATGGTGCGGTCGCTCGGTTCCCGCTGGCCGATCTCTATCATTGCAATATAGTTTCGGGATAGCCCGATTTTCTCTGCAAATTCTCCTTGTGTCAATATATTCATGCCCCCTAGCGGATTTCAATCCACGCTCCCCGTGTGGGGAGCGTGGATTGAAATACAGAGGAACACAGTCACCAGTGGATGGACAGCAAGGGATGGGAACTGCGCAGAACATATATTCAAGACATGGAGGGAAATATCTATTCTGCAAAACTGAACATTGCTAGAGGAAATGACAGAAATATTTTGTATGACATCAACAATGTCCGCAAAATAGACAAAGGGAGCATTGCAGACGGCGTTGTGCCCTCAACCCAGAATGGGAGGGGCTCGCTCATAACAAACAATGCTTCCTCGGATGGGAGAATAGCACAGAATGACAGAAATGTCAAGAAGAAATTTTCCCTCTCTCCGACGGAAAAGGCGCAGCGGGCGCAGGAGCGCGCGGAATCGGCGATAGTAAAGGCCGAAATTTCAATCCACGCTCCCCGTGTGGGGAGCGACTCTTTTCCGCCTGCTTCCGGCGCGGGTACGCCGAATTTCAATCCACGCTCCCCGTGTGGGGAGCGACAGCCTCCCATGCAGCTAAGGGCGGGGAGTGTGCAGATTTCAATCCACGCTCCCCGTGTGGGGAGCGACCGTTACAGCTTCGATTTTCATGTCGCATCCGCAATTTCAATCCACGCTCCCCGTGTGGGGAGCGACTCGTTGACAGTCTGTATACCGGTGTAAATTATGACATTTCAATCCACGCTCCCCGTGTGGGGAGCGACCAGTGTGCTAATATACAATAATTATCTGCACACATTTCAATCCACGCTCCCCGTGTGGGGAGCGACTCCCATCTTTTGAAACTGCTTCAGCACTTATGTGATTTCAATCCACGCTCCCCGTGTGGGGAGCGACCTTGTTGGGCAATGGTCCGCTAAACAGATTGGAATTTCAATCCACGCTCCCCGTGTGGGGAGCGACGGAACATGGAAACGGAAAGCACAATCAATCCGGATTTCAATCCACGCTCCCCGTGTGGGGAGCGACGACAAACAAAATATGACTGTTCATCGGTGGTTTGCATTTCAATCCACGCTCCCCGTGTGGGGAGCGACCAGCTCCGGCAGGAGGAATCAAAACTTGCGCAAATATTTCAATCCACGCTCCCCGTGTGGGGAGCGACCTTGTTTCGTTGTTGATGTATGTTACACCAGTTATATTTCAATCCACGCTCCCCGTGTGGGGAGCGACACCCTGCCCGTTATAATTCTCCGTGAATTTCTGTATTTCAATCCACGCTCCCCGTGTGGGGAGCGACATAAATGCAATGGCTTGCTGTATCGCTTCTGCCTATTTCAATCCACGCTCCCCGTGTGGGGAGCGACGCCCATCCGGTCTGCTTCCGTGGTTCGGGGAAAATTTCAATCCACGCTCCCCGTGTGGGGAGCGACAGTGCTTTTCCAGCACCTTTGTGGGATAGTCGGCATTTCAATCCACGCTCCCCGTGTGGGGAGCGACCTGATGGAGGCAGAGGTATGAAACGGAAGTGTACATTTCAATCCACGCTCCCCGTGTGGGGAGCGACGATGCGGCGCAGGACGCGCAGCAGCGCGCGGGAATTTCAATCCACGCTCCCCGTGTGGGGAGCGACAAACCGGGCACGACCTTCACCCCGAGCGTGAGCATTTCAATCCACGCTCCCCGTGTGGGGAGCGACGCCGAGGCGCAGGCCGCCGCAAAGCCCGTCAAAATTTCAATCCACGCTCCCCGTGTGGGGAGCGACGAATGGAAAACAATCTATTTGGCGGCCCGCCAAAAATTTCAATCCACGCTCCCCGTGTGGGGAGCGACCTGATGGAGGCAGAGGTATGAAACGGAAGTGTACATTTCAATCCACGCTCCCCGTGTGGGGAGCGACGATGCGGCGCAGGACGCGCAGCAGCGCGCGGGAATTTCAATCCACGCTCCCCGTGTGGGGAGCGACAAACCGGGCACGACCTTCACCCCGAGCGTGAGCATTTCAATCCACGCTCCCCGTGTGGGGAGCGACATCGTGCGGGAGGACTTCTTCTGCGCGGACGGAGCATTTCAATCCACGCTCCCCGTGTGGGGAGCGACGTAACTCCTTCAATTCACATTTTTATTAGCATTATTTCAATCCACGCTCCCCGTGTGGGGAGCGACCGTTAAGCGTCCATCCGTCAGGTTGCAAATAGTTACATTTCAATCCACGCTCCCCGTGTGGGGAGCGACCTGCGCCTTATGTAGACTTGCTGCTTGATAATCTATTTCAATCCACGCTCCCCGTGTGGGGAGCGACTGCCGCAATTGGTGAATTATATATTCATATTTATATTTCAATCCACGCTCCCCGTGTGGGGAGCGACAGCCCGGCATATTTCAGCCGGGCATAATTGGTTACATTTCAATCCACGCTCCCCGTGTGGGGAGCGACTATCCATTCGGGCATTTTATTTCCCCTCTACGATATTTCAATCCACGCTCCCCGTGTGGGGAGCGACGGGCAAGTGCAAAGCTGCTTGGAATACACTATATTATTTCAATCCACGCTCCCCGTGTGGGGAGCGACTAGTGCTTTCTTTGCGTCGTATAAAGACACTCCTATTTCAATCCACGCTCCCCGTGTGGGGAGCGACGCAAGCGGTGGTGATACCATTGCCGCAATTGGTATTTCAATCCACGCTCCCCGTGTGGGGAGCGACCGCTGGGCACTTTTGTAGTTACAAGTTTTGATGTATTTCAATCCACGCTCCCCGTGTGGGGAGCGACGGTAATTTCAGCCATTTTAGTAATCTCCTTTTAGTATTTCAATCCACGCTCCCCGTGTGGGGAGCGACTGTTAGCAACACCGGAAATACAGACGAGCACGACAATTTCAATCCACGCTCCCCGTGTGGGGAGCGACTGGGATTGGTTATACCCCGCTTCTGTCTCGCAAATATTTCAATCCACGCTCCCCGTGTGGGGAGCGACAGCTTATCCGCAATAAACGGCGCGTTAGTGTTGAATTTCAATCCACGCTCCCCGTGTGGGGAGCGACTGTGTAAGTATTTTGAGGAGGCGGAAATGTGAAAATTTCAATCCACGCTCCCCGTGTGGGGAGCGACATTGTTTTTTCGATTTCATCGTCTTCGTCAGGCGATTTCAATCCACGCTCCCCGTGTGGGGAGCGACGGGGTAAAGCTATTGTTGGGGTCGTCCGCAAACAATTTCAATCCACGCTCCCCGTGTGGGGAGCGACAATAGCACCTTGCCGTTTTCGGACGGGGTGCGATATTTCAATCCACGCTCCCCGTGTGGGGAGCGACGCGGTTGGAACTGCACCAGCTCCGTAATTCTTCGGATTTCAATCCACGCTCCCCGTGTGGGGAGCGACCGCTGTACATCCACATCATACAGAGGGTTAAATTCAAATTTCAATCCACGCTCCCCGTGTGGGGAGCGACCTCCCGCTTGTTTATGATGATTCTCTGAGTTACTATATTTCAATCCACGCTCCCCGTGTGGGGAGCGACTGTTTGTAACCATTCTGTAACAGATATGACAAAATATTTCAATCCACGCTCCCCGTGTGGGGAGCGACCGACAGGCCGTTGCAGTATGATACCAGCAAAAATATTTCAATCCACGCTCCCCGTGTGGGGAGCGACACCCCCTGTAGATATCCAGATACATACAGGCACAGCGATTTCAATCCACGCTCCCCGTGTGGGGAGCGACCCAGCCTCGCCGACGGGGTTGCCATAGCCGGAAAATTTCAATCCACGCTCCCCGTGTGGGGAGCGACTCCCTGGAATCCGGAGGGATAAAGGCAGGCGCCAGAATTTCAATCCACGCTCCCCGTGTGGGGAGCGACCGCAAAATTGCACAATTCTTCGCCTGCAATTTTGCGCAAAAGTGACAATAGTTTATTGTTTTTACCGGATTTTCACCGGCCGGACAATTTTATGGAGCACACATCCGCCCCATAAAATTGCAAAATCCGGTGCGAAGCAAAGCGCGAACCCTGCTTGCTTCCCTTTCGCACTAGAGAATCAGGGTTTCCGAGGGGTCATATCCCGGCTTTGCGCCAAAGTGTTCAATTCGCGTCTGATAGCGGTCTCCGAGATTATAGAACCGCAGACTGTCCTTTTCCTTGTCCATGATGCCGCAGAGCTTTGCCTGCAGCGCGCGAAGCTGCGCCGCGTCGAGCAGGCACTCAAACACGCTGTTCTGCACGCGCTGCCCATAATTGACGCACTGCTTCGCAATCAACCGCAGTCTCCGCCGTCCCGCGGCATCCTGTGTGCTGACATCGTAGCTGATCAGTACAAGCATACCGCACCTACTTCCATAAAAACGGCGGATAACCGTCCAGATCGCCGCGCAGGCATCTGGCGAGGAGCAACGCCTGCACATGCGGCACCAAGCCCCACTGCACCTTTTCCTTGAGATAAGGATGCGTAATCGTTTCGCGCTTGCGCGCCTGCCACGCCTGAATGAAGCGCCGGCGGCCGTCATCCGTCAGAATGACCGCCCCGCTGTCCTCCTGCTGAAAATCCCGCCGACCGACCACGCGATTGTTAATGCAGGTCAGCACAAAGCGGTCGGCCAGGCTCGGCCGCAGTTCTTCCATCAAATCCAATGCGAGAGAAGCACGCCCCGGCCGGTCGCGGTGCAGAAAGCCGACATAGGAATCCAGTCCAACACCCCCGAGCGCTGCGGCGCAGTCATTGCTCAGCAGCGCGTAGGCGAAGGAAAGCAGCGCGTTGACCGGGTCCAACGGAGGTCTTCGGCTTCTGCCGCGGAAGCAGAAGATTTCCCGATCTCCCAGAATCATTTCATCAAACACGGCGAAATACGCCGCAGCAGCATCGCCCTCTATCCCGCGCAGACGTTCCGGGTCTTGTGCTTTCAACGCAGACTCCATGGCGGCGCGCAGCGTTCCACAGGCTGCCGTCAGGCGATCGGCATCGACCCGGAGCGCATGATCCCGCAGGGTGCGGCCGATGCACCACCTTGCATTGTAGAGCTTCCCGAATATCATATTGGAAGCAATTTTACAATACTGCTCCGCCTCATCGGCGACGCGATACTGCGTACGGCGCAAAAGGACATTCCCGTTGGACTCGCCGCACACTCTGGCTAAAAATCTCCCGTTTGGCGTGAAAAAGCTGAGCTGCACGCCGCGGCGGGCGCAGGCGCCCATCAGCGCCGGGCTCGCACCCGGATAGGCAAAGGTGCTGATGCCCTCCAGTGTATGCAGAGGAAAGCGCCCCGCTTCCGCATCGCCGCGCCGGATCACCACATTCTCGCCATCGAGTGTGAGATAACTGTCCTCCGTCAGAACAAACAGTGTGTTGAGCAGTTTTTTCATGGCATATCCCCCATGTGCTCAGCGAGATAGTCCGCGACCGTCGGCGTTCTGCCGAGCTCCGGCAGGCACAGCTCCCGGAGGGAGCAGGCATTGCAGCGTTTGCTGCGCCTGACCTGCGGGGTTCTGCCGCGCCGGTAGAGCTCGTGCATCTGCGCGAGCGCGCTTCGCACCTCCTCGCGCAGTTCCGGCGTAAAGCGGACACGCTCGCGCCGCCGCGTTTCTCCGTAGAAAAGGGCGCCTTCCGGAATCTCGCAGCAGAGCATTTCTTCCAGACACATCGCCTGCCCGCAAAGCTGCGCCGCATCGCAGTTATCCTCCTTGGGCTCGCCGCGCTTGTACTCGATCGGGTAAGCAAGCCACTTGCCCTCACGGCCTGGCAGCGGAACGCCCGCTTCATCACGGCGAAGCTCCAGCACATCGCACTGACCGGACACGCCGAGCCTCCGCGAAAAGACCCGCACACCGCGGACGGTCACAAGATCGCCCCGCTTTTCGTGCAGCGCCTCGTTGTGCGTTCTTTCGTGCAGAATTGTGCCGTCCGTCGTCCAGAAATTCTCCTGCCACTGCGCTTCCACATGGATCAGCGCCCACTGGCGGCGGCAGAACAGGAAATGCTGTAGGCCGGAGAGCTGCAAGAAGTCCTCCTCGCAGTATTCCGTTACCCCATACGCTGCACCGTGATGCCCTCCGGGACTGCCGCTTCGTTCACCTCTACCTCGTAGTCGGTATAGGCGCGTGCGACCTCGACCCCTTCCCGGCGGTGGACCTTGACGCAGTCAAAGAGCTTCCATGCAGGCGCATTGCCGAATTCGGAATCATGCTTGAACACGATCAGCTTGCGCACCGCCATATTACCGCGCGCCGCAGAATGATCCATTTCGAACATATTCAGGATCGCCTGCCAGAGAAGCTGTAAATCCTCCTCGGAGAAGCCGGTGGTCTTTCGTGCGAGATTGGCCGAAATGTAGCCCTCGCAGCGATAGAGGCCATAGGGAATGATGTACTTTCTTCCCATTTCCGTGTTCTTTTTCTTGGCGTCATCCTCCGTCGCGATCGCCACACGGGTGATCGTGATCTCCTGCGGGATGACCGGGTCGATCGAGCGGGAGAAGCCAAGCTGCACCGGCCCGCGCACCTGTCCGCAGTTCAGTGCTTCCTTGACAAACGTCGTCATCACTGCGCCGAAGGTGCGGATGTCATAGAACTCGCTGCACATGAAGTCGCGGATCTTCTCATCCAGCGCTTCATCCTTTTTCGGCTTGTCCTTCTTGGGATCTACCCCAAATTTATTATACGCTTCCAGATCGGAGCGGTTGAGCGGGACATTGTCCTTGATATAGATGCGGTAGCCCGCCTCCCCTTCCTTGACCGCTTCCACATAGTTGCGGATCTTGCGTTTCAGGCAGACGTCCGTGACGAGGCCGAGGTTTGTTTCCGGGTCGATGCGCGGCATATTGCCCGCGTCCGGGTCGCCGTTGGGGTTGCCGTTTTCCACGTCGTAAAGGATCACAAATTCATAGCGGTTTTTAATGGCGTTTTCAAACATCTTTTCTTCCTCCTCAATTTTTCTTTTTGCCGCAGCGCTCCTGTGGCTGATGATAATAGCCGAGCATGAAAATGCCCTGATCGTCCAAGTTCAGGTGTTTGGGGAAACTCTCCGTGATCTTGCCGGTCAGCTCATGAAGCTGCTTTTCACAGTCACCTTTCGTACCGCCGTTGATCTTGCGCAGGTGCTTCTCCGCCAGTTTCAGAAGCGTCGGAAAAACAACGGACGGCGTTTCGCAGGCGGAGGTGAGATACTTATCCTTGATCGTCGTATTGATGCCGGGATTGGCGGCGGATTGAATGTTCTCCAGCACGGCGAACAGCCGTCCCAGAAGATAGGGCAGATAGGTTGTCTGGTCGTTCAGTTCCACAGTCAAAGCCTCCTTGTTCTTTTCATTTCTCGAATTTCTCAGAAGATACGCCTTAATGATCGCAGCTTTTCCACGGCTGACATTGTGTTCAGCAAGGAGCCGCAGCATGGTGCTCTGGTAGAGGGTCGCGGGATAGCGCCCGCCGCTAAAGATCGAGCGCAGAACGTCGCCCGCCATCTGCGGCGAGGGTGTTTTGTCGCGGGAATTCTGGTTGACGGTTTCACGCAGGAGCTTCCAGAGCGGAAGCTCCGTTTCCTTGTCATTTTTCCACCGGGCGATCTCCAGCCGGTCAAAATGCTCCTTGAAATGCCGGACAAAGGCACCGAAATCGTTTTGCAGAAAGAAGCGCACCGACAGACGCGCAGCATTGGGCGCAAGGCCCAGCACATAGAAGCGGTTATCCGGATGCAGCGGCAGAGCATTCCAGTCGCAGTCCCTCCCCTGCGCCAGCGCGTTCATCACACTGCGCAGGTCGTCATCCGTCACGACGTTTCCGCCGTCGATCGCAAGACCGAAGAAATCCTGATACTGCGGCTCTGCATCCTCCGCCCAGAATACGACGGTCGTATCTCCCATTCTGCGGCAGTGATTGCTGTCCGAAAGCAGGCGGTTCAGCGCCGCAGTATAAGTGAAGGCAGCATAGCGCCCGACCGGCGCATTCTGATTCTGCACTCGTCCGTAGGAGCAGAAGGCATCTGCGTTGAAAGAAACCAGCGCCGCGCCCGAGGACTGCGCACCGTAGACACGCTTGATTGCCGGGTGAACATCCTCCGGCACAACGAGCTCCCCCGTGACCAGGCAACGCATTTTCTCCCCTTCGGGCGGCGTGTCGTAGTACTCCTGCCAACGCCGGCGGATCGCAGCGGATTCCTTCGCCAGCCGCCCATCAAACCAGAAGGTCAGATTCGCGCCCGCAAGGAGCTTGTCCGCCACCTCCGCGACGGTGGGATGCACCATGGCGTTTTCCGGCTCCCATGTCCGGAAAAATGCACAGATCGCCCGTGCTGCCGGGTCATCCAGATCGGACAGCAGCTTCAAATGCAGCTCTTTCGCCGCGGCAAAGCACTGTTTCGTGCGTTCCGGCTTCCCCTTGGCGTCGATGCCGAGCAGATACGCACTGTTGTCCCAGAGGAAATTTGCATTCACACCGGAGGTGCGCTTCACCGGCGCTGGAAGCTCCAGATGCCGCACGATCGCTTTTCCCTTTTCGTCCGCAGACTCCAAGGGCAGAATACGCAGCAGCTGCCCTGCCGCGTCCAGCTCCAGCGCATACTGCACGCGCGTTTCCGCCCAGCCGATCTCTCCGATCTCGCCGCGCGCACGAAGCGCCTCGTAATAGGCGGTCAAAGCCTGTAGAATCATCTCAGCACCTCCGGACTTTCCGGTGCGGGCACGTTCAGCACCCCATTTTCCAGTGCAGCGCGGAAGAACATGGGCGTGATGTTCCGAAGATCAGAGTAATCCATATCATAGAGCATCAGTCCCATGTCACGGGTTTCCCCCGTTGTCGGAATCTCTCCGCCCGGCCAGAGGCGAAATTGTGCCGGGAACTCCCGCACGCCGAAGCAGGGCTGATGATAGCACTGCCCTTTTTCCAGCCGTCTGCGCATAATGTCGCAGAATTTCCCCGCATTGTCCGACGGCGCCGCTTGATCCGTCATGACAAAATGCGCCTCGATCACATATCGGACATCCTGTAAAACCGTCGCGGCGCGCTGCTGGATGTCCTCCGAGGTACACAGATACACCTCCTGCTTTCCGCCGGACATGGCCGACCTTACGTTGTCCGCAGAAATCTTGCTCTTGACCTCATTGCGCCGGATCCCGGTGAACCGGATGGGCTGCATCACATAGATCCTGTCTATGACCCACCGCAGGCCCGGATGCCAGTAGATCGCCTCCAGCAGTCCCCGCGCCGCCGAGGGGGTCATCACGTCATAGCTCATTCGTTCTGTTTTCAGCTCCGGTCTGGAAAAGCAGGCGTAATCCCCCCAAACTTCCACTTTTACGGACATTTTTCCACTCCTTTCGTTCTTTTAATACAGCAGTGCCTCCCCGCCCTCCGGAGAGAGCCTGAGGCCCGTCTTTTCGTCATAATTGGACATCAGCAGCAGGATGGCCGCATTTTCCGAGATGCGTTCCACCGCGCCCGCATCCTCCATCTGTCGGTAAGTGTACGGATAGACCGACACGGCGTACTGCCCCAGCTGCCGCATCAGACCGCGCGACGGTCCGTCCTTCCGGAGGCGGGCAACGAGCCGTTCTCCTTCCCCCTGCGGGATGTAGACCGTGATCGTTTCGCTGTCGATCAGGCGGAAGCGCTTCGCCACCGTTTCAAACGCCATTTGCCCGCGAATGAGAGGAAGGCTCTCCTTCGCGTCCAGCGCTTTTTTATCTTTCAGTGCATAGAGCAGAAAATCAAAGTACGCCTGCACCGCCTCCGGCATGGACGGATCCGGGAAACGTTCCAGCACATAGCGCGCCGCGGCGATATTCTGCTCCAGTGCCTGCGGCGGTTTCGTTTCCGTATCGAAAATGTGGACGATTCCCTTCTCACCTCCCGGTTTTCCCTCACGGTTGCAGCGCCCAGCCGCCTGAATGATCGAGTCCAGCCCGGCGACCGCGCGGTACACGCAGGGGAAATTCACGTCCACGCCGGCCTCGATCAGGCTGGTGGAAATGACGCGGCAGGCCTCGCCTATTTTCAGGCGCTCTTTGATGATCGCAAGCACCCGCCGCCGGTGTGCAGGCGTCATGGTCGTGGATAGATGGTACGCGCCCTCCGGCGGGAGCATCGCAAAGAGCTTCTGCGCCTGCGCGCGGCTGTTGACCACGCACAGCACCGCCCGCTCCTCCGTCAGCCGCCGTGCAAGCTCGTCGTCCGGGAGCAGCCCCTCCGAGCGATAGGACACCCGGCGGAAGAATTCGTAATTCTCCGCCACATCCGGGCAGAGTTCCTGCACGCCGCCCGGCAGGTAGTCCTCGATGATCGGGCGTAGGGAAGGCTGCGTCGCTGTGCAGAGCACCGCCGTGCAGCCGTAGGATCTGACCAGTTCCGTGATCGACCAGACGCACGGACGCAGGTCGTTGATCGGCAGCATCTGCGCCTCGTCGAAGATCAGAACGCTTCCGGCAATGTTATGCAACTTCCGGCAGCGTGCCGGGCGGTTGCCGAACAGCGATTCGAAAAACTGCACCGCCGTGGTCAGGATAATCGGCGCGTCCCAGTTTTCCGCCGCAAGATAGCGCCGGCGGTCCACCTCGCTCAGGTCGCCGCTTTCGTCCACCGGATATTCCACGTTGGCGTAGTGCGCAACGACGTTCTCCGCACCGAAGATATCTTCGAAAATCTCCTGCGTCTGCTCAATAATGCTCGTGTAGGGAATGACATAAATGATGCGCCTCGCGCCGTTGTGCAGCGCATGACGGAGGGCAAAAGCCATGGAGCTGACCGTCTTGCCGCCGCCTGTGGGGACTGTCAGCGTATAAAGTCCCTGCGGCTTCTCCCCCGCCTGCATGAGCTGCCGCAGGATCTTCGTACGCCGCTGATTCAGCGCTTCGCGGGAATCCCACCATTTCGCAGCATACTTCTCCAGCCGCCTCATCAGAACCGGCAGTGCTTCGCCGCATTTTCTGTCCACGGTGCCATTCTGCATGAAGCGTTCCGTATCCAGCCAGTCCGCGTCCACGAGGCAGGAATAGAGCATGTGCGTGTAAAAAAACGCAGCCTCCGGCGAAGTCAGCGCAGGCCCCGCACCGCAGGCGGGCACGCTGATCTCATTGCGAAAGGCTGCGTATGGTTCGATTTCGATGCCGGGACGTCTTTTCAGTCTGCCAAGGAGGGTCGTACTCTGCGCAGAATCCATCCGGCTGCCGCGATCCGGCAGACCGCGGTGATGGCCGGCGATGCAGAATGCCGCCGCGCTCTGGCCGCACTTCTGCGCCTCCAGCGTGCCCGCCGTGGAATGATCCACCTGAATCGCTTTGCCGCGGATTCTCTGCTGGAAAGCCTCGGAATACTTCCCGATATCGTGCATCAGGCCGCAGAAATACGCCGCGTCCGCCGCGCCGAAGGGCGCAGCAAAGTCGGCGGCCATTTTTGCAGCCGAATTCAGATGATCCGCCAGCAGCTGGGAACTCTCGTCCGTTCTATGCGCAAGATATGGCTTCATGTCTCCGCCTCCTTAGCTTGATTTCTATGTACCTTATTCTACCATAAAGACTTATAAAAGTACAGTATTTTATCTAAAATTTACAAAATTTTTAAAACAGCTCGCGATCGATCGCAGGATCCGTGACCTTCCTTTGCCGGACTCTGCGCTGCATCAGGGGCCATAGCAAGTTGATAGGCTGTCCTCTGGAACAACTCTGACAGGCTTTTTCAGAAATCCGAATCTTTCCTCAAATGCCTATTGACATAGTAGGGATTTTGTGCTTGAATCCCTATCAGAAAGGTAGGCAATCAAAAACAAGGAGGAATGTCTCGTGATGGTCTAAACAAGGGGGGCGCTACACCCTGCGGGTCATGCTGGATGCCGTCCACATAGACATACGGGTATCTGCCGCCCTGCAAAGGACAGTTGCGCCAATCCTCGATGTGGACGGAGGCTTTCTTGTTCAGCTCGCTGATGGTAGCGGGCGAAACCTTGCTGCCCCACAACGCCTCCGTGATGTCCTCCACCCGGCGCACGGAGACACCCGCCAGATACATCTCGATGAGGTCTTCCTCCACGCTGCTCTCCCGGCGGCGATACCGCTCGATGATGGCGGTCTCGAAAGACACGCCCTTGAGCCGGGGTACATGGAGCGTGACGTCACCGGAGGTCGTGGTAAGATTCCGGTCATAGTGGCCGCTTCGGTAGCCCTGACGAGCCTCGCTGCGCTCATAGCGCGCCGCCTGCGTCAGAGACTCCGCCTCCTTCTCCAACAGCTCGTTTAGGGTTTCTTCTACACTTCCTCGAACTAATTCTTTGAGCTGCCCCTTGATAATTTCCTCGTTTAGCTGTACAATTTTCTCGGACATAGTTTGCTGTCTCCTTTCGAATGTTTGTGTGGTAACTTCATTCTACCAGAGCCTGCAAGCTATGTCTCCTTTTTTGCTCTTTTCAATTTGCGCAACTTATTGTACCTTATCCTTATTGTACCTTATCCTTATTGTACCTTATCAATCGGGCAACCGAGATCATAAATACTGAGATTATATTCACATAAGATTTAAGCCGCAGCGGAATGATATAATCCGTTGCGGCTTGTGGTTTTATTCAGTTGTTTTCACTTTCCTCCGTTGTGGGCGGCTCGGTCTGAGCTGCCGTTGTGTTCTCCGGGGTTGCGGTTTCCGGCGCAGGAGTTGGTTCTGTGTCGGTGGTTTCTGGTTCGGTTGGTGCGTTTGCCGAGGGTTCGGGTGTGGTGGTTGCGCTTTCCGTTGGGGTGCTGCTCGGCGTTGTAGGAGTTGTAGGTGTGGTCGGAGCAGTAGGCTCGGTTGACGGCTCGGCGGTCACGCCGTTGTTCGGCTCTTGGGTGTTGTTTTGCTGTGAGCCGGTGGCGGGGATAACATCGCCGTTATGAAGCGTGGCATCGTGGGAGTATGTTCCCCATTTAGGGGTGATGGTGATAGTTGTGTCTGCGGCAGCGCTTACGGTAAAGGTGAATTCAGAGGTGTCATTCACAAATATCTGCTCGGTGCAGTAGGTTTCATCACCGATTTTTATACTGCAATAGCCTGTTGCGCCTGCCGTTCCGGTGGCTTTCAGCGTTATCACGGCTGTATCTGCTGTCAGCGTATAGGTGTTATCCGCTTCGGTAAGCTCGGTTGCGGCGGTGTCCTCATTAACCTGATAGGACAGCTTATAGGACGAGCTTTGGATCGCCATTGTGCCTGTTGAAGTAGAGGCGGTGAACCAAGCCCAGCTTGCACCGCAAAGGCAGATAGCACAGATGCAGATGGCAAGCATTGAGGGGGCGAGGATGTGCATAAGACCGTCCGAGCGCTTTTCTTTTGCTGCGTGCTTTGCCCTGTGGAAGAATACGGGGTACACCTTCATTACATTGCGCTCGGTCACAAACGGAATAAGGCAGAGATAAAGGCAGCGGAGTTCCCTGCGCCAATAGCGATATTCGTTATAGTCTGCCGCACGGTTTATCTCGGTTAAAAGATATTGCTTCTCACGGCTGAAATGATTGACAAACTGTGCGAGTTTTAGAACAATCAGCAGAAAGGCAGATATGATCAGAACGATCAAGAGTATCAAAGCGCCGCTATCGTTGTCCATAATGATGTATCTCCTTTCGATTGTGTTTGTGTGGGCAATCAAAAGGCATAAGGCTTAACTTATGCCCTTTGATTGCCCCTCCGCCCGAGGGTGGAGGGGGTGGAAATAGGGGTTTACTTAATAATCACGGATGTGCCGCTTTGCTGTGCGGTGTGTCCCGTACCGACATAGCTAGAGAGTGCGTCAACGTTCATGTTTGTAAAGGTTCCGCCGTTGAGAACTGTGGATGTGGCATAGCTCTGAACGAAAAGCCCTTCTGTTCCGTCAAAGGTTCCGCCATTCACCGTCATTGCAGCACCGTTGGAAACTGCTTTGAAAGAATTTGAAGTTAAGGTTCCACCGTTGATTACGGCTGTTCCAAGATAGTCGTTGGAAAGGGCCCAATATCCGGTGGAGGTCACGGTCACATCATTTACGGTTAGATCGCCATATCTGCAATTCTTAATTCCACTGGAATCGGTATCAAGTTCCAAAGCGTTGATTTCCATCACTGCATGCGTAGTAGAAGCACCAGGATCAAAATAATTCCAGCCATTGGTGATAGCAAAGCCATTTCCGTTCTTTAGGACGACCTTACCACCATTGAAGGTCATCTTGCCAAAGTTTTCAACTACATGCCATGTATTTCCATTGGCCCCGTCACGAGAAATTGTTCCGCCCTCGACTACACAGACTGCATTATCTCCGTTACGAAGTGCTGCAGTGTTACCCTTGAGGGAGACGATTTGACCGCTTTTATCTGCGCTTGAATCTGTCAGAGTAAGATGGCCTTTATTCAGAATGGTGTGCGATCCTGCATTCGTTACAGTGCGACCATTCAGATCCAGGGTTACATCCTTATCCGCAGGGATGACGAAGTTGTTGGTCGTAATGCTGTTCGTCAGCACGATATTGACAGGAGCTTTTGCATTGCTCACAATAGCCTGCAGTTCGTCTCCCGTTGTAACTAAAATAGGATATTCAGCATCTTTGTCGTACTGATTGTCAATGCTGTCTTTCTCATAGGTAGCCTGTGTAGCTACAACGGTCACGCACATTCCGGTCGCGGTTGCGTTCTGGTATTCATTGCCGGCGGATTCTAGCATATGATAGCCAAAAGACCATGCCGGAGAAGCTTCACCGGGCTTGAGAATTTCAGGCTCGATATTCATATCAGTCTCAGGTAACACGAGTTCAAGAACCTCAGCAAGCTTACCGGTCACACCCAGTGCTTCGGGAACATACTCAAACTTTACTGCCAGATTGCCCTTATTGAGCACACGGACTTCGGGCACATAGTATGTGCAACCCGGCTCCCACAGGATTTGAGTCCCCTCGGCGGGAATCTTGCCATTTACAAGGAACGGAAGAGTCTTGCCCTCGGCATTGACCCAGTTGCCGTCGTTGTCCTTCATTTGCAGTTCGATGTTCAAATTCCCCGCCTGAATCTTATTGACCCCGGTGGATGCGGTGTCGGTGAACCACGCAAAGGTGGTGCCGATGAGCATTGCCACGCACATAAGGATAGCCAGTGCGCTGGAAATCAATGCCCGCTTGGTAGATTTACTACTTGTCATTGTTGTTTTACCTCCTTATTCTAAATTTTTCAATGACAATATGTAAACACCGGTTTTACGGTGATTACATCAAAGCAATCAAAAGGCACAAGCAAACCTTATGCCCTTTGATTGCCCCTCCGCCCTCAGGCGGAGGGGACTTGAAAATCAGAATTTATTCGGGAACAACATTGTACCAGTCGCCGTTCTGAACGACCTTGTAGCCGTCAGCAATGAAGATTTCACCTTCGCCGACAGTGACATTGGATGGGTCAAACTTGTAGAACGAGCCGCCCTTGACGGTGATAGTGGCAGGGTCGCTGTCATTGCAGTTCAGCGTCCAAGCCGGGCTGACGCACTTGAAGGTGCCGCCTTCGATGGTGATCTTCGCATTGTCCTCTGCATAAATCAGGGACAGCGCGGAACCCACAGGAGCCTGATTTGCAAATTCGCCGCCCTTGATGATAATCTCGGATCTACTGGAGGCGCAGACGGCCATCGCGTAGTTGCTGACATAAGTGCCGTAAACCGTTGCAGCATCTACGGTAATCTTTGCAGTACCCGTTCCGTGAATTGCACCGGCTGTGCCGTTTGCCTGAATGTTGCCGGTCACTGTATGTTCGCCGTCAGTATATTCCACGCGATTGAGCACAGTAGCCGCATTTGCATCGTAATTGTTATCAAAGCTGTCGCTTTCCACAGTCGCCTGAGTAGCGCGCACCTCAATGCCGAGGCCGGAGACAGAGGAAGGTCTGAGCCTTGAAGCATTGGCTTCGTTGCCGACTGAGGTGGGCATGTAGATTGCTACGGCAAAGGGTTCGGACTCTTCTCCTGCTTTCAGAGTAATCCATCCGTCGGTGAGCATAACATCCTTCGCCAAAGTCTTTTCGGTGGCGGCAATGGCAGACCAAACATCCTCGCGGTTTGCAAACTTGGTCGCGGTCTCGGCAGTGCCGATCTTCAGATAATTGTCCACACGGTACCAATCGCCGTTAACATTTTTCCCTCTGTTGGAGGTGTAGTTTTTGGAGAAGCCGGCCTCATATTTCAGAGCCAGATTGCCGGCGTTTACAATCTTCAGATAGACCACCTGTGTGTAACCCGGCTCCCACAGGGCATTGTCGTCAAAGAGCTTGGTCTGATCGGTGGCTTCCTTCCATGTCTGCATATCGGTGCTGTACATGAGCTTGACATCCAGATTCCCCGCCTGGATCTTATTGACCCCGGTGGATGCGGTGTCGGTGAACCACGCAAAGGTGGTGCCGATGAGCATTGCCACGCACATAAGGATAGCCAGTGCGCTGGAAATCAATGCCCGCTTGGTAGATTTACTACTTTTCATTACTATTTTACCTCCTTATTTAATATTTTCAATGACAATATGTAAAACACGGATTTTCTGTGATTACACCAAAGCAATCAAAAGACACAAGCAAACCTTATGCCCTTTGATTGCCCCTCCGCCCGAGGGCGGAGGGGATAGTTTGCCATCTGTAGGAGATTAGTTATGGATTACATAGGTCGTATCCACAAAGCCCGGGAAATCCGTTGCAATCTTAGCAAAACTATGCAGTCCGATCAAGCCGGTGTAGCTGCCGCCATTGATTGTGATGGTTCCTTCCGGCTTGGGCATGGTATTATTTGTGGCGTTGTCGGTGGAGACTACCGCAAAACCATTGGTTGTGGAGCCGTTGTTGTTCTGCGTATAGCTCGCATTTGCGGCAGGCACAGTAGCGGTTACGATGCAATTATTCAGCGTCAGATTGGTGTACTTCACTTCGATAGCTGCATTGCCCTTAACCGTGCAGTCGGTGAAGCTAGCCTTCTGATAGCCGCCAGCGTCTCTCGTCGCCGTGGAGCCGGAAATGTAAACTCCGGTAGCATCAGTACCGTTGTTGTCGGCGTTGATCTTCGTCCCGGTTACGGTCAGATTCAAACCGGAATTAGAACCATTATGGTAAAAGCCGGTATTCTTTCCCTCAAGGGTGCTGTTGGAAACATTAATCGTCGCATTATTGTTGAAGTTGCACAGCGCATAACCGCCTTTAATCGTCGAGTCCTCAATGGTATACTGACTGTCAGCAGCACTGCAAGCCACACCAACCTGACCGGCAACATCAACCGTCACATTACGCATGGTCAGGTTTCCGTAGGCACCGATACCGCGGGCTGTGCCGGTTCCCTTGTATGTTCCGTTTACAATCGTTGCATCTGCTTTTGTCACAAGAGAATATCCATTACTATTCAAGCTACTAGTCAGCGTCTTTCCATTTAGGTCTATCGTTACCGCTTTGTCAAAGGTAAGAGCGTCCGTCAGAGTTACATCCTGTGTGAGCTGCACATTCTTGCCGTTAGTCGCCGCCGCTTTCAGTTCGTCGGCTGTAGACACAGGCTCAAAATCAAGCGGAGCGTCCGCATCGTACTGATTGCCGAAGCTGTCGTTCTCCACGGTGTCCTGCGTAGCATAGACATTGATGCTGATACCATCAATGGATTCATTCTGATACTCGTTTCCAGCGTTCTTATCCATCGTACCGGAAATAGTGAAAGTATCAAAGTCAGCGGTGTCATTATTCTTAGCAGCCAAACTATGCTCGCTGCCCATAATAAAATCGGCATCGTCCAGCTTCATTGTCCAGTCGATAACTTTGTTCAGCCTGGCGCTGCCCTGAATTCCGGAAACGACAACCTTATACTTCAGCGCCAAATTGCCGTTGTTGACAATTCTCAGCTCCGGCAGCGTATATGTACAACCCGGCTCCCACAGGATTTGAGTCCCCTCGGCGGGAATCTTGCCATTTACAAGGAACGGAAGAGTCTTGCCCTCGGCATTGACCCAGTTGCCGTCGTTGTCCTTCATTTGCAGTTCGATGTTCAAATTCCCCGCCTGAATCTTATTGACCCCGGTGGATGCGGTGTCGGTGAACCACGCAAAGGTGGTGCCGATGAGCATTGCCACGCACATAAGGATAGCCAGTGCGCTGGTAACCAATGCCCGCTTGGTAGATTTACTACTTGTCATTGTGTTTTTCCTCCTTATTCCAAATTTTTCAATGACAATATGTAAGCACGGATTCTCCGGAATTACACCGTAGTGGTATCGGACGGAGCCTCGTCCGTTTTCGGCATTTCGCCGCCGTTTTGTGCCATCTGCGCTTTCATTTGCAGCAGCTCCTGCATCATGCGCTGTGTTTCGGCACGGTCGGCTTCAATCTTGTCCCTTTCGGCTTGCAGCTCCGCCTGCTGTTCTGCTTTGTATTTGCGGAACAGACGGATGCAGCGGACGCCCTCTAACAGAATGAGGAGCAGGAACGGAATGAGAACACAAACGATATAGCCGGGGGTGCTTTTAAGAAAATGGAAAAATGCACCTACCTTCGGGATACGGCTGCTGTATTTACCCAGCACATACGGATAGGTAACGACGGTTTCATCGTCCGTGTCGGTTGTTGTACCGTAGGTGACGAACCCCGGTTCGCCGTTTGCATCGGTTGTGATCTTGCGGATCTTATGGGTTACGGTTTCACCGTAGTTGGAGGTATTCTGCGAGGTATAGGCGATAATGTCGCCCTCTTTGAGCGTGGAGGGGTCAACCTCTTTCACGAACACCAAATCGCCCGCATTGAAGTCGGTTTTGCTCATGGAGTCGGACAAAACGATG
>ERZ772892.1966-NODE-1966-length-19154-cov-6.265407_pt1 | contig 19154 bp, 16 predicted proteins | sample MGYA00512126_ERZ772892 | MGnify/ENA primary metagenome ERZ772892 (study PRJEB29015, sample SAMEA2737697) | human gut metagenome | biome: human gut; feature: human-associated habitat; material: faeces | place: China | collected 2012 ... | reverse complement strand
TCTTCAGCAGTCGGTGCCGGAGCTTTCGTAAGTGAGATTTTCGGTGATGAAGCACAGGAATTAAGAGTGCGTGGCGGAGACGGTGGCGAATTCGGCGCTACAACAGGCAGACCAAGAAGAATGGGATGGTTTGACGCAGTTGCCACAAGATACGGCTGCAGAATGCAGGGTGCAACAGAAGTAGCACTTACAGTTCTTGATGTACTCGGATATCTTGATGAGATTCCGATGTGCGTAGGCTATGAAATTGACGGCGAAGTTATCAAGGACTTCCCTGTAACATACAAGCTTGAAAAGGCTAAGCCTGTACTTAAGAAATTTAAGGGCTGGAAATGTGATATCAGAGGAATTAAGAATTATGATGAACTTCCTGCCGAATGTAAGGCATACATTGAAGCAATAGAGGAAGAAATCGGAGTACCTATCACAATGGTATCTAACGGTCCTAAGAGACACGATATTATCTATAGAACAAGTAATTTGTCTAAATAAATTATATTGAGGATATAAAAAAAGTCCTCAAATTTATATGTCCCCTGTCTTTTGACAGGGGACATATTTTTATTAAAACAGGATGTTAGTGGCAGGGAATTCTGTAATCCTACAACAGCGGCGGGGTAAAATCCCGGCCTGCTAGCCGCGGGGAGGGGAGTCAGCTTGCGAATCTCTACCCAAACAGCGGAAATTCAGGAAAAAGGTAGAGAATCCTGATGTCGCTTTTGGGAAATCTCTACCCAAACAGCGGAAATCAGCCGAAAAGGTAGAGATTCCTGGTGCTGCTTTTGGGAAATCTCTACCCAAATAGCGGGAAACCGGGAAAAAGGTAGAGAATCCTAATGTCGCTTGTCGGAAATCTCTACCCAAATTTCCGATATTTCTCATATGGGTAGAGAATCCCAGTGCCACTGCGCGGAAATCTCTACCCAAACAGCGGGAAACGGCCGAAAAGGTAGAGAATCCCGGGTACCTACCGGTCCGCCGAACCGCGACTCTTAACAAATCTCAAAATTACTTATCGGCAGAATCGTCACCGTCTTCATTTTCCGGGATATCTTTTTCGGAAATTTCATCTTCCTCTGAATTCATAAACTGGTTTCTTGTAGCAAGCTTATGGAACATCATGAAAATATATATCCATACTGGAACAACAATAGTGCAGAGCATGGATATTTTAAGTGCGGCACCTGCACTCTTATGCTGGATTATTGCAAGTACAAGGGAAGTTATGTACATTCCGACCAAAAGCACTATACAAATAATTGCCATTACTCTGACGGCAGTAGATTTCTTTTTCATATATTAACCTCGTCATCTTATATTTTAAAATGATTTTAGCAGAAAATAAGAAAAATGTATAGAGAGTGCATTTGACTAAATTAGAAGATTGTTATATAATTTCATAATAATACAAAAGTTTTAGGAGAACGAACATGACATTATTAGAACAGTGGAGAGAAATGGCCTATGATGACAAGAAAAGTCCTCAGGCACAACAGATGTTTTGGGCTAATTATTTCAACTTAGAGAAGGGCGTATATATAAACCTTCTTAAATCATATGGTGAACCTGTGAAGGGCACAGTTAAGGAACTGGCAGAGAAATATAACTTTGATATAATGACTATGGTTGGCTTCCTTGACGGAATTAATGACAGCCTCAAGAATCCTAATCCGATTGAGACAATGGATGAGAATACAGAAGTGAACCTTGATTATGATTTGGAAACTCTCTATAAGAATATGGTTGATGCAAGAGCTGACTGGCTTTATGAACTTCCTGAATGGGACGAGTTAATTGATTCCAAGAGAAGAAAGGAACTCTATAAAGAACAGAAACTTTCAACAACAGTTGTTAAGGGACCTAAGATTTCAAGAAATGATCCATGTCCTTGCGGAAGCGGCCTTAAATATAAGAAATGCTGTGGCAAGAACGCATAATTTTGTAAACAATCGTGTAGCGTAAAGCGTAAATCCAGATGGATTTACGCTTTATTTTTTTGCAAAGAAGGAGAAAAAATATACAAAAAGATAATACAGAAAAAATGGCATCTATGAAAATCAGTAAATTGATGATTACAATGGGAATTCCCATGATTTTTTCTATGAATCTTGGGGCAAAAGGAGCTGCATATGCAACCGTGATAGGACAGATTGTTTCTTTCAGCCACGGAATGCAAAATAAAAAACGTATTAACGAAGGCGTAAAATGTGGTATAATATATACGACAATAATCATATCATTATTGTTAATGAAAAAAATCAGAAAAAATGTTATTAACAATGTTAAGGAGGCAGATTATTATGAGTAAAATTATTACAATCAGTCGAGAGTTTGGCAGTGGCGGACATTTTATAGGCGAAAACGTAGCGAAGAAATTAGGAATAACATTTTATGATTCCCAGATACTTGAGAAAATTGCCGAAGAAACAGGTTTTTCTAAGAAAATTATAGAGGATCAGGGTGAATATTCCCCATCAAAGAGCATATTTTCCTATGCGTTTGTGGGAAGAGATGCGACAGGAAGCTCAATTTCGGACAAAATATATAACGTACAGTCAGCAATAATCAGAGAACTTGCGAAAAAAGAATCTTTTGTAATTATAGGAAGATGTGCAGATTATATTTTAAGGGATAATCCCGATGCGGTACATATTTTTATACACGGTGATGAAGCAGTCAAAAAAGAAAGAATCATGAAATTATATAACAAGACTGAAAAAGAAGCTGCGGTTATGATGCGTGATATGGATAAAAAGAGAAAAATGCACTATAATTATTATACAGAAGGTGAATGGGGCAAAGCCACCAACTACACAATGACGCTTAACAGCAGTAAATTAGGCTTTGATAAATGCATAGACATTATTTCAGAACTGTAAAAGAATTGGAGATATGATATGGTAACACAGAATAAATGCGAAATATCAATACCTGCTATTTTGAAGGTAGAGAAAGACATATTGGGACAGGTAGGAAAATATCTGGCAGACATGAATTTCCATAAAGTTGTTATCCTTTTCGGAAATGGACTTATTGATCTGTTCGGGGATAAAGTTCTTAATGGAATGAAAGACAATAACATTGAGGTGCTTCTCTATCAGGAAATGGATACGGTTGAAATTAATGCAATAATGCAGCTTGGATTTTCGTTTCCAAATACAACTGAAGCGGTTATAGGCATCGGCGGCGGTAAAGTCATTGATGCGGCTAAATACTGTGGATTTTTAAGGAATCTTCCTTTTATAAGTATCCCTACATCAGCTTCGTCTGATGGTTTCTCAAGTGCCAGTGCATCCCTTATAGTGGAGGGCAGAAGAAAATCCGTACCGGCAAGGATTGCATACGGCATAATCGCAGACATTGAAGTAATAAAAAGTGCGCCTAAGGCATTCCTTTATTCAGGAATCGGTGACATGGTATCCAAAATAACAGCACTTTATGACTGGATTTTTGAACAGGAAAAAGGTTATGATATTGTAAATGACTGTGCTATGATGATATCTAAAAAAGCAGTAAACAGTTTTGTAAGAACACCATTTAAGGATATTCTGGATGATCGTTTTATTAAGGAACTGATGGATTCCCTCGCCATGAGCGGAATTGCCAATGAGATAGCCGGCAGCAGCGCACCTACAAGTGGAAGCGAACACCTTATATCCCATGCACTTGACAAGATGCTTGAGAAACCAAGCCTTCATGGTATCCAGGTAGGTATTGCGACATACATTATGAGCAAAGTTCAGAATCACCGGTATGAGAGAATTAATACAGTATTCACCGACACCGGTTTCTGGGATTATGTAAAGACACTGGAACTTCGGAAAGAAGATTTTAAGAAAGCGGTAATGCTTGCTCCCGAGATAAAACCTTTCAGACACACATATCTTCACGAAGAAAAATATAGGAATCTTGCTATAGAAATAATAGAAAAAGATGAAAAACTGAATGAGATTTTAGTATAAAAATAAGCCCTTACAGAGGATAATCCGTAAGGGCTTATATAATATATTATCAGTCAGCCGCAACAAAGAATTTCTGGATTGCAGTATCTCCGTTAGTCTCAACTCTGTAAAGAGTATCGGAACCGAACATCTTGAAAAATGTGTACTTTGATGTACAGCTTATAGAAGTTATATCACCGTCATATATTTTTATCTGATTGCTTCCGTCTTTATTCATTCTGTTAAAAGAATGGTCATAAGTCTCTTCCTGATAATAAATAACATCATTATAAACGTTGTATAATACAACTTTGTCTGTTGTAAGAACCTTTTTAGTGTTATCCGAAAGGTTCACAGAGGTAAGAGCATAGTTATTATCGAGGTCAATATAATAAAGAACGTTGTTTACAACCGATGCCATGTATGTATTGCCATTCAGATATGAAATTGATGAGCCGTCTGACACACGCATACTGTATACCGAATGGTCGGCAGTACCGGATGAAGAAGGCTTTGAATAATAGATATGTCCTTTATATACTGAAGAATTGGCAATGTCATCTTCAAGAAGGACTTCTTCATTCTTACCGTTAACATTGATGGTGTAAGTTACATTTTTAGAATTGAGTACACCATTAAATATAAGTGTATTGCCGGACAACGCAAGGTCTGTACTGTAACCCGTATGAAGAGTGGTATAACGTCCACCATTTAACGCACATCTTACAACACCATAAAGCTCTCCACGAAGAAGCGAGTTGGTGTTGGATGCCTTGGCATTATTTTTTACATAATAAATGTATCTGCCGGCACAGTTAATATAAGAGACGTCGTCATCTGTAAGACACTTAATGTTGGAACAGTCGCTGTCCATGGAATAAAGCTTGTTATTGTCATAAGGGTTGGAAAAATATATCTTTCCGCCGCTCTCACAAAAGCTTCCGCCGTTTAAAAGATTGCCCGGAGTATTTCCGGTGGTTGAGGAACTGTTCTTGTCTATTTTCGTAACATTATGGTATACGATAATAAGAATAATAATAGCGAGAAGAACAGAACCGCCAATAATGAATTTTGTGTATTTCTTATTCATAATTTATAGACTCCAATACATTATGATAGTAATATTATGAAATAAAATTATTTTTTTTTCAAGCAAATTATTATAATTTGTGATATAACTATTAAAAGTGACATATAGAAGGAGAAAATATATGGTAGTTGACTTACAGGAATCAAGAAAACAGATAGATGAGATTGACAGACAGATCGTTGAACTTTTTGAAAAAAGAATGGATGTTGCAGCCAATGTTGCCGATTATAAAATAGCAACGGGAAAAGCTGTATTTGATAAAGAAAGAGAAGAACAGAAAATTGATACACTGAGACATCTTGCACATTCGGATTTTAACAACAAATGTGTGGCAGAACTTTTTACACAGATTATGGCAATGAGCCGCAAATTCCAGTATTCAAAGCTTGAGATGAGAAAGTCGGATTCCAGGTTAGAACCATACGACATTGTTGATGATATAAGACGTGACAATATTAAAGTTGTGTATCAGGGCGTGCCGGGAGCATACAGCCATGAAGCAATGCTTAATTTTTTCGGCAACGATGTCAGAAATATGAATGTAGACACTTTCAGGGAGGCTATGGAAGCTGTGAGTGACGGTGTGGCGGATTATGCCGTTATACCGATAGATAATTCTTCAGCAGGAATGGTTAATGATACTTATGATCTTTTGCAGGAATTTAATAATTACATAGTGGGAGAGACTTATGTGAAGATAAGACATTGCCTCCTTGCAAAGCCGGGGGCGACACTTAAGGACATAAAGTGCGTATATTCCCATCCCCAGGGTCTTGCCCAGTGTGCTGCATTTCTTGACAGACATAAGGACTGGCACCAGAAAGCATATCTTAATACAGCAATGAGTGCCAAAAAAGTTGCCGAAGATAATGACATTCATCAGGCAGCAATAGGTTCTGCAAATTGTGCCGGTGAATATGGTCTTCAGATTCTTGAAGATGGCATTAACTCATCGGCATGCAATACCACAAGATTTGTAATTGTCAGCAGAAAAAGAGAATTTATTAAAAATGCCGACAAGGTAAGCGTGTGTTTTGAAGTTCCGCATAAATCGGGAAGTCTTTACAATGCGTTATCACATATTATGTTTAATAATCTTAATATGACTAAAATAGAGTCAAGACCTATACCTGAGCATAACTGGGAATTCAGATTTTTTGTGGATTTTGAAGGAAATCTTGCAGACCCCGGTGTAAGAAACGCTCTGAGAGGTATATCGGAAGAGTCGAATTATTTGAGATTGTTAGGAAATTATTAGGAGGCATTATAATGAACAGTTCAGAATTATTATTATACAAAAATCCGGAAAACCGCGAGGTTTTTGATTGCATGCTAAGGATAGCTTCAAAAGAATTTGAAGGACTTGACGTAAAAAAAACGGCAGGACGGATTGTGTCGCATATTCTTGAAGTATCGGAAAAGATGGGATTTAACGGAAATTTATGGCAGGACTATCTTGCATATAATCTTGCAAATGATGAGAATTCTTACAGTCTTTCCTGTGAAAGAAGGGGAAGAATGGAAGGCAGCATTAACAAAGCAGCATTGCTTGATATGGCTGTGTACAGAGAACTTTTTAATACGGATTTAAGTGGGACTGACGCTAAATACGGCACATTTTTATCCATGCTCACCGGATTTGAAAACAATAATGAGGGTGAAAAATACTATAATAAAAGAATAAGAAACAGGATAATTAAACTGGCAGAGGAACTTTCCGGGGCAACGGATGACAATACATTTTTAAATACCGTATGTGATTTTTATAAAGATGCAGGTGTCGGATGTATCGGACTTTTTAAGGCTTTCAGGGTAGGACATGATGACAATGACAGACCTGTAATCACTCCTGTTATAAGTGTTGAGCACAAATATCTTAAAGACCTTATAGGATATGATATACAGAAAAAGAAAATAACGGACAATACGGAGGCATTTCTCGTAGGAAGTAAAGCTAATAACGTTCTTTTATTCGGTGACAGCGGAACCGGAAAATCATCCTGCATTAAGGCAATACTTAATGAATATTACGATGACGGACTAAGAATGATTGAGATATATAAACATCAGTTTAAGGATTTGTCAGCAATTATCAATCAGGTAAAGGACAGAAATTACAAATTCATCATATATATGGATGACCTTTCTTTTGAAGAATTTGAGATAGAATACAAGTTCTTGAAAGCTGTTATTGAGGGAGGACTGGAAAAAAGACCTGACAATGTACTTATATATGCGACAAGCAACAGAAGACATCTTGTCAGGGAAAAATATTCTGATAAAGAAGAAAGAGACGACGACCTTCACACAAGGGATACAGTGGCAGAGAAACTTTCGCTTTCTGCACGATTCGGCGTATCCGTATATTTTGGCTCGCCTGACAAGAAACTTTTTAATGAAATAGTAAAAGGTCTTGCACAAAAGAATAACATTAAAGTTGACGAAAATACGCTTCTTATGGAAGCCAATAAATGGGAATTGTCCCACGGCGGATTGTCAGGAAGAACCGCGGAACAATTCATAAGCTATATGGTATCGGCATACGCAGATTAATGTAATGAATTACGAAGCTTATCAAGATAATCGTAACTTATCATAAGGTTGCCCATTCCTGTTCCAAGATGGATGTCCGGTTTGTTTGCACCATGGAAATCGGAACCGCCGGATTCCAAAAGTCCGGTTTCATGGGCAAGCTTTCTTACCGTAAGCTCGTCAAATCCCTTGTAGGTTGAATACATGGATTCAATTCCGGTGAGCCCGCAGTCTTTAAGTCCCATACATAAATCCCTTAATTCTCCCATCGTAAGGTGGTAGAGCAAAGGATGGGCAAGGATTGCGGCTCCACCGGCTTTTTTTATCATATCAACCGCGTCATATACGGATTTATGTTCGCGGCTCACATACAAAGGACAGCCGTCACCAAGATATTTTGAAAAGGCTTCCTTATTGTCTTTTACATAGCCTTTTTTAGTCATATAAGAAGCAAAGTGAGCTCTGGTTATAATGCTGTGGGGGAACATGTTCTCAAGAACCTCAAGAGAAACCGGAAAACCGGCTTCATTGAATTTCTGTATAAGCAGCCTGTTTCTTGCATCACGTCTTTTGATTTCTTCATATATTGCATCGTGAAATTCTTTGTTTTTGTAATCAATAAAAAGTCCCACTATATGAATTTCTTTATCTTTATAACTTGTACTTATTTCTATTCCGGGAATAACTTCTATTCCGGCTTTGCCACCTGCATCGATTGCTTCGTCAATTCCATCCGTTGTATCGTGGTCGGTAAGGGCAAATGCACTTATGCCGTTTTTGACAGCTTCCTTTACAAGCTCTGCAGGAGAAAATGTGCCATCCGAATAAGTTGAGTGAACGTGTAAGTCAATCTTTTTCATTCAAAATGTCCTCTCTTTAATGTAAAAAAATAATTATTTTTGTCATAATTTATATAGCATACATTTTGAGATAATGCTATACTAAATATGTAATGAATGGAATTACTTTATAATCCCGGATAACATCCTCGGGTAAGAGGGTTTAGATATATGAAAAAAAAGAGAATATTGACGATTGCAGGTATTGCAGCTTTTTTTGTTGCGGTAATTACTGTGATTATTGTTTTGCTGAATGTCGGAAGAACAAGTGGTGATTCCTCAGAAACCGGTATAGCTGTAGGGGATACGACTACAGGAGGATATGTTCATATCACCACAGATGCAACAACATCTGACAGACTTCAAGAGACAATGACTACAGAGAACGGAAGAACATCTCCATCTGAGATAGGAGATATTACAAGTGACGACGATAATTTTGATACCGTTCAGGATCCGATTACGACAACAGCAGGCGCAGATAAGACAACATCCCGCCCTGATAACAACACCACAGATAATACAACGGAAAGCACAACTGCAACAGAATCAGAACAGCCGACGGCAGCAGAATCTTCAGTGGAGAGTAATATTACACAATTCTCCTTTGTTAAGTATGACATAGCAGGAATGCCGGATACATACAACTGGAGTGAGTATCTGCTGAGAAAGGGCTATAAGAATGTAAATAACCGGACTGAGCTGACAGATTATGCACAGTCTGTTTTAAATAAAATAACCGAGACCAAGGGCGTAAGATATATACTTGCACCAAGAGGTATATTTGATGATATTATAGGCGAGAATCCATCCGATGCCCATTTGTATGAGCTTTTCGGAATGGATTATCAGACATATATGTGCAAGGGTGTAGCTATATTCCGTATGCGTAAGGTGCAGGATGTGGTGAATCGTGTGACAGATAAGTCCGTGTACGCTATCTATTATTATTCTTATGAGGACTACGTCATGATGACCGAAGTTGACAATAAGATTAAGGAGATAGTTGCCGGATTCAGTGGCAGCGAATTTGACAAGATTAAAGCAGCCCATGACTACCTTTGCGCTAACGTGGAATACAAGGAAGTATCTGACGGATATGCCTCCCATACATCGTATGGTGCATTGATTAACGGGCAGAGTGTCTGTGAGGGTTATGCCAAAGCATATAAGCTTATGCTGAATGCAATGGATATTCCCTGCGATATGGTTGTGAATACCACACACGGATGGAACGAAGTATTTTACGAAAATAAATGGTATATGGTTGATGTAACCAACGACGATACCAGTTCCTCGTACTGCTATTTTATGTTGGGCAGTGACGTAATGTTAAGCAGGACGGATAAGTATGTGGAATCGGTATTGATTGATGAAGAAAAGTCAGGACGTATATCATATTATAACTACGTTGACGGAACGAACAGCTCCGTTAATAAGCTGGCTGAGTTTACATATAACAGTATACAAAGAGTAACAGATAAAATCCCACAGTGATGTGGGATTTTATAAACGGAATTTGATTAATAGTATTAACGAAGGACAATAATGAATAATCTTACATTAATAGGATATCTGAAAAAACAGATAAAAAACAACGGATGCGGCAGCCTTTCAATATCGAAGCTGTCTTCTTATTCTTTAGAACATAATGAATTACTGCACCATATTGCATTATATGCTTATCTTACCGATAAGATACATCTTTGCGGTAAGAATGAAGCTCTTTATATGGAATGTATGAAGATTAAGAATAATGAAAATTACATAAGGGACTGCAAAGAATATGCCGGAATTTATGATGCATATAAAGAAGAGATCGGGGAATTCAAAAAAGAAGATGAATTCAAGGCGAAGATAAGAAAAAGAATTCTGGAACTTCAGAGAGAAAAGTCCATAAGTAATTACAGGATATATACGGACCTGGGTCTGAATCCCGGCAACGTAAACAGTTTTCTTAAAAACGGTGATTACAGAAAATTAAGTCTTAATATAGTAAGAAGAATATGGAAATATGTAGAAAGGATTTAAAGAAATGATAAAGACCTTATTAAAACACGTAAAGCAGTATAAGGCAGCATCCATAGCAACCCCTTTTTTTATGATTCTTGAAGTTGCTATGGAAATGACGGTGCCTTACCTTATGGCATCCCTTGTAGACGATGGAATCGAAAAAAGCGATATGAGACATATCCTTATAGTCGGAGGCATTATGTTTATTGCCGCTCTTGTGGGACTTTTTGCAGGACTTATGGGTGGCAAATACGGAGCCAAAGCTTCCGCGGGATTTGCCAAAAATCTGAGAGAAGGTATGTATAACAATATACAGACATTCTCTTTTTCCAATATTGATAAATTCAGTACGGCAGGTCTTGTAACAAGACTTACAACGGATGTAACCAATGTGCAGAACTCATACCAGATGATTTTGAGAATGTGTATGAGAGCTCCGGCAAGCCTTATTTTTGCCATGATAATTTCTTTTACAATCAATGTAAAAATGGCAAGTATATTTTTGATTGCGGTAATAATTCTTGGCGGAATACTTACCATACTTATGCTAAAAGCCAACAGGTATTTTAAACAGGCATTTCCTAAATACGATGAACTTAACGAAAGCGTTCAGGAAAATGTATCCGCAATCCGTGTGGTCAAGGCGTATGTCCGTGAAGAACATGAAGACAAGAAGTTTAAAAAAGCCAGCAATAACATTTACTCAATGTTTGTAAAAGCGGAAAATGTGCTGGTATTCAATAATCCTGCGATGATGGTTGCCATATATACCTGTATGCTTCTCATAAGCTGGATTGGTGCAAAACTTATAGTCAGCAGTAATGAAACAGCACTTACGGTAGGCAACCTTACAAGCCTTATATCTTACTGCATGAACATACTTATAAGCCTTATGATGCTTTCCATGGTATTTGTAATGATATCAATGAGTGTGTCAAGTGCAGAACGTATTGCAGAAGTGCTTAATGAAAAAGCTGATATAGTCAATCCCGATAAACCGGTTATGGAAGTAAAGGATGGAAGCATTGTTTTTAACCATGTCAACTTTAAATATAAAAAAGACAGCGAAGATATGGTGTTAAGCGATATACAGCTTGATATAAAATCCGGAGAGACAATAGGAATTATCGGCGGAACCGGGAGTGCCAAGACCAGCCTTGTCAATCTTATAAGCAGACTTTACGATGTAACAGATGGTGATATAGAGGTCGGCGGCGTTGATGTCAGAAAGTATGACCTGGAAACACTCCGTAATCAGGTAAGTGTTGTTTTACAAAAAAATGTCCTTTTTTCGGGAACAATTCTTGAAAATTTAAGATGGGGCAATAAAGAAGCAACGGAAGAAGAATGCATCAAGGCCTGCAGGCTTGCCTGTGCAGATGAGTTTATTGAGAAATTCCCTGACGGCTATAATACATACATCGAGCAGGGCGGCACCAATGTATCCGGCGGACAGAGGCAGAGACTTTGTATTGCGAGAGCCTTACTTAAAAACCCAAAGATTCTTATCCTTGATGACAGTACAAGCGCGGTTGATACAACTACTGATAAAAAAATCAGAACAGCCTTTAAAACAGAGATACCTGACATTACAAAGATTATCATTGCACAGAGAATATCGAGTGTTCAGGATGCAGACAGAATAATCGTAATGGAGGATGGCAGAATTAACGGAGTGGGAACTCACGAAGAGCTTCTTGCCGGTAATGATATATACAAAGAAGTGTATGAGTCCCAGACAGGAACGGGCGGAGACTTTGATGAAAATTCAAAAGGAGGCGATAAGTAATGCCTGCACCAAGAGGAATGAAACCTACAGTAAACAATCCTGCACAGGTTTTAAAAAGAATTTTAAACCTTGTATTCAAAAGATATAAATTTGCCTGCATATTTGTTGCATTATGTATAGTGGTAAACGTTTTTTCAACATTGCAGGGAACAATGTTCATAAGAACACTTATTGATGATTTTATCATACCGCTTTTAAAACAGGATGTACCTGATTATACTGCTTTGTCGAAAGAAATATTAAGAGTTGGCTGCATATACCTTGTAGGTGTTCTTGCTGCATTCGGTAATGCCAAGACAATGGTATATGTAACACAGGGAACATTAAAATACACAAGGGACGAGCTTTTCCATCATATGGAGTCTCTTCCTATCAGATACTTTGACACGCACTCACACGGAGATATTATGTCCGTATATACCAATGACGTAGATACTTTAAGACAGATGATAAGCCAGAGCATACCACAGTTCCTTAACAGCATAATTATGATTGTTGGAATTGTAATAAGCATGGTTTCAATAAGTATTCCGCTTACAGGAGTAGCCTTTGTAATGGTAGCGGTAATGATTATTCTTACAAAAAAAGTATCAGGACTCAGCGGAAAGTATTTTGTCGCACAGCAGAGAGACCTGGGTGCCGTGAACGGATATATCGAAGAAATGATGGCAGGACAGAAAGTTGTAAAAGTATTCTGCCATGAAGAAGAAGGAAAAGAAAAATTCAAAGAACTCAATGACAGACTTTTTGACAGCGCATATAATGCCAACAAATACGCCAATATAATAGGACCTATTAATGCACAGCTTGGTAATTTAAGTTACGTTGTAATAGCTATTGCGGGCGGACTTTTTGCAATATACGGAATAGCCGGAGTAACAATCGGAGGACTCGTAAGTTTCCTCACCCTGAGCAAAAGCCTTAATATGCCTATTAACCAGATCAGTATGCAGCTTAACAGTATTATTATGGCACTTGCGGGAGGGGAAAGAATTTTCTCACTTCTTGATGAAAAACCTGAGGTTGACGAGGGTTATGTAACGCTTGTAAATGCCGTAAAAAAAGATGGTGTAATAAGCGAGACCAAAGACCGTACAGGTCTATGGGCATGGAAGCACTATCATAAGGAAAATAATACAACCGATTATATAGAGCTTAAAGGTGATGTGGAATTTTTTGATGTGGATTTTGGATATAATGATGAAAAAATTGTACTTCACAACGTTGACCTGTATGCTACGCCCGGACAGAAGATTGCATTTGTAGGCTCAACAGGAGCAGGCAAGACCACCATAACTAACCTTATTAACCGCTTTTATGATATACAGGATGGAAAAATCCGTTATGATGGCATTAATATTAATAAAATAAAAAAAGCAGATTTGAGAAAATCACTTGGTATCGTATTGCAGGACACACATTTATTTACCGGGACAGTTATGGATAACATAAGATACGGAAGACTCGATGCAAGCGATGAGGATGTGTATGCGGCAGCGAAGCTTGCCAATGCCCACGGCTTTATAAAACATCTTCCTAAGGGTTACGATACCATGCTTACAGGTGACGGCGCCAATTTAAGCCAGGGACAGAGGCAGTTACTTGCCATTGCCAGAGCTGCGATAGCAGACCCTCCGGTTCTTATCCTTGATGAAGCAACATCTTCTATTGATACCAGAACTGAAAAAATAGTCCAGGACGGTATGGACAGACTGATGAAAGGCAGAACAACTTTTGTTATTGCCCACAGACTTTCTACTGTAAAAAATGCTGACTGCATAATGGTTCTTGAGCAGGGACGTATCATTGAAAGAGGCTCACATGATGAGCTTATTGCTAAAAAAGGAAGATATTACCAGTTATATACAGGAAACAATATCGGTGAATAATCCCGATTAAGAAAAGTGATATATATTATAGAAAAATGATATTTTATTGGTTCGCCTTTTTTGTTAAAATTAAAAAGATACAAAGAAGGAGGTATTACCCAATGAAAAAATTGCGTAAATTATGTGCAATTCTTCTTGTGGCACTTATGGTATTTTCCATGGTAGCCTGCGGCAAGAAGAAGGACCAGGGATCGGTTGAGACAACAACCCCTGTAGAGACAGAGTCTACAACTGATAATTCCAACAAAGCAACAGAGCTTACTCTTAATGTCCATTATTTAAGAGAAGACGGTGTGTATGATGGCTGGAATGTATGGCTTTGGCCGGATGGCGGTGACGAAGGTAAGGCATACACATTCGGAACAGACAAGGATGAACACGGTGTTAAGACAACAGCAGTATTTCCTGCAGGTACAACAACTATAGGTTTTATTGTCAGACTCAATGAATGGGAATCAAAGGATATTGATTCCGATCAGTTTATTACATTGAACGGTGTTATCGCCGGAACAGTTGAAGTATACATAACTTCAGGTGTTGAAGGATACAAAATAGAGTTAGGAGAAGATTGCGTGACAGGACTTAGTGTATTAAGTGCAGAACTGGATGGAGATTTCCAGACACTTAAGATATCTTTGACAGAAGAATACAAGGACAATGAACTTAAAGTTACTGACGCAGAAGGCAAAGAATTAGCTATTGACAGCATTGAAAAAGACTCAGGTGATGCTAAGAAGATAGTTGTTAAACTTAAAGAAAAAGCAGACCAGTTTGGCAAATATAAAGTAATGCTGGGAAACGTCGGATATGACGTAACCGTACCTGATTATTATTCTACATCTGAATTTGAAGATGCTTATACATATGACGGAGATGATCTTGGAGCAGCATGGTCTAAGGATTCCACAACATTTAAAGTATGGGCACCAACAGCTAAGGCTGTTAAAGTCAATACATACAAGTCAGGCGTTAAGGGAACAGACGACCTTATTAAATCATATGATATGACACTTGATAAGAATGGCGTATGGACAGTTAAGGCAGAAGGAGATCTTAACGGCGTATTCTATTTATATGAAGCAGATTTTGGCTCATCTAAGACAGAGGCATGTGATCCGTATGCTAAGGCAGTCGGAGTCAATGGCGACAGAGCAATGGTAATTGATTTATCATCAACGGACCCTGACGGATGGGATAAGGATACTAATCCTAATAAGAAGCTTAATGCTACAGATGCATCAGTATATGAACTTCATATAAGAGACCTTTCGGCTGATTCGTCATCAGGAATTAAGAATGCCGGTAAGTATCTTGGACTTACAGAGACAGGAACAACTAATGGTTCAGGACAGGCAACAGGTCTTGATCATATTAAGGAACTTGGCGTAACACATGTCCAGATCGGACCAATGTATGATTATGCAACAGTTGATGAGACTAAGTTAGATACAAAACAGTACAACTGGGGTTATGATCCTAAGAATTACAATGCACCTGAGGGTTCATACTCATCAGATCCATATAATGGAGCAACTCGTGTAAGTGAAGTTAAACAGATGGTTAAAGCATTACATGATAACGGATTAAGCGTTGTTATGGACGTTGTATATAACCATACATACAATACAAGCTACTGCTTCAATGAACTCGTACCTGATTATTTCTATCGTCCGGGTTCTAATGGTTCGGGCTGTGGCAATGATGTAGCTTCAGAGAGAGCTATGATAAGTAAGTTTATTGTTGATTCTGTAGTATACTGGGCTAAAGAATATCATATCGACGGTTTCAGATTTGACCTTGTAGGCCTTATTGATATGGATACAATTAAAGCAATCAGAACAGAGTTAGATAAGATAGATCCTTCTATCATCCTTTACGGTGAAGGTTGGAGCATGACAACTAAGATTACTAAGTCAAATGTAACACTGGCAACACAGATGTACGTTAATAAGTTAGACGGATTCGCAATGTTCAGTGATACAATCCGTGATGCAATTAAAGGCAGCGTATTTAAGGCAGAAGAAAAAGGATATGTCAACGGAAACCTCTCTAATACAGATGTAATCAAGAAAGCAATCCAGGGCAAGACCGGATGGTCAGAAAAGGGTTCACAGAATATTGTCTATGCATCATGCCACGATAACATGACATTATGGGATGAAATCAATTTATCTAATGCAAGTGACAGTATGGAAGCTAAGGTTAAACAGAATCTTCTTTCGGCAGCTATTGTATACACTTCACAGGGAACACCATTTATCCTTGCCGGTGAAGAAATATTAAGAAGCAAGCCTACGGGTGACGGAAAATTTAGCAGCGACAGTTATAATGCAGGTGATGAAGTAAACAGCATTAAGTGGAGCACATTAAGTGATGCTACATACCAGAAAGTATTTAATTACTATAAGGGAATGATAGCATTCAGAAAAGCACATGCTTCATTAAGAATAATGGATACCGCTTCAAGTTATTATAAGTTTACTGAAGGTACGGACAAGGGTGTTATTGCTTATGAATTAACAGGTGTTAAGGAAGAAGTATCAGATTCAATCTTTGTTATATATAACCCATTAAGCGAAGCAACAACAGTTACACTTCCGGAAGGAGACTGGACAATCTGCGTACAGGGTGACAAGGCAGGAACTGATTCCCTCGGAACAGCAAACGGTAAAATTACTGTAGACAGAATTTCATGTACAATACTTGTAAAAGGCGCAACAAAATAATATAGCATAATTATAGTCCCGGGAACGTCAGGCTCCCGGGACTTATTATTTCCCATACATATGATAATCGCAGAAAATCAACATTTTTAGATTAAAAAATCAACATAAACGCTATTGAAAAAATAAAATTAAAGTAATAGAATAAATACAGTCGTAAGACACAATAATGTATTCAGGAAAGGAATAAAAAAATGAAAAAAATTGCAAAAAGAGTAATTACAGCCGTTTTAGCAATGGCAATGGTAATTGGAATGATGGCTATGACAGCTTTCGCAGCAGATGACACATACAGTGTTATCGGATCAATCAATGGTAACTGGGATAAGGACACAGATTTGGTTAAGCAGGCAGATGGAACATATTCAGTAGACATCACAGATGTTAAGGCTGGATCTTATGAATTCAAGATTCGTACAAACCATGCTTGGGATAATGGTGAATACAACCTTGAAGGTGATGCATCAAGCGGCGGAGCTAATGCAAAAGTTGATGTAGCAAAAGATGGTTCTACAGTAACAATTACATTTGATGGAACTAAGGCAGCTGTAACAGTTAAAGATGCAAGTGCAGCACCAGCAGCTCCAGCAGACAAGACTCCAGCAGCAGGCGATTCTTCAGTTATGGTATACATCGTAGCAGCAGTTGCAGCATTAAGTGCAGTTGTAGCAGTTGTAGCTAAGAGAAGAAGCGTAGAAGCTTAATTAGTATTTTATAGAAATGCTTACATAAAGGAATCGGTTCAGACCGGTTCCTTTTTTTATCGGAATTTCTAAGAATTGTAATATTGCACATATATTTAATAAAAACAACATTTTTATAGTAAAAAAACAACAAATGAAATGTTGAAAAAATAAAATACCTGTACTAAAATAAAGCTAGTGTCATGAGACATGAATAAAATGTATTGGAAAGGAAGAATACGAAAAATGAAGAAAATTTTTAAAAAGGTCATTGCTACAGTAGCTGCTTTTGCATTCGCAGCAGCAGGACTTGTTGCAGCACCTAAGACTGCTAAGGCAGCAGGAACAACGGTTAAAGTATTTGTTGAACTGCCATCAGATAAGACAGCAGCTTATTACAAAGGAAATGTTTGGGGCGGAACTGCAAGCGTAGCGACCGCTACAACAGCAGCTAAGCCAACAGGCTGGGGTGCTGGAACTCTTCCGGTAGGAGAAGCAGTTACAGATGGCGGCAAGAATTATGCGGTATTTACAATTAACAATGCGGATGAAGTACAGGGCTTCCAGGTAGTTGGATATACTGATGGTGCGGATAATGCAGAATATCAGGAGCTTGCTTGGAATTCAGAAGTTGTAGCACAGAGCAATGGTAAAGCATATTTTAATTTAACATCAAAGAAGTTATTTAAAGATGCTGCAATGACACAGGAAATTGCACCACTTCCTGTAACTGATGTACTTTCTGTAGTAGGTACTGTTACAGATACCGGATTTGATTTACCTGGTAAGACTATGACAAAGAATGATGATACATACACAATTACATTCCAGAATGTAGCAGCCGGCAGTTATACATATAAGTTCCTTCAGTCAGCAGCTGAATATTCATGGAAATATCAGATTGGTAAGGATAATTCATTTGGTGACAATACAGCTAATTTCGAATTAGTATTGGATAAAGTCAGCGATGTAACATTCACAGTAAAAGTAACAGAGGTTAAAGGCGGTGCAGGACTTGATGCAAAACAGATTACAGCTGTAGAATATGCCGGTCCAACTGTAACACCAGTGAAAGACAACAAGCCAGCAGGCGGAGACAACAAGCCAGCAGGAGATAACAAGCCAGCAGCAGACAATAAGCCAGCAGGTGGTAACAGCGGAAATGTAAATGCAGGTGATTCAGCATCAGTAGCAACTTTTGCTTTCGCAGCAGTAGCAGCATGCGGAATCGTTGCAATAGTATTCAAGAAGAGAAGACAGGACGCTTAATTTTACATAATTATTTTGAATATGTAGTAAGATAATAGAGGCTTCAGTCACAGACTATGTGACTGAAGCTTTTTCTTATATACAGAACACATTTTTTGCAAGAAATGAGAAGTAATCCTTATATCCTGCTTTTTTTACGGTAACGGAAGATTTGATATCAATTGTTCCTATAAGTGTCCCATTGTATTTGTAGCAAAGCTGCCCGATTACATCACCCTCATTAACCGGGGCTTTCAGTCCATCAATAAATTCAAAATCTTTTGTAATAAGGGCTTCATCATATTTTTCTGTAAATAGATAAGAAAAGTTATCATTATATTCACATTCAAGCTCTTTAATCATGCCGCCCGATATTTTTGGAAGAGGAATTTCAGGCATATCTGTGT
>ERZ772892.1963-NODE-1963-length-19185-cov-5.871354_pt1 | contig 19185 bp, 21 predicted proteins | sample MGYA00512126_ERZ772892 | MGnify/ENA primary metagenome ERZ772892 (study PRJEB29015, sample SAMEA2737697) | human gut metagenome | biome: human gut; feature: human-associated habitat; material: faeces | place: China | collected 2012 ... | reverse complement strand
GCTAAATTCATCATATATATCCTTCCGGACTCCTCAACAAACAATAAAATCCATGCATTTGCCTGATTGCAAACACATGGATTATTACCTTAAATTCCTAATCCAACAGGTTCTTCATATTTTCAAGTCCTATAAGAAGGGTTGAAGAATTATGAAGTAAAGCTGATGTTGTAGGCTGTATGACACCTGCAACTCCAAGGAGTATTAACATGGAATTGAAACCGACAATGGTTCTGTAATTCTTACCGATACGTTTCATTAAGGCATCGCTTAAGTTTTTCAGAGTAACAACACGGTAAAGGTCATCGGCTCCTATTGTAATATCCGCAATTTCCCTTGCTATTTCGGCACCGTCACTGATAGCTATTCCTACATCTGCTGCCGATAATGCCGGCGAATCGTTAATGCCATCGCCTATCATCACTACTTTTCTTCCTGCCGCTTTTTCTTTTTCTATAAAGCCTGCCTTATCTTCAGGAAGCACTTCCGAGTAATATTCGTCAACGCCTACACGTCCTGCAACGGCTTTTGCTGTTCTTTCGCTATCACCGGTCATCATAACAATCTTTGTAAAACCTGCTTTGTGAAGTTTTCTGACTACGTCTTCTGCTTCTTTCCTTAACGGATCCTCTATGCATATAACTGCCGCAAGAACACCGTCGATTGCCATATAAAGATGTGAATATTCCTCCGGAAGTGTATTGAATAAATCCTTTTTGTCCTCAGGAATAATACTTTTTTCATCTTCAAAAACAAAATGGTAGCTGCCGATGATAACCTTTTTATTGTTTATCATGGTTGATATTCCATGTGCCACAACATATTCTACCTTGGTATGCATTTCTTCATGTAGCAGATTCTTTTCCATAGCCGCATTGACTACCGCTTTTGCCATTGAATGTGGGAAATGTTCTTCAAGACATGCAGCCGTTCTTAAAAGTTCGTCCGGTGTTTCTCCGTTGAATGAAACCACATCCGCAACTGTTGGTCTTGCCTTTGTCAGTGTGCCTGTCTTATCAAATACAATTGTATCTGCTTCTGCCATTGCTTCAAGGAATTTACCACCCTTGACAGTAATGTCATGGGCATTTGCCTCCCTAATCGCAGAAAGTACGGATATAGGCATTGCAAGCTTTAAGGCACAGGAGAAATCTACCATTAAGATAGAAAGTGCCTTCGTCACATTTCTTGTCAAAAGGTAAGTAAGTATCGTACCGCCAAGACTGTATGGAACAAGACGGTCTGCAAGATGCTCTGCCTTGCTTTCCAATCCCGATTTGAGTTTTTCGGATTCTTCTATCATTGCAACAATCTTTTCAAAACGGCTTGAATTTTTAGTCTGATTTACAAGGATTGTAATTTCGCCCTCTTCTACAACGGTTCCCGCATATACAACTGCATCTTTTGCTTTTCTTACGGCAACGGATTCGCCTGTAAGGGATGCCTGATTGACCATGGCTTCACCGTCATATACTTTTCCGTCAAAAGGTATTACATTACCCATATGTACTACAACCTTGTCTCCCGGTTTAACGTCATTTGAGGATACAAGAACTTCTTTTCCATCAACCGACAGCCATACTTTGCTGATATTAAGTGACATACTTCTTGCGAGGTCACCAACGGATTTTTTATGTGTCCATTCTTCAAGTATCTCGCCTATGCCAAGCATAAACATAATTGAGCCTGCGGTTCCTATGTCATCCCTGAGGATGGATACTCCTATTGCGGTTGCATCAAGAACAGGCACTTCAATCTTATGTCTGAGCAAGGTTCTGATTCCGTTTCCTATGTATTTAAAAGATTTTGATATTACCATCAAAGCCCTTACAGGCAATGGTATGAAAAATGTGGTTGCATAATGCAGTGCAATTTTTGTTACAAGTTTTTCCTGATACTCCGCATTAACCCGTCTGCTGGAATTATCTGTAATTACTGCGGGCACCTCGATATCTTCATAGTGGAAACGTCTCAATGTGTTGATTATATCTGTCCGTTTTCCCTTGTATTCTATAACCGCGTCTGCAGTTCTTTCATATACCTTTGCAAAAGTGATATTTTTAGTATTATTAAGAAAATACAACAAAATATCCGCTTCTTTATATGTCATTCTACTGACTGCGAAATGAACTCTCATCCGCTTATCTGATTCATGTCGTATTATAAACTTCATACTATTTTTCTATTTCTCGGATTCTTCTGCTTCTTCAGCATCTTCTTTGACATCCTCAAATTCTTCTGCTTCCTTGGCTGCTCTTTCTTCATTGATTGCCTTGGCATCCGCAAGAATATCTCCTGCATTTTCCTGGACTGTATTGACAGTCTTCATAACACTGTCTTTTGCCCTTAATACGGCAGCAGTACAATTTGTATATACCTTCTTTGCATCCTTGCTGGATAAAATCTTAACTCCGGCAGTTCCAAATGCAAAACCGGCAGCAAAAAGTCCTACTTTTTTCCAATTCACGCGCTGTAAACACTTTAACATATTATGTACCTCCTGCGAGCATTTCTTTAATTCTTTTGATTATATTTCTGTTGTCCCGCAGTGTCAACGATAAAATTTCTCAATAAGATTTGTGTCCTACAACTCTGCCGTGTATTTCTGTGCCGCCACTTTCTCCACAGCCTACGAAGCATATAATCCCTATGCTTTTTACACTCTGTCCGGATGTAATCAAGATTGAATGTGTCTCCCTTTGCATTCAGATAGGCATAAAAATCCATTAAGGTACGCAAGCCTGTACCACTGCTGCTATAATGCTTGTAAGCGTGGCTTGTGATAGACATCATGGTTACCCTTACCTACGTACTCTGCCTTGTAGCCCTCTGAAATCATATGCTTCTCCATCCGCTCCCATGCATCCGCATCAAACAGGATATCATGCATGCACTTAAGAGTACTGCCAGCCCTCTTTTTATGCTTCTTATGCCTTTTTTCATAGATTACATTCCTAGCCACACTTTTCATTGTAATCCGTGTTTTTTTAGTCATTTTATGCAGTTCGTTACGGTATTTATTCCTGCGTTAAAAGGATTTACCATTCCAAACTATCTTTATTGAGCAGGAAATCATATATACCCATGATGAGAACCCCGTCATCATTATAATATTTTGCAGGTGTATCTTTCGTAATTATAATTTTTTTGAAAGCATCGCCTGTCAGCATCAACGATCTCTGTTCCTGCTCCATTTTTTCTTGTGTAGGCATTGCAAATGCTGATTGAATATAATAACGCTTAGATGCCTGATTACATACAAAATCTATTTCTAATTGCTTTCGGACATTATTGCCATCCTTTGTTGTATAATTTACAGGGACTACACCTACATCAACATTATATCCTCTCATTTTTAACTCATTAAATATGATATTCTCCATTGTATGGGTTTCTTCCATTTGCCTGAAATTTAATCTAGCATTTCTAAGTCCCATATCAGTAAAATAATACTTTGATGGTGTATCTATATATTTTTTCCCTTTAATATCATAACGCACTGCTTTATCAATCAAAAATGAATCACATAAATATTCAATGTAATTTGTCAGTGTATTTTTGCTAATTGTTTTCTGCTTAACACTCTTAAATGTAGCGGATAATTTTGAAGGGTTTGTAAGCGAACCAATGGATGACGAGAGAATATTTAATAGTTCTTCCAATTCTGACCGGTTACGCACACGATGTCGTCCTACTATATCTGAAATATAGGTTTCTTCAAACAGCGATTTTAAAAATGCGATCTTTTCCTCCGGAGTTGTGAAGTTTAATATAAGCGGAAGTCCTCCGTATAGCATATATTCATTCCATCCATCCTGTTTCGTTCCATCGTATACTGACATAATTCCTCAAAACTAAGTGGATACATATGCACCTCATCTCCACGACCACGAAATTCAGTTATTACATCTTTTGATAAGAAATGTGCGTTACTTCCGGTTACATAAATATCTACATTTCTCATATGAAGTAAACTATTAAGAACTGATTCAAACTGATCTAAAAGTTGTACCTCATCCAATAGAACATAAAACATTCCTTCACCACTTATCTTTTCTTTCAAATAAGGGAACAGTACATATGGATCTTGATATTGTTTATTTTCAAATAACATCAACACTTATTGAACATTTTTGTTTGTACCCGCATTTTTGTTCAACAGAATCCGATGAGAAACATTTTACCATCCCCCCGTTTTATTCAAGGTTCATGTGACAATTTGTAAAACTTTTTGTGCACAGTGTATCTCATCCAACGGGAATAACATGCATTTAACTTTCAACCCATAACACCGGTACAGCATATCTGTCATTTTTTGCTTATCTGTTCCGCCTATACCCAAGGACTTTAAATCTACTGTTTCATCAGCTATTTCAGATAAGAACTTTTTCATATCCTCTTATCGCTTGTATCTGTAAAAGACAAAACAATGGAAATATCATCAGCACTGTTATCCTCTGAAAATTGTTTCGGGCTGTATGCCCATAATTCAAGTCTGACCTGTTTATCCGGGTCTATCAAATCATCAGTCAGCAAGATTTTATTATAATCTTTCTCGCTAATTGCATAGGTAACAACTCGGCTTGGATTTAGCATTGTTTTTTCAGAAAGTGCCGTTTCCCCTGCAAATACCATATTTTCTGTAACTTGTGTCTTACGGATTGGCTATTATGATTAAAGGGTCAAAAGGTATCATCAATGCATGCTTGCATGCAATTCGATGTATACCTTAATGACCCACACTTCACCGAGAAAGTAGCCATTTACTGCGAAAGCGAAGGAAATTAGCCCTATTTCAAGATAGCGTCAGATTACATGAATGCATTACATGTAGTAATCTGATTAATCATAATTGAGGGACAAAATACCTTTTGACCCTCATTTTTTATTATTCTACTGTATTCCGGGTGTTATGGCAATGAAGATTTTCTTGACTTTCCGTACGATAAAATTTCTCAATAAGATTTGTGTCCTACAACTCTGCCGTGTTCGAGAGAAATCACTTCATCGCAAAGGAGTTCTATATCTTCCCTTATATGGGATGATATGATAATCAGTTTATTTTTTTTCTTTTGTTCAAGCATAAAACTTCTGAACCATTTTACACCATCTTCATCAAGAGCGCTTGTAGCTTCGTCAAGAATAAGTATTCCCGGGTCTTCCATTATAGCCTGGGCAATTCCCAGTCTTTTCTGCATGCCAAGACTAAATTTACTTACTTTTTTGGAATCCTCAGGATCCAGTCCTACAGCCTCTATATCCTTCTTAATTTCGGATACAGGTATATTTTTGCGTATTCCTGCAAGCAGTTTCAGGTTGGTAACCGCAGAGTATTGTCCGTAAAATGTAGGTTCTTCAATAAGTATTCCTGCATCAGGTATAAAATCACTGTCTTTACCGATTATTTTATCATTGCATATTACTTTTCCTTCTGTAAGTTTCATAAGTCCTATAATGCTTTTCATCAGCACTGTTTTACCCGAACCGTTACGTCCATATAGTCCATATGTCTTTCCGCTTTCAAACTCAAGATTTATATTTTCCAGAATGTATTTATTTTTTATTTTGATGGAACCATCTTCTATTTTTATTTTGTACATATATTTCTCCTCTTAATACCTACAAATGCTACAATAAGCATCAGAACTATCCACACAGACATATATATATATGAAAGGTAAAACGGCATATTACTCGTTCTTCCTATTTCTGTATATCTTCCCGCTAAAGAAGCGTTTCCTGCCGGAAAGAAAAAGGCTGCTTTATGTTTTATTGTTGCAAGGATTCCTCCTGCTGCCATAAGTACTACATCTATTCCCATAAACAGATTTTTTTTGTTAAATATCTTTCCGATTAACAGCATTAGTGAATATCCGAATATAAGCAATGTAGTAAGCAATATTGAATGAATAGCCGCTATTCCCGGATATATATGATTATAAATATCACGCTGTATCAGATTAAATACCGTATTGTAGGTAAGCTCCGGATAATAATATGCAAGTTTTGTCGTTGCAGGACTCCATTTTGTGCCTGACGAAATCTTTCCTGCACATGGTATTGTAGACAAAACAAAAACAATTGCCATTATTGTGAAGCTGCATAAAAGAGCAAATATTACTTTCCCGATGAGCCACTTAGTCTTACCCATTCTGTATATGGTAAACATATACCCGTCTTCAAGATTAGGGAAATCCGACATAAGTATAAGTGCAAATATCGGTACTATTAAAAGAACCAGATATGAATTAGCCGTAGCAATATACGGTTCAAAAAGCTGTAAACCTGCTTCCATCATTTTTGCATGGTTGCATAAACTTGAACCCACAACCTGCCATACAAGAATTGCAAATGCAAGAAGAATAATCATCCTGCTCCTGCATATAAAGCTATGGTATTCAGATTTTATGGTCTTAATCATAGGTCACCTCCATAATCTTTTACGGAACGAATCTTCGCAATATTGATTACAATGGCTAATACCCAGAGTCCCACAAAAATAAGCAGATTTACCAATAATCTCTTTTCATTATAAGGAATTCTCAGATAATAGGATAAATAACCTGTATTCTGTATTTTCCGGCCGATTTCCGGTTTATTAAATATAAAGTAATTTACCAGAACATTTTGTCCATATCCTACAAAAAAAGGCAGACATATATTAAAATAAATATCCTTGGTCAACGCGTATACAATAAAGCCTATGGATGCACACAATCCTCCATATAGCATCATTCCGAATATTCCATAAAGATATGCAGCTCCAAATCCCATCTGCGATACGAGATTTAATTTTCTTCCCGTATCACTATAACCGCTGCCCTGCATTTTGAATTCTATAAATTCGCTGTCTGCCTCACTAATTGATGGGAACCTTCCATGAATGTATATTGCACATATTATGGCAATAATTCCCATAACAAATACTGAAGAAATAAATGCAAGAAGTGCCTTTGAAATTACGTATCTTTTTATTCCCGTTCTGTAAATAACATACTTCGTTGTCTTATTCTGTTTCTCTGCATACATACCAAATGCAAAGGAAAATGCAGCAAGCATCATTCCATAAGGTGCAAGAGATTCCAATACATTCAGAAATACTGTTTCTCCCATTAAGTGCATTTGCAAAAGTTCTGTTTTGTTATATGTACTGAATATGCTGATACAGTTAAAAGTTCTTCCTTCGCCATCTGTATATATGCCACATATTCCAATAATAATCAGCCCGATAATTATGGATGAAACAATGCCGATGGTTGTAAAGTTAATATATAAGTCTTTTTTTACTGTCAATATAGTTTTTTTCATAAATTACAGCTTTCTGTTATTCCTGTACACGTCTTACGAGTACATCACCACTTTCAACATTTACTAAAGCAACATATGCATCATTATTAACCGGATTAAGTAAATCAACTCTCCAGAATGGAACAATGTACTTTGCTCTATCATTTTTACTTTTGTCTTCTTTATCATTGAACATTCTATATTCCATCTTAATCTGGTTAACTTCAAAATTTACACCGGGCAGCTTTGAAAGTTCTTTTGAAACATTATTGAGTACTGACTCAAGTGATAATATTGTCTCATAATTAGTTATTTCTTTAGGCACGGTGTAACTGTTATATTCTCCGTAATACACATCAATTTTGCCGCTTTCTATCATAAAACATTCTGACATTATGCCTGTTTCTTCGCCATAGTTTTCTTCTTCACCAAAACTTATCTGTCCGCTAATTAACTCCTGGACATCAATACCTTTATAATTTTCGGTTCTGAAGAATCTGAAAACGGTTTCTCCGGAATTTTTAATTTTATATACATACACGTCATATACTTTTGTCTTAATTCCATTTTCTCCTGTGTATGGATAAATTGAATTTATATAATTCTCTGCCGATTCAACAGCTTCCGCAACAGTAACTTCTTTATCAAGGAGTTTATATTTATCAGATAAATCATCCATTCCTATACGGTATCTTTTAATTAATTCCATATCATCCTGCAATCCAAAAAGATAATTTCCACCAAGGATTTTGTTGATGGCTCCTGCTGCATAATTCATTATATTTGTGTCGGTAAATATTTCAGATTTTCTTTTAGTCTTGGGATCACGGTAATAAATTAGTTCAGGAGCTTCTGTGTATTTGGTTTTTGAAATTTTGTTTTCATAATTTGCATTATACCAGTCTTTTTCCTCCTCATATTTACGCAATTCTTCGCCATCATAGATATACTGTTTATCAAGTTCTCCTATAAGTTCAGGTGTCATGTCATCAATAATATAATTTACCAGTTCATCAGGTTTTTTCCATTCATTAAGATATATTGTATCAATCCACCATGTCGCTATTTTATCTGTCTCAGGAAAAATTACACTATCACATTTTATATCAAGATTATCATACTTTGCTGTTTTAATTATTTCCTGTGCCTCTTTTCTTACCTCGTTAAAATCATTTTTAATTATTTCTGATTTGTTTTTGTCCTTACTTCCACAACCTGCCAACATTACTGTAGTAAGTAATAACGGAATAAATGCTTTTTTAAACTTCATACTTTGTACCTCTCTTTTAATTAGGATAATTAATTATGAATTGCAGGAAACAATATACTAATTAATTATGAACAATATATGCTAATCCATTGTAGATAGGGCCATACGCATCACAATACAGTTCTGCTGATATCTTAACATATGTGCCACTTGTCTTCTTTACTGTAAATGTCTTAACTCCACATGATGACATCTTTTTGCTTAGATTTCCATCCATATATATGTTTCCATTCGGACACCCAATTTCAACATACGAATAATAACATCCTCCTGTAGTGATTGAAGAAACTTTAAATGCATACTTCTCATCTGTAGTATAATATAGTTCAACCGAACTGTATTTTAATTGTGCACCGGGCCCATATGAATACACGCCCCAACTTCCTCTGTTACGGTCCTTGGCCATAACTCCTACCGGAAGCATTCCTATTAACATTGATACTACCACTGCTAATGCTGCAATTTTTCTTTTGTTTTTTTTCATTTACTGTACCTCCTATACATATCTTTATTTCCTGCAATTCATTTATCAAAATGTAGAATTACTACATAATGAGCTTAATATAAGACGTGCAATGCACACTTTCCGGAAAATTTCAATTGATTTCCACAAAAAAACACCTCTTTTTCAAGAGGTGTTAATTTCTAAAATATAAATATATGACTCCTTAAAAATTACTTAACCCTTGAAAAATAAATTCACTTATAGCCTATATATAATACTTTTTCACAATAAAGTCAAGTTTTTTTTATTTTTTTTGTCACATTTTACAATTATATAGAATTATATGTCGGAATATATAAATATATTTTTGTTCAATAAGAATCAACGATTTCTATAAGCCACGTATAATATTCAGATAATCCTGACGTCCATCTACAACCGCATATATAACTACTTTTTTATTTTCTTCATCAATTTTGTAAAAAAACAAGTCTTTTTCCAAAACAAGCACTCTATATCCTTGTCTCTTAAGAACACGGTATATGGGTTCTGTTCCAATGTATGGCTCTTCTTCCAATTCAAGAATCTGTTTTTCAATCTGATTAAGTTTCTCCAATGCATCTGTATTTCCAAAATTCTGGGCAGCATACAATATTATTTTTCTGATGCCCTCATCGGCTGTATCGGTTCTTATTACTTCATACTTCATAATCACTCCTCCTGAAGCATTTTTCTCAAATCATTGAATGTCTCAGATATCGGAGCAACTCTGCCATTTTTTGCATCATCTTCTGCTTCGGCTAATACCTCTAAGAGTTCTATTCTCGCTTTCATATTTTTATATTCTTCATATGAAAGTGCAACCGTATCACCTCCGCATATATCTTCAATATTATTTCTTACGGTGTCCTTGTTACTTCTCATCACATACCTGAAAAATATAGAACTTCAGATAATAGCTTTCATCCGCCGCCCAGAGTATAGGATGGTCCGGTGACTGGGTTCTGAATTCCACCTGTCTGAGCCTCTTATGTGCGCTTCTTGCAGCTTCTCCGATTGTCTTGGTAAACAATTCCTGTGTCATAAAATGTGAACATGAACAGGTAGCAAGGTAACCGCCGTCTTTAACAAGCTTCATGCCTTTAATATTAATCTCCCTGTATCCTTTGGTGGCATTTTTTACGGAATTACGGGATTTGGTAAATGCAGGAGGGTCAAGAATAACTACATCATACTGCTCGCCTTTTTCCACCAGTTCAGGAAGAAGTTCAAATACATCCCTGCATATAAATTCTGTTTTGTCCTGAACATTGTTAAGAATGGCATTTTCTTTTGCCTGCTCAACTCCAAGCTCCGATGCATCCACACCGAGGACACTTTCGGCTCCTGATGTAGCCGCATTAAGTGCAAAAGAACCTGTATGTGTAAAGCAGTCAAGCACTTTGGCACCTTTACACAATCTTCCCACTGCAGCCCTGTTATATTTCTGGTCAAGGAAAAAGCCTGTTTTTTGTCCATCAGCCACATTAACCATATATTTTACGCCATTTTCAACAATCTCCACTTTGGTATCAAACGGTTCCCCGATAAAACCTTTAACCCTTTCCATACCTTCATTAAGTCTTACCTTGGCATCACTTCTCTCATACACACCACGGATATTCATGCCGTGGCTTGCAAGCTCTTCTTTCAGACATTCGATAATATCCGCCTTAAGCCTGTCAATTCCGAGGGCAAGGGATTCGACTACAAGGATATCCGAAAATTTATCAATAACGATTCCCGGAAGATAGTCCGCCTCACCGAAGATAAGGCGGCAGGATGAAGTATCCACCGTGTCAAGTCTGTATTTTACGGCATCTTTTACTCTCTTTTTTATAAATTCACGGTCTATGTTTACGTCCTTATGACGGGTAAGGATTCTTATTGTTATTTTTGAATTGGTATTGATAAAACCGCGTCCCAGATAATATCCGTCAAAATCCAGTACATCGATAATATCTCCGTTTTCAAATTTTCCCTCTATTCTGTCGATTTCATTATCGTAAAACCACATTCCGCCGGACTTAAATGAACGGCCTTCGCCTTTTTTAATATATACATCTGCCATAATTTTTAACCTCTCTTTTTTTACAAAATCAGGATTCCCACACAAGTATAAAAAAAATATAATCAGCAACAATATAACCATGATTAAAAAATATATGATGTGCGGCCTGACCGGATGGTGTATGGAAGTGTTCTGGACCGGTCTTGGTTCTGCCATAAAAAAAGACAAGAAACTTACCAGCAACACTTCTATTTGGATGTTTCCGATTTATGCGACGGCAATCATCATTGAGCCAATCGGTACAAGAATGAAAAACAGGCATTGCGCCGTGATGCAACGTGGTTTTGTATATGCAATGTGTATTTTCATTACCGAATTTCTGACAGGAAGTCTGTTGAAAAAAAATGGTTGCTGTCCATGGGACTATTCAAAAGCCAAACTTAATATCAAAGGCGTTATAAGACTTGATTACTTTCCTGTATGGTTTATCGCCGGACTTTTTTACGAAAACATTCTCTGTAAAGATGAAAAAAAGTAAGGACAAGGGCTTAAAAAGCCCTGCCTTACTGAATTTACATATCGGATTAATAGAGTGGATTAGAGTCTGTTAATGCTTTAACAATAGCCATTGCCTCTGCTTTCTTAACATCATCATCCGTTACTGCAAGAGCGATTGCTTCAGCAACTTTATCCATATCCTCTGTATTAAAGCCTCTTGTAGTAACTGCTGCTGTACCAAGTCTGATACCGCTTGTTGTAAATGGCTTTTCAGGGTCATTTGGAATTGCATTCTTATTACATGTAATATTAACTGTATCAAGAAGTTTTTCTGTTGCTTTACCTGTAACACCCTTGCTTCTTAAATCTACAAGCATAAGGTGGTTATCCGTTCCGCCTGATACAAGATTAAAGCCTCTGTTTAAAAGACCATCTGCAAGTGCCTTGGCATTGTCAATAATATTTTTGGCATAAGTCTTAAATTCAGGTTCAAGAGCTTCTTTAAAGCATATTGCCTTACCTGCAATTACATGCATTAAAGGACCGCCCTGGATTCCCGGGAAAATTGCTTTATTAAAGTTATACTTGTCTGCAGCTTCCTGATTGCAGAGAATCATACCGCCTCTTGGTCCTCTGAGCGTCTTGTGTGTTGTTGTTGTAACAACATCTGCATAAGGAATTGGGCTCATATGCTGTCCGCCTGCAACAAGACCTGCAATATGTGCCATATCTACCATAAGAACAGCTCCGACTTCATCGGCTATTTCCCTGAATTTCTTGAAATCTATTGTTCTTGCATAAGCACTTGCTCCGGCAAGAATCATCTTAGGTCTGCATTCTTTGGCAATCCTTAATACCTCATCATAATCAATGAAGCCCTCGTCATTAACGCCGTAAGGCACGCAGTTAAAATATTTTCCTGACATATTTACAGGTGAACCATGTGATAAATGTCCGCCGTGTGCAAGGCTCATTCCCATGTATGTGTCACCGGGATTGAGGATGGCAAAGAATACTGCCATATTAGCCTGTGCTCCTGAATGAGGCTGTACGTTTACATAATCACATCCGAAAAGCTTCTTTGCTCTTTCAATGGCAAGGTTCTCAACAATATCAACATACTGGCATCCGCCGTAGTATCTTTTTCCGGGATAACCTTCGGCATATTTGTTGGTAAGCCAGCTTCCCATTGCTGCCATTACAGCCTTGCTGACAAAATTTTCTGATGCAATAAGCTCTATATGGTCATTCTGTCTTCCCACTTCAAGCTTAATAGCCTCGGCAACTTCAGGATCAAATTCTTTTACTTCATCAAATGAATACATTAATACAGTCCTCCTACTCTTCTCTTTCTTTTACAATAGCGATGTGAACATCATCAAGCTGCTTCTGGTCTACAGTGGCAGGTGCTCCCATCATAACATCCATTGCGTTTTTGTTCATTGGGAAAGGAATTATCTCTCTTATGCTTTCCTCTCCGCAGATAAGCATTATCATACGGTCAACTCCCGGAGCTATTCCTGCATGTGGTGGTGCTCCATAGCAGAACGCATTATACATTGCAGGGAATTTGGCTTTAACATCATCTTCACCAAGTCCTACTAATCTGAATGCTTCTATCATTATCTCAGGGTCATGGTTTCTTACCGCACCTGATGATAATTCGACGCCATTGCATACAAGATCATACTGGTATGCAAGTATATCAAGAGGTTCTTTGTTCTTAAGTGCATCCATTCCGCCCTGTGGCATAGAGAAAGGATTATGACAGAACTCAAGTTCTCCCGATTCTTCACCTATTTCATACATAGGGAAATCAACAATCCAGCAGAATTCGTATGTATTCTGTTTCATATGTTTTTCACTGGCTGCACCGAGAAGTCTTCTGAGTACACCGGCTGTTTTCTGTGCAACAAGTTTCTTTCCGGCTGTAAGTCCTACAAAGTCTCCCGGCTTAAGACCGAGTGTGTTTATTACCTGTTCTTTAATGTTCTGAAGAAACTTAGCGATTCCGCCTGTAATTTCTCCATTCTCATCTACTTTGAACCAATATGCCTTATTGGCTGTAGCAACTTCCACATCCGCGCATATTGCATCTATCTGCTTTCTTGTTGCAGTAAATCCGTCAACAACAATTGCCTTTACTGTCTGTCCTTCAAAAGGTCCGAATCCGCATCCTGAAAGAAGTTCTGTAGCATCGGTTAATACAAGGTCAATTCTTAAGTCAGGCTTATCTGTTCCGTATTTATCCATAGATTCAAGATAAGGTATTCTCACAAAAGGAGCCTTTGATGCATTGGAATATACACCGTATTTTGCAAATACAGGAGGAAGAACCTCTTCAATTACCGAAAATACATCTTCCTGTGATGCAAATGCCATTTCCATATCAAGCTGGTAAAATTCTCCCGGTGAACGGTCAGCTCTCGCATCCTCATCCCTGAAGCAAGGTGCTATCTGGAAATATCTGTCAAAGCCTGATGCCATAAGTATCTGCTTGAACTGCTGTGGAGCCTGTGGGAGTGCATAAAACTTACCCGGATGATTTCTTGCCGGTACAAGATAATCCCTTGCTCCTTCAGGTGATGAACATGTAAGGATTGGTGTTGTTATTTCCATAAATCCAAGTGAGTTCATCTTGTTACGGAGTTCAGCAACTATTTTGCTTCTTAAAATAATATTGCCCTTAACCGCAGGATTTCTTAAATCAAGATAGCGGTATTTAAGTCTTGTATTCTCATCCGCATCCTTAGACTGGTTAATCTCAAACGGAAGTGCATTGTAACGGCACTTACCGAGAATCTCAATCTTAGATGGAACAACCTCAATCTCACCTGTAGGAAGTTCTGCATTCTTGCTTGAACGTTCCCTTACAACACCAGTTACCTGAATCGTCGATTCCTTATTGACAGAATCTATAACCGACATCATATCTTCTGTCTCGATAACAACCTGTGTTGTTCCGTAAAAGTCCCTTAAAATCAGGAAACCTAAGTTCTTACTTACCTTTCTAATATTCTCATACCAACCAACAACTGTTACGTCCTTACCGGCATCGGCAAGGCGGAGTTCTCCACAGTTGTGTGTTCTAGACTGTACCATAGATAGTTCCTCTCTTTATTTTACTATTGGATTTTTGTAAAATTCCTTAAATTCCTTGTACCCCTGTTCAATGAGGTTGTCCTTCTGGAATTTTTTATTTTTATTCATTCTTACAACAAGCACCTTGATTCCTTCTTCCCGAAGTTTCTGTGCTTCTTTGATAATATTACATAACATCTCTGATTGTATACCTTTTTCTACAAGAAAAGCAATACTATTTCCCTGATTTGGTATCTCAAAATTATTATCCATAAGAATAGTAATTATTCTTTCAAAACCAATTGAAAATCCGCAGGCCGGTGTCTCCTGTCCGGTAAATTTGCCCACCATCTTATCGTAACGTCCGCCACCGCCAACGCTGCTTCCGAATTCAGGAACTTCAATTTCAAAAATTGTTCCCGTATAGTAAGACATTCCTCTTACAAGCGTAGGGTCAAATACTATATCAAAATCACAGTTCTTTGTTCCGTTGACGCTCTCAATAATCTCAAGAAGATTGTCTTTAGCCTCATCCGGAAGAAATTCAGCGATTGTATTCGCAAGATATAAAAGGCCGTTATCGGCTTTTTCAATTCCGTCAAAAAGACTTACATACTTCTCTACCGAAGCCGCATCATAGCCGTTGGCAATAAGATCTTCCTTAACGCCTTCAATTCCGATTTTGTCCATTTTATCAAGAATAATAAAAACATTATCGTAAGATTCTTCTGCAAATCCGCTGTATGCAGCCATTGCCTTAAGTATTCTTCTGTCATTTATTTTAATCTTGAAATTCTTAAAACCAATCCTGCCAAGCGTTGTGGTGGTTGCAAGAATCAGTTCTATCTCCGCAAGGTTGGTTGGTTCACCGAGTATATCTATATCACACTGGTAAAACTGTCTGAATCTGCCTTTCTGAGGTCTGTCTGCTCTCCATACGCTTCCTATCTGAAGTGCTTTAAAAGGTGATGGCAGGGATGCCTGGTTATTGGAGTAAAATCTTACAAGGGGTACCGTAAGGTCATATCTTAATCCTCCATCCACAAGGTCTGCCTCTGATGAAGCACTTTCAAGATTAAGTTTTTCTCCTCTTTTCATAATTTTGAAAATAAGTTTTTCATTTTCACCGCCCTGTTTGCTTGAAAGGTTGGCAATATTTTCAACTGCCGGTGTTTCAATGGACGTAAAACCGAACTTTGAATATGTTTCTTTAATTATTCCGATAAGATAATCTCTTATCTGCATTTCCTTTGGCAGAATATCTTTCATACCTGTCATAGGTTTTTTAATCAGTGCCATTATTATATCCTCACTTTTTCATAATCTCTCTTGTTGTAAAATTAATCATCAGCCTGCTGTTCTTAATTTTCTCTATGGTTGAAGGCTCATGAATCAGACGTTGGAAAGCTAAAAATACTTCCATATCATAGCAGTCTATCTCATCTATTATTATCTGCATCGCTGTTTCGATGTCAAATGCCCTTCGATACGGTCTGTCTGAAATCAGGGCGGTAAAAGTATCCGCAACACGCATTACTCTCGCACCAAACGGTATATCTTCGCCTTTTCTGTTTTCAGGATAACCGGTTCCGTCATAGTTCTCATGATGATACAAAACAGAATCAAGAACAAGATCCGAAAAATCATACTTTTTAAGTATATCATAACTTAACTTGGAATGCATTCTCATATATTCCGTTCCATCATCATTTTTATGGTCATCATCCTCGTTTCTGCCGTAAAGATACCTTGATAGTTTAAGTTTGCCTATATCATGGACAAGTCCGGCAAGTGCCAGTTCATAACAAATGCTCTCGTCATAGCCCATCTCTTTGGCAAGAAGATATGTAAGATTGCTTACACACACTCCGTGATTGATATTATCTTCAAAATCCGATAGAAGTGTTGCCTGAACCGGATTGGCTTTTGCTCTAATTCTCATTAAAAAAACTTCGCTTTCTTTCTATCATTTCATCTACACGTTCTATGTAATTAGATACATCTTTTACATTTTCTATACGTTCAACTCTGTTTTCATCCGGAAAAACTATTTTCGACTGTGCTCCCGCGCCAGCCGCATATATGGACTGTTTCTCTTCCACTATCAGGATGTTATATACACCTTTTTTGCCTTCTTTTGCATATCCCACATTTTCAAAATTCCCTGCCATATTTTTCTGACGGTAAAGGTAATAGGGTGTCATGCCCATCATATCGGCATATTCCTTTGTCATGGTGATTATTTCGTCCGTATTATCTATTCTGTAGTCTGCGTATGCTTCTTTCATATAGTTAAGCCTTGCGGCTCTTTTTATTGCCAGTGAATGAACCGTAAGATTGTCCGGAGATAATTTCATTATCTGTTCAAGGGTATTTCTCACATCTTCCTTATCTTCTCCCGGAAGTCCCACGATCAGATCCATATTGATATTATCAAATCCGCACTCTCTGGCAAGAGCAAATGCCTGCTTTGTCTCATCCACCGTATGACGCCGTCCGATAATATCCAGAGTTTCCTGATTCATTGTCTGCGGATTGACAGAAATTCTCGTAATCGGATAGTTACGGATCATCTGCAGTTTTTCGCGTGTAATGCTGTCCGGACGTCCGGCCTCAATCGTAAATTCTGCAAGATGCTCACAGTCAAAATTTGCAATGAGCGCATCCAGCAGGATCTTAAGCTGATCCGGTTCCAGTGTAGTAGGTGTACCTCCTCCAATGTAAACCGTATCCAGCTTTTTGCCTTTCTCATTCATAATCTGCGCAACTGCATGTATTTCTTTGCAGAGAGCATCTAGGTATAAATATACTCTGTCCTTCCACTGTTTCAATGGATAGGAACTGAACGAACAATAAAGGCAGATACTCGGACAGAACGGAATTCCTACATACAGACTGTATCCATTCTCATAATCGATATCTTTAAGGATTTCTCGTTCCCTGTTTGCAATGGTGATTGCCAGCGCTGTTTTCTGCGGGCTCACCATGTAACGTTCTCTCAACTCCTGCGCAGCTTCTGTATTTTTCATTCCGGATTCAATCAGCCCCATCGCAAGTTTCGCCGGACGGATACCGGTAAGATTTCCCCACGGAAGAGTCTTGCCCGTCAGCTTCACCAGAAGTTTATATAAAGCAATTTTTACAATATCTTTACGTTCTTTGCGGATTGCACGCGCCCGTTCTTTCTGTTCGCTTTCATCCTGCCCCTCTGTGTCCATACAAGAAACAAGGGCATCCGAAGACTGCCCCTTTATAAATTCTGCACTTGTCACGCCTTTGGTTTCCGCATTTTCACAGGAAATCACACAGGAATCAGCCTGTTTTGTGATTTTGAAAAAAAGGTCACAGGCCTCTTCTTCTTTTTCATAGAAAGAATGTATCTCACTTCCCGGATAAAATGCCCTGATCAGTTCATATATATCATGCTCAAATTCTCTGTCTTCAAACAGAATACCAATCTTAAACAAATGGATTATACCTCTTTTCGTAACCAATTGTGGTAGATGCATCATGACCCGGATATACCTCTGTATCATCCGGAAGTGCATCAAGCAGTCTGTGCAGACTTTCTACAATTGCTGCCGTACTTCCCTCTGGAAAGTCTGTTCTTCCCACAGAACCACAGAAGACAGTATCTCCGCTGAAAAGCACGCCCTCATCTTTCAGGTAATAGCAGCAGCTTCCTGCAGTATGTCCCGGTGTCTCGATCATCTGTACAGAAAATCCAGCCAGCTCGACTGCCTGCAGATCTGTAAGATAAACATCTGCTTTCAATGTATAACTATCCATATGATATGCCGTCAGATTAATTTTTGGATCCTGAAGCGTTTTTTCTTCTTTCTGACAGGCATAAATCGGAATCTGATATCTGTCGCGAATAGCTTCTGCGGCCAGAATATGATCAAAATGTCCATGTGTCAGAAGAATTGCCACAGGTTTCCCCTGCATTTCAAGAATCTTCTGTTCGATTTTTTCTGCATTATCACCCGGATCGATGATCAGCATCTCTCCTGTCTCTTTATTTTTCAGAAAATAACAGTTTGTAAATACACTGCCGACAATGCATTTCTGTAAATCCAGTCTGCTCATATGCTTTCCTTTCTGATGATCAGCCTGTAGTACGTTCTACATCCAGCACACTTTCAATCTGTCGGATCTTTGCGATCAGAGAAGAAAGTTCTTCCTTACTTGCAATCTCAAAACTGATGGAGATCGTTGCTTTTTCCTGTTTACTGGTACGGCTGTTAATGGTTCTCATATCTATCTTTCTCTCAGTAAAAATCTTGGAGAGATCTTCCAGAAGTCCGGTACGGTTATTTGCATATACCTGAATCTCTGCCATATATTTCTCGGATTTATTTTCTGCCGGTTGCCACTCCGCCTCAATCAGACGCGCACGATCCATCTCCGACATATTCAGAACATTGACACAGTCTGTACGGTGAATGGTGATTCCACGTCCTCTCGTCACGAAACCAACGATCTCGTCTCCCGGAATCGGACTGCAGCACTTTGAAAAACGAACCGCCACATCATGGATACCCTTTACAACTA
>ERZ772892.1948-NODE-1948-length-19288-cov-5.072740_pt1 | contig 19288 bp, 18 predicted proteins | sample MGYA00512126_ERZ772892 | MGnify/ENA primary metagenome ERZ772892 (study PRJEB29015, sample SAMEA2737697) | human gut metagenome | biome: human gut; feature: human-associated habitat; material: faeces | place: China | collected 2012 ... | reverse complement strand
CTGATAAGCCCGACGGTCGGGCGTTTGTCGTCATTTATTTTGGCAAAAATTTTGCTTATGTCGGTTTCCAACAGACCGCTGCGGGCGGGGATAAAATTGGGAATGACGTAGCCGGCACCGGTTGCATTGGTAAAGACGGCACCGAAATAAAGGTTGCTTTGTCCGCCGGCATCGGGAATGGCTTTTATTCCGGCTTTTTTAGCTTCTTCTTCAAGCGGGCTGTAAGGTTCGGGATTGAGAACCTCTATTTTGACATTGTCAACGGCCGCCGCCTGCTGATATTTTTTCAGATAACGCAGGACAAAAGAGGCATAAGCGGAATATTGCGGGTTTTCCTTAACCAGATTATTGGAAAGATAAACACGGACATATACGGGCGCCGTCAGCTCCGAGAGTATTTTTTTGCTGGCGGGCGACAGCGAAAAGCGTTTGTTGTCGGTCAAATCAAATTTTTGGGTGTTGCCGAGCAGGTTAGCCGTAACCGTCAGGCCGACAAAGCTTATCAGAAGCAAAATGACAAAGACTAAGAGTGACGTGCTTTTTCTTGATTTAAACATTGTTCTTCCTCAGTGCTTTTTATAATCGATTGCGGCAACATTCAGCCATAATATCAGAATTGTCAGGAGCAGGAAATATGCCAGATTGTCAAAACCGGGCTGACCGAGCATCATATCCTGATAATTGCGGTAAAAATTCAGCGACCGGCTGAGCCGGTTGGAAATCGTTTCCGAAATATTCAACAGGGGCGACAGCAAAAAATCAAAGTTAAGCGAGACCAACAGCCAGCCGACGAAAACGGAAAACAAATATGCCAAAACGGCGTTGGTATTGAAAACCGAAACCAGACACCCGGCCGCCGTCAGGAGCGCAATAGCCAGAACCGTGGCCAGATAGGCAGACAAAACATTGAGCATATCCAGGTCAACCAGTGTCGAAGCATAAAGGGCAAAAGGCAGGGTCAGCGCCAGCATCAGCAGGCCGAATACCGCGGCGGCCATAAATTTGCCCAAGACAACGGCGGTATAATCGACCGGCTGGGTGAGCAGAAATTCAATTGTTCCGGAGCGGCGCTCGTCAGCCCACAGACGCATGGTCGCCGCCGGCATCAGCACGACAAAGATTTCCGGCTGATAGGTAAAGAAAGATATCAGTCCGCTGTTGTCGTAAGCGAAAAAATAAGCGGAATAGAAGGTTGCAAACATCGACAGAACCAGATAAACGGCTATAATGATATAAGCCGTCGGAGTGCGGAAATAACCGGCAAATTCTTTTTGCATGACTGCCCGCAACTGATAAAACATGGCTATTCTTCTCCGGTAATGGTCCGGAATGCCGAAGCGATATCATAATCGGCACCGGAAAGTTTGAGTTCCTGCGGCGTGGTATCCCGCACCAGTTTTCCCTTATGCAGTAAGATGACGCGGTTAGCCACGGCTTCGACTTCTTCAAGAATATGCGTCGAAATGACGATAATGCTGCGGCGGCCGTATTCCCTGATGAATTTGTGGATTTCATGCTTCTGATTGGGATCAAGGCCTTCGGTCGGCTCGTCAAGAATAAGAATGCGCGGCTGGTGGATTAATGCGGCGGCTATGGCAACGCGATGCTTGAATCCTTTGGACAGCGTTTCTATTTTCCGGGTCATCACGTCATTCAGACGCATTTGTGCCGATGCTTCCCTGAGAGCGGCAAGAAACGCTTCACCGCCGAGATGACGAAGATCTGCGGCATATTTGATGAATTCAAAAACGGTCATTTCAGGATAAAGGGGCGCGTTTTCGGGCACATAGCCTATTTTAGACAGCGCTTCGACTCGCTGAAAACGCGGATCATGTCCGTAAATTTCAACATTGCCTTCCGAGGGCAGAAGATAGCCGGTAAGCAGCCGCAAAAGAGTTGTCTTCCCTGCCCCGTTCGGCCCGAGCAGAGCCACAACGTCTCCTTTTTTCAGGCAGAAATTAAGGTTATCCAATGCCCGGATAGAACCAAAATTCTTTGATAACTTTTTTGCAACTATCATTTCTTATCCTAAAATAATCAATTTGTCTGCGGTTTATTCTAACAGAGATTTTTTAAATTTTAACAACTATTTTTATTTTTCAAAATGTTTGATGACAAAATACTTATTTTCATTTATCTATATAAGAAACAAATTTTGAATAACGGAGTAACAATAAGTGCAGGAAGTATATACAAAGGAAGAGACACAGTCCTTTAAAGTCGGGGCTTATGTCGCTCTGGCCATTCTGGCGATTATCGGCTACAAGGCTTTCACGGCTCAGGAAATCGAACATGCCGACAACGGCAGCTACTATGCTCTGGACGCCCGTTTCGGACGGACGGACGGTCTTTTGGTCGGAGACAAGGTTCGGCTGGCGGGCGTTACCGTCGGCAAAGTGGTCGGTGCCAAACTTGATGAACACTTCAATGCGATTATGACGATTGAAATTAAGGAAGGCATTAATATTCCCGACGACAGCAGCGCTTCGATTGTCAGTTCCGGGCTGATGGGGCCGAAATATATCGAAATAGAACCGGGCGGGTCAGAAGATTATCTTGCTCCGGGCAGCGAATTTTCCTATACGCAGGACGCAATGGTTATTGAAGAACTGCTGGATCGCATCGTCAGCATCGGCAAAGCCAACCGTGCCCCGAAAGAACAAAAAGAAATCGAAAAAATGGAAAAAGAACTTGATATGTAAAATCAGAGAAAAGAACTTTTAGGAGAAGATGATGAATAAAAAACCGGTTGAAACCATTATGGGAATTGTTGTTATTTTTGTAGCGGCGTTCTTTTTGTATTTTGCTTATCAGGTTTCTGACCTGCAGGTTGTCAAAGGTTATGACATTAATGCCAGATTTCTTAAAGTCGGCGGGCTGAACGTCGGCTCTGACGTGCGCATCAACGGCATTAAGGTCGGAACGGTTATTGCCCAGAACCTGGATCCGGAAGACTATGTGGCCGATGTTAAACTCAGCATTTCTTCCAATATTCAGCTGCCAAAAGACAGTGTCGTTTCCGTTGTCAGCGACGGCCTGGTCGGCAATAAGTTTATTAAGATTGAACCGGGCAAGTCAAAAGAATTTCTGCAAAACGGCGATACCGTTGCCAATACGAAAGACTTTAAAACGCTTGAGGATATGGTCGGCGAAATTATCTTTATGGTGACAGACAATGGTGACAAGAAATAAACTTCCGGCAGCTTCGGTTCTCCTCGGCAGCCTTTTGTGGACTGCCTCTGCCGGCGCTTACGAAATTCAGACCAATACGGCAAAGATGCAGGCCATGGACAAGATTACCGGCCGCGTCAGTGTTATTGAGGTTCCGGTCAACGGAGAAGTGAAGTTCGGAAGTTTTTCGATTGTCGTGCGTGCCTGCAAAAAGACGCCGCCGGAAGAAACGCCGGAAAATTACGCTTTTGTTGATGTGGCTGATACAGGCAAAGACGGAAAGCCATATAATATTTTTAAGGGGTGGATGATGTCGTCTTCCCCTGCCCTGAATGCGGTTGAACATCCGATATATGACGTATGGCTGTTGCAGTGTATAGATAAAACAACCGACAAGAAAAGCCTGTTGAGTGACGAAGCCCTGGCCGAACGTGACGGGCTGCCCCGTCAGGAAGATTTGGACAAGGCTGAAAAAATGTCCAAAGAGGCTCTGATTGCCGCCGAGGCCGAGGCTGAGGAAAAACAAGCCGCCGCAGAAGAAACGCCAGAAGAAGAAAATAAAGCCGAAGAGAATACTGCGGAACCGGACGCACTTCAGACAAAAGAGGAAGAACTTCCGGTCGTGCCGGCAGCTTTACAGGAAAGTATGACTCAGGACGGCGATGAAAAGACCGAAGATAACGCTCCGGTTTCACTGCTTCCTGCCGGCAATAAAGAAGTTTCTCCGGCTGACGACGCTCAGGCGGCCGATACAGGAGCCCCGCAGCCGTTGTTCAGTATCCCGGACGAGGCAGATAAAGAAACGCAGCCAACCGAGCTTCTTCCCGAAAAACCGGTCAGCGATGAGCAAACGGAACAAGACAAATCACCGGCTATGCCGGCCGGCAAGACAATCGGTGAACTACCGGCAAATCAACCTGCCGCGGAAGATAAACACTCTTCGGACGATGAACTTCCGGTCGTCGAGGCCTTATCCGAAGATGAAGCTGTTGAAGATGATCAGTTTATTGACGCAGACACGGCAGCCGATTTGGAAGCTGAATTAAAAAAATTACAAAATCAATAAAATAACAGACTGCTTCGGCAGTCTGTTTTCTGTCGAGTATAATTCCTTTTTGACATATTCACGAAAAATTAAGGTTAGTCTGTATAACCATATTTTCCGCGACTTTAAGGTCATTTCTTTTTCAAAAAACATTTAAAAGCCGCAAATTATACCCATAGAGACATAATCATGCTGGAGCTTCTTTCCTTTTTTTGTATAATTGTTTGCAATTAATGGCGGAATAAATTTCACTGTTAATCAAAAAAACATATAATTCACAATTAAACAGACAGGAAACACGCTAATGACTAACAATGCGCTTCTGATTATAGATGTTCAAAAAGGGTTTATCAATGAATATACCCGCGAACTTCCCGGCAAAATAGAAAAGCTTCAAAACAATTATGCCAACGTTTATGCCATGCAATTTATTAACCTTGAGGATTCAATGTTCCGCAAACAGCTTAACTGGCATAAACTTTCTCTGAATACTCAAGATACGGAGCTGGCTTTTAAAATTCGACCGGATGCGCTTGTCTTTTCAAAATATTCATACGGCGCGACGCCTGAGTTTATTGAATATCTGCAACAGCAAGGCATTACTTCAATTGATGTTTGCGGACAAAGTACGGACTGCTGCGTGGCAAAAATCGCGCTCGATTTGTTTGACAATCGAATTCTGCCGAAAGTTTTGGCCGATTATTGCGCCAGTACGGCCGGCCGCCTGGTCCATAAAAGAGCTTTAATTTCGCTGCGGCATATTATCGGCAAAGACAATGTTATTTGATTCGGACATGCAAATATGAATTTGATTAATTGTCAACAGTCTGAAATAGTCGTTGAGTTTACCTCTCTTCAGAGGTAAACTCTTTTCAGTGTCTAAAAGAACAAAAGGTTGTTTGCAATGAGTGATAACGCGATTGACGTCAGCTTTGTAATGACGGTTTATAACAAAGAATATTATCTGCCTTCCGTGCTTAAGGCTTTATTGAATCAGACCGGATTAAAAAATCCCGAGTATATTTTCGTAGATGACCTTTCCAGTGACCGCTCGGTGGAAATTATCCGCGAGATGACACAGGGCATTCCCAATGTAAAAATTATTGCCAACAAGGAAAACCGCGGCATCAGCGTCCGGATTAATCAGGGAATCGCCGAAGCCGAAGGCGAATATACGCGAATGCTTGATTCGGATGACATTTTTCCTTTGGATTCAACCGAAAAGATGCTTGAACTGGCTCGCAAGCACAAAGCGGATATGGTTTACGGTTGTTTTACCAAAACGGGCAAAGAGCCACAGGAACTGGAGCAGGAATATTTGAAACCGTTTAAATACAAATATAACTCCAACGCTTTGCAAATGGTGCTGACCGGACGTTTTACCCGCATGGGACAGCTTATCCGCACTTCCGTTTTACAGAAGGCTAAAGGAGCCGACGAGCGGGTCTTTATTCAGGATGAGTCAATTCCCCTGCGCAGCGCCATTCATGCCTTAGGGGCGATTAAAATGGATGCCGACGTTGTTTTGGTTCCCAAAGAGCTGGGAAATTTTTCAGGCAACAAGATTCAATTGGACAATGACCGCTTTCTGGCTTACTGCTATACAATTCTGGATAATCCGCAGCTGCCGATCTGGGCCAGAAGACTGATGTATAAGCGTGCGGTTTCAGCTTATTGGAAATTTTATAAAAAAACGCACAAGGCCCCCTGTTTTTCGAAAATATTCATCATATATCTTAGAAACAAAATTATGCCGCAGGTTCCGGATTTACCGTTTTTGAAAAAAATGCGGGATGAATTTCTGGCGTTGGACAACGTCCGCAGAATCAAACCGGACGCCTGAGGATTGTGTCAACACATACAGTATTGCTGGCTATAAAGCGTGTGGGTTTGCATATAAAACTTTATCATCGCGTTACCATATGTGCTGACATCAAAGATATAATTTTGATGTTCTTAAAACAAAGATGATAATTAGTCGAGGTGAATATGTCTGCCCTGAATTCAAAATCCAGAAGGCCTTATACGTTTGAAGAAGAAGTCTGGAGCTGCGCCATCCATGGTCTCGGGATTGTACTGAGCATTGCCGGACTGACAACTTTGGTTGCTCTGGCAGCCAGATATCGTGACGTATGGACCGTTGTTTCAACTGCCGTTTTCGGCGTGTCGATGATTGTTCTATATACGGCATCAACCATTTATCATGCCGTGCCCAATCTTGACCTTAAACGGCATTTGAAAAAGTTTGACCATATTTCAATTTATTACCTGATCGCCGGAAGTTACACGCCGTTTTTGCTGGTTTGCATGCGGGGAACGCTCGGCTGGACCATTTTCGGCATTATCTGGGCGTTGGCTTTAACCGGAAGCATTCTTAAACTGCTCAGTTCGGGCAGCGGAACCAAAGTGTGGTCTATCAGCCTTTATCTGATTATGGGCTGGATGATTGTTATTGCTTCCAAACAACTGGTCGGCGCCCTGCCCCCAATCGGCCTGAAATTTCTGGTTTTAGGCGGCTTTTTCTATACAGCGGGAATTTTGTTTTATGTATGGAAAAGCCGTAAATATACGCATGCAATCTGGCACGGATTTGTGCTTACAGGAACGATTATGCATTTCTTTGCAGTTCTTTATTCCTGTGTGTTAATCTGATACATTAACTTTTGTTTTCGGATAAAATCAACCGGACGATATTCGGTTTTAGCCTTGCGCAGACCGGGAAGCCCTAAATCCTGCTCCCGGTTGACGCAGGTTATGTTTTCCGGCAGAGACATTAACATTCTGCGGTTAATTGCCTGATATATCCCGATAAAATCAAGCGAGGCTTTTTCAAAATGAATAATAACCGTTTGAGGGTCAACAATTTCTCCGATGGTAAAAGCGGCAAGCCCGTTATTAATCCAAATACTGCCGGAGACGATTTCAGGAAGGTCTTTCCAACTTTCAAATAAACGGTTTATTGCCTGATTTTCCAAAATAAAGTCTTCTGTATTAATATCACGCCGCTGCCCTTGTTGCTCAATCCAGCCTTTCATAAAAGTTCTGACGGCAGGGAAGTCCTGTATCCGCAGCGGGCGGAATTCATAGGCGTAGCGGCGCTCAAAAGTGTTGGCCAATTTGCGTTTGGCAGCATAATCAGAGCCTTTGAGTTCAATTAAATCGTTGATATTATAAAGATATTCCCAATGCTCGCGTTGATTTTTGCCGACGATGTCCGGCATTTGCGTTTCGATTATTCGGCTCAGGGTTTCAGGAACCCGGGTCATAATAAAGTGAGGTTCCAGATTTTCGGCAAGAAGTTTCTGCCAGTCATCGCGCTGCCAGGCGCCTATCGGCGCTCCGTAAAGGTAAAGCGGACCGTAGCGGTAACGCAGCCAGACCAAATCATCGGCCCAAGCCCATTCATATTGATATTTGCCGGCCCAGGACCAGATATTTACAAAGCTGTAATCAGAGGCTTTTTCAAGGCATTGGCGGTAATATTCGAGATATTCTCCGCGGCGGTTCAGTTGTATCGGTTCAAAAGTCAGCATTATCTAATTATTTGCGACACAGTCGTCGCCGTTAAAAGTGTAGTCGGTAATTTCACCGTTTACAATGGTAAAACTGGTTTTGCAGTAATAGCTGCCGCCGTTGTCGGACGGAAAGCCGTAGTCAGGCGTTTCAATGGCTCCGTACTGCACTTCGTAGCCCTGATAAGGTTCGGTATTGCCGTTAACGGGGCCGTCTTCGTCAATTTGGAGATAAGTTACCACTTTTTCGTTAGGTCCGACATAGAGTTCATTCGTCGGCGTTCCCCAACTTTCGTATAAGGTTTCCTGACTCATGCCGACCCAGTTTTGCAGGTTGGCATTGTAGGAATTTTGGTCCGAGACGCACCCCATTAACAATAAAACGCATAAAACCAACATTTCTTCCTCCCTAAAACTTTTTGATAGGAAGTATTTAATTCGCGGCCGCATTTTTTCAAGACGGCCTTTATGATAATTTTGCTTCGAGCTTAGCCAGGTTAACCGCATTGATTTTAATGTTCAGCAGCAGATTTTCTCCTTTGGTTTGGCAGTCAAGCACCTCCGAATTGGAATATATCCAGGCGAGCAGCCGGCCGTCCGCAGCCGGAATTTTTATCTGTGTCTGCCGATGCGCCGCCGACAGTTTTTCTTCAACGAGCCGGAGAAATGCTCCGGTTCCCTCCCCGGTGACGGCAGAAGTCGGCACGACATTAAGTCTCCGTTCACAAAGAGACAGAACGGAAGCATGATCTTCAGGCGTCAGCAAATCCGTTTTATTCAGGACTTCAATATATTTGTCCTGCTGTTCAACTTCTTTCAGCCCCAGATTATCCAAAACGGCCAGAACGTCTTTCTTCTGCTCGCCGGAATTCGGATTGGCAATATCGCGGACATGGACTATCAGGTCTGCTTCCAGCACTTCTTCCAAAGTGGCGCGGAAAGCCATAATCAATTCGTGCGGAAGATCTGAAATGAAGCCCACCGTATCAGAGAGTATTATTTCGCGGCCGGAAGGAAGCCGGAGACGGCGCATGGTCGGATCCAAAGTGGCAAACAGCAAATCTTTGGCAAAGACATCGGCTCCGGCCAGGCGGTTAAACAGACTTGATTTTCCGGCGTTGGTATAACCGACAAGCGCAACGACGGGATAAGGAACCCGCTGCCGGGCATTACGCTGTAAAGCCCGTGTTTGTTTGACTTTTTGAAGCTCTTTTTTGATTTTGACAATCTTGTCATCAATAATACGGCGGTCAAGTTCAATCTGGGTTTCACCGGGGCCGCCGAGAAAACCGGCACCGCCGCGCTGGCGTTCAAGGTGCGTCCAGCTGCGAACCAGCCGGGAGCGCTGATAATTAAGGTGAGCGAGTTCGACTTGCAGTTTTCCTTCCCGGGTTTTGGCCCTTTCGCCGAAGATCTCCAAAATCAGCGCCGTCCGGTCAATAACTTTGATGTTAAGCTTTTTTTCCAGGTTCCGCTGCTGTATCGGCGTCAGGCTAATATCGACAATTAAAAGCTCAATATCACGGCTGCCGATAATTTCCTGCAGTTTTTCCAGATAACCGTGTCCGAGGAAAGTAGCCGGTTTGACCTCACGGAGCTTTACGATATCGGCGAAAACGACATCAAGATTAATGGCCAAAGCCAAGCCGCAGGCTTCTTCCAGTCGCGCCTCGGGAGACAGTTGAATCAACGAGGTCGGCAGGCTGGGAAAAACAACTGCGGCTTTCTGGCGGTAATTTTTATGTGTTTCAAACCCCGGCAATTCAGTCTTCACTGATTTCGATATCAACCGGTGTGCTCGGCATAATGGTTGATACGGCATGTTTATAAATCAACTGGGTGTGTCCGTCGCGACGCAAGAGCAGTGAAAAATTGTCAAACCAGGTGATAATTCCCTGCAATTTGACGCCGTTGACCAGAAAGACAGTGACGGATACTTTGTTTTTGCGGATATCATTTAAAAAATCGCTTTGGACATCCTGTAATTCTTGTGACATTTTTTTATCCTTCTTATTGTTTTCTTATCATTTTATATAATCTTATTTTATATAATTAGTAAAGTGCCGTTTACATCAAGGGGATAACTTCTACCGGAAGTTAGCGCACCGGTTGCCGTTCAGGCGAACAACCGTTCCGCTTTCTTGATGCCTTTGCTGCTGACATATAATATAATAACGTCATCGGCACATAAAACGGTTTCGGCTTCAGGAAAGAAGACTTCTCCGTCCCGAGCAACGGCGCAGATTTTGCTGGTGACCGGAAGTTCGATTTCCGCCAGTTTTTTGCCGACGTTCAAATTGTCTTCGTCAAGCTTGATTTCCCAAACTTCCCCAAAACCGCGGCCAAGCGAATAAGCATCGCGAATCCGGGCTTTGCGCAGTTCCTGCAAAATTCCGGAAATCGTAACGGAAGAACGGTCAACCAGAATGTTGTCGCCGATGTTGTCAATCAGATTATCGTACGAACGGGAGTTAACCAGAGCCAGCGTGTTAATGACCCCGCGTTTCTGTGCCAGCATGGAAACCAGCAGATTATCTTTGTCTTTGGCGGTTACGGCAATGGTTGCATCGGTGTTTTCAATTCCGGCTTCGGTCAGAATAACATCACTCATCATTTCGCCGTTGATGACAATTGTGTTATTCAATTCTCCGGCCAGGCGTCTGGTGGCAATGTCATCGTCGTCAATTATTTTGCTGCTGATGATGTTATCATCCTGCTCCAGACTCTTTCCCAGATAGCGGGAAATCTGGTTGCCGCCGAAAATAATAACCCGTTCAACGGCACTGCGCTCCATGCCGAAGTCACGGACGGCCTGTTCGATTTCCGAACTTTTAACCAGAAAATAAACCGTATCCCCGGCCATCAGCATATCTTCGGCATGGGGAATAAAACTGTGTCCGTTGCGGACAATGCTGATAATGTTAATATCCAGTTCCGGTGCAACCCGGTTCAGATGTGACAGCGGCGTCCGGATAAGCGGGGTTTTGTCATCGCAGCGAAAAGCGAGCAGACGTGCGGCCGACCCGAGCAGAGATATGGCCTCGGAAGCGCCCGGAACCTTTAACAGGCTCAAAATAGCCCTGGCAATGGCCCGGTCAGGCGAGATAACCAAATCGACCGGGATATGTTTGTCATTAAACAGTGTTCCCCATAACGGGCTCAGATAATCCTGAGCGTCAATGCGGGCAATTTTTTTAGGAACGTTAAAAAGAGCGGCGGCAACTTCGCAGGCAACCATATTAACTTCATCGCAATCCGTCGCGGCAATCAGGATATCAGCATTTTCCGCACCGGCTTTTTCCAAAATATCGGGATGTGCTGCTTCGCCGAAAACCGGCTGAATGTCATATTCTTTCGCAATCACGTCCAAGGCTTTGGCATCGTGATCGATTACGACAATATCATTGTTACCCTGGGTGAGATAGCCGACAATGCTCCGACCGACGCTCCCTGCCCCGCAAACGATTATCTTCATTCTTTATTCCTCACTTTCTTCCCCGCCGCAAGTGTCAAAATAGCGGTTAATTTCGGCAATTGCTTCGTCAAGGCTATTCAGACGGTTATAAGTCTCACGAAAGCGTTTGGCATCTCTCAGGCCACGGCTGTACCAGCCGGCATATTTCCGTGACAGCGGCAATGCCAGCCTTATACCGTAGTAATCAACCAACGCCTGCAAATGCTGCAAAAGAATCTGTCTGATTTCAGGCGGCGACGGTTTTTGCGGCGGCGTTCCGTTATGGATATAATTATGAATCTGCGAAATTAACCAGGGTGCGCCCAGAGCCGCCCGGCCGACCATAACCCCGTCAACCCCGGTATAATTCACCATTTGCACGGCCTTTTCCGGATCGGTAACATCTCCGTTGCCGATAACCGGGATTTTGACGGCCTGTTTAACGGCGGCAATCGTATCCCAATCAGCGGTTCCCGCATAAAAGTCGCTTCGGGTGCGGCCGTGTATCGTTACATAAGCGGCGCCGCAATCTTCGCACATGCGGGCAAATTCGACGGCGTTAACATGCTGGTGATCCCAGCCTTTGCGGAATTTGACGCTGGTCATCAGCCGGGTTGAACCGACAACGGTTTTGATGATTTCGGCGGCGCCTTTCATATCCTGCATCAGTGCCGAACCGGAATGATTGTTGACAATTTTTTTCACCGGGCAGCCCATATTGATATCGACGGAGAAAGCTCCAAGTTCTTCAATCAGTTTGACAACATCGGCAAACAGGGAGGCCTCTCCCCCTACCAGCTGTACAACAACCGGATAAGGTTCGTCCCTGACATCGGCAATACGATAACTTTTGGGATTTCGCCGCTGAACGGCATTGACCGCAACCATTTCAGAAACAACGGTTCCCGGTCCGAAAGACGATACCAGACGGCGCATCGGCTTATCGGTGATACCAGCCATCGGAGCTAAAAAAATATTGCTTTTAAAACCAAGTCTGTTCATATCTTATAGTCAAAATTACGGTTATATTCATGCATAAAATCAATCAGGGGTTCTTTCTCCCGATTTAATTCGGCAGCCGTATGATAAGCCCGGGCGGCATAGCTGACCTGATTTTCGGAATCGGCATTTCCGCCAAACAGCCAGTTTACTTCGGGAACATCAATGCTGAAACGCTGCTCGTAAACGGCAGCCGCTTTGGCATAATCCGCGGCAGGAGCTACCTGAGCCAATTCTTCGGCAAAACCGAAGCCGCCGATATAATGTGCGCTTTCAGCCGCTTTTTTCTCCGCGGTTTCGCTGTCCGGACGCAGTTGGCGGCGATTTTGTTCCGGCATTTCTTCCGCCGCTTCGGAAACAATTTTTTGAACCGAATAAAGGGAAAACGGTTCTAAATAGCTGATGGCATAGCTGTTTAACGAAAAAGGTTGCGCGGTATAAGTCCCGGCGCCATTATCCGAACTGCCGACATTTTGCGGAACGACAGCCGCTTTAGCTTTGATATTGCGGACAGAATCGGAAATCTGAGCGGTCAGAGCGCTCAAGTCATAAGGCATTGCATTGATTCCGGTCAGAGCCATATATCAATCCTAGTTCAGCTTATCCAGCGATTTGGCCAGAATGTAATACAATTTGCCGACATCAGCTCCGGAAATGACCGAGAGCAGTATTCCCGAACGTTCGTTGCCGCGCGCTTTGCTGACCAGCGTTTCAAAATCAGAGAGGTAACGGGTGACCAGGCTGCGAAATTCAAGATTTTCCTCAAATTCCTTACGAATGGCAAGCACCTGGTTTTTGGTCATGGCTTTGGCCAGATAACGGACAAAGGCCGATGTATCGCCGTTATAATATTTCTTCCAGATTTCTTCTTCGACCGTCGGGTTAAAAATACGATTGATGTCAACGGCCACGGTTTCCATTTTTTCAATAATTGCCGAAGCGTCTTTGAGGAAAGTATCCGTCTTCATGGCATGATAGCTTTTCTCCAGCTCTTTGAGCTCTTTTTCGGCCTTGGCAGACGTATCGCTCAAAAGTTTCATCTGTTTGGTGTAGAGCTCGCTGAAAGATGCCGTGCTCTGGAGTGCTTCGCTGCCCCGGCGGCTGAATTCATCGGCATTTTTATTTAACGAAGTCATCACGTCGTTTACCTTTTTCAAGGTATCTTCGGTGGCGGCTATCAAAACGCCGGACTGTTTAAGGAATACCTCGCCGGAAGAACGGATTTCGTTAGAAATGCGTTCGGCATTGGCGGCGATTTCACCGATTGTGCCGCGCAGCTTATCACCCGAATTTTCAAAATGCTTGGCGCTCATTGAGGTTGCTTCTTCCAGCTGCAAACTAAGCTCTTTCAGATTTTCACCCAGCCCTTTGACTTTATCGTAGGCATTATTGGCGCGTTTGGACAGTTGCATGGAAGTATCGTTCAAAACGGTGTTAAAGGCATCGACCAACTGCTTGGTATCTTCAGAAATTTTAATCATCTTGTCACTTTGCTGGTTGATCATACCGCTGATTTCTACTACGCCGGTACTGGCTTCCGCCGTAATCGTATTGAAATCGGCAATATATTTTTCATAATCTTTCATAACGCCGCCGACGCGCGCGGTTGAAGAAGTGACGACATCGCCCAGTTCATCGGCCGTCTGGCTGAGCGCCATATTGACCTGTTCAATATTTTTGATTGACGATTTGGAGGATTTGGCAATATCTTCCCCGCTCTTTAACAGACGGTCGCCCAGAACGTCAACTTCATAAGCAATTTTTTCCGCATTTTCAAAGACCTTATCCGTATTGTCTTTAAATTTGGCGTTGATTTCGTTCATTTTCAGGGCAACATCATTGGCTGCATCGGACAAATATTTATACTGCTGAGCCAGAGAGGCTTCGCCGAGCCGGGTTTGGGTGGCCACGACGTTAACGACATCGGTCAGGCTTTCCTGCTGGTGGCCGAAAGTTTCCTGAATGCCGTCAGCCTGGGCCCGAACCTTAACCAAGGCGCTTTCCAAGTTCTTTACATGGGTGTCCATCATAACGGAAATAGACTTTCCTTCATCCGCCAGGTCATTGTTTGCGGCTTTTATCTGGCTGCAATTTTCCAGCAAAACGCCGGAAACCTGCGTGGCTTCGTCCCTGACATCTTTAACAATGCCTTCAAAACGGTCGACGTTGCCGCGGAAGTCTTTATAAATAACGTCAAGTTTATCGGCCATTTGCTGTATGATATTTTCAACATCCTGATTCTGCTTGGTAATTGCATCGTTAATTTCACCAAGGCGATCCATTGATTTGGTGGAGCTGGCAACAACAGTTTCCGCCCGTTTGTTGACGTCTTCTTCCAACAGAGCCATACGCGAGAAAACACGGTCAGCGCTTTGTTCAATGACGGCAACCTGCTTTTTGAGCGAACTGCCGATGTTGGAAGTGTTTTCGGCAATACGGTCGCAAATGTCAAAGAATTCGTTTTCCTGATGTTTAAACAGCAAGTTAATCGTCTCGGCTTTTTCATCCAAAGCCTGAACAACATCAGAAACATAACCGACGGTGTTTTCGGCCACGGAGTTGAGAATGCCCGACTGGGTTTCGAAGGAAGAGACCAGCTCATTATGGGTCGTGCGCGATTTTTCTACCGCTTCGTTAATACGTTCGCCGTGTTCGTCAAGCAGTGTACTGATTTCGCGGCTGCGTTCGACGATAGAGGCCGACAGGCTGTCCAGTTTTTCATGCTGGTTATTGAGAATATCTTCAAACTCAATCGCTTTGTTCAGGGTGTTGGAGGTTGAGTTTTCAAAAGCCTGCGACTGGCTGCGCAGATTGTCATTTAATGCATTGGTGCGGTTGACGACATCTTCCGATGAGCGCAGAGTGGCTTCCATCTGCTCTTTCAAACGTTTAACGGCACCGGTTGCCTCTTCGTCGATGATGTTGGAAGCTTTAATCAATTCGTCAATCTGGCGTTTCAGCTCGCCTTTGATTTCTTCGATTTTGGTAACCGAGCCGCTGATATGGCGCTGTTGCTGAGCCAGAGCCGTTTCGGATATTTTGCTTTGCGAAACGACAATGGACGAAGCTTCCGAAAGGTTTTCAGACTGCTTTTTCATCATCTCGCCGACTTCGCCAAACTGATTAAGCGCCAAATCCGTCTGATTGCGAATGTTATCCGACTGTTCGGCAATTTCAGTGCCAAGCGATTTCAAAGCGCTTTGCAGTTCGGTCGAAATCTGCAAAAGTGCATTATGTCTGTCATCTATTTCGCCGGCAACGGCAGATGTTTTATTGACGGTTGAATTACTCAAATCACCCAGCAGGGCAATTTTTTCCTCAAGCAGCCCGGTAACCGACTGAATGTCGCTGACGGCATTTTCAGTGGCTTTGCTCAGCTGCTGAACTTCGGTACGGATACTTTCTTCCACGCTGCTCATATCCGAAGCAATCGTTTCGGATATGCCGTTTAATTCGCGAACCTGAATACCAATACTTTCCTCAATGCCGTTAGCGCGGGCGATGACATTGTCAACTTCCATTCCGACACTTTCGCTGAAGGCATTGAAACGGTCGGAGACCTGTTCGGCCGTTTTTTCAAGCTTGCTCAGATGATTCAGCACCGTCTGGCTTTGCAGATTCAGCACCTTATCAATCTGCGCGGCGCCGTTTTCAAGGCTTTTATAAACACTCTGACAGCTATCCAGCGCATGAGAGGAAATCTGCTCCAGCTTTTGCCCCTGGTTGGCGACCATGGCGCCGACCAGTTCCATATCCTTGCTCAGCTTATTGCTGCTGGTGACGACAATTTCATTGGTGCGGAGAATTTTGGCATTGTTGTCATCAAAGATATTTTGCAGCAAACCGGCTGAATCTTTGACGTCTTTGATAACCGGAAGCAGATTGTCAAGCAATGTTCCGGCATTTTTATGCAGTTCATTGCTGACGGAGACGAATTCCGCGCTTTGTTTGTGAAACTCATCGGTTGCGGCAATCGTTTTTTCGTTGATATAATCGAAACTGGTAATCAGTGTTTTAACGCCTTCCGTCAGTTCACCGATAGTTTTGCTGGAATAATTATCCAAAACGCCGACCAATTTGGCGAAGTCGTTGACGTGAGCACCCAATTCCTCCTTAATGCGGGCGGTTTGCAGAGTTGCTTCTTTGGTAGCCTGTTGCAGTTCAACCGTTTGGGCACGCAAGGCTTCCGCCATGGCTTTGGCCGTGCCGGCGCCGCCGTCTTCAGGATAGACCAGCTGGTTCAGATAGGCCCGGAGAAATCTGGCTTCGTTTTTGAAATTCGTTCCCCGGTCAATATAGGCCATAACCACCCAGATAATTGCCAAAGGCAGCGTGACACCGGCCAAAAATGCACCAAATTCGTCTGGCATCATCAAAAACAGATTGGACCAGCCAAAAAACTGGCTGATATAAATTAAAACAATTCCGAACCAGATGATACTGACCCAAATCATCAGCCGATGCAGGTTATTGGCCAGCCAGTTCGGCGTTTCATTTTCCTCGATATAGCTGGTTTTGCCGTTTTCGGACATAAAATTAGGCAAAGCATTTGAATTTTGCTGGTTTTTGGTTGGCTCTGACATTTTGGTCTTCCCCGGGACTGAATCTGATCATGTTTATAAACTGGGGCAATTATAGCAATTATTTTTGATTTGAAAACCTTAAACCTGCACTTAAACACTTATCCACAGGGCGGCGAAAGTTCAGGATTGTTCCGCTTTACGCAAAACATATTTTAATTTGTTTAAAGCCTGAAATTTCATCTGATCTTCCGAGAGGCCCGCCGGAACGACAACCGAAGCTTCAATGGCTGTTTCCGGCTCAATGGCCGTAACTTTGACATAAGCGCCCTGGCGAAAAAACTCAAACAATATCTCACTCATAATGACGGGTATCCTTTATAAAATTGGCGGGTTTCTTCGGTTCTGCTACCTGAAAGACAGCAGAATTTTCCGACATAATATAGCTTTTCAATTCTTCAACCAGCTCTTTCTGCTTTGATTTGTCTTCCTTATAGCGCTGATTGGCCGCCATAATCTTTTCATTGAATGCGTTTCTTTCGGCATCGTTCATATTTCGGCTGTAGAGTTCGGCGTAGGCAACATAGTCGGAACCTCTTCCCCTTAAGACGGCCGCTTTAACATACTCGTTCAGTTGTTTTTTCATTTCTCTGACGCAAATTTGTTCCAGTCTGATTTTGGCTTCCGTACTCAACCCGGCATATAAATCATGGGAATCATCCCGGGCACGACGCGATTTCTCCAATTCGATGACATCATAAAAATCACGGGCCGTACTGATTTTGGCCGATATCCGGCGGCTGAACTCTGTCTGCAGCGGTTGGCGCTCTTTCTCGTCATAACGGCGGCAATAGTCATAGAGGCGGATATTTTCTCTTAAAGACGTTTTATCCGAAAAAATCATCCGTTCAAGCAGTATCTGTGTCCGCCTTTTCCGAAGCGGATCGGAAATATGGGCGCTTTTCAAATACAGGGGCAAAAGCGTATAGACGAACTGTACATCCGGCTGAATTTTATCCAGTATCGGCATTATTTGCGGAATATCGTCGGCGGCAAGTTTTTCCGCACAGATTGCCGGCGGCAGGCGGCGGGAATTTTTGGGGACAAAGCACTCAACAATATCATAGCGCCCGTTCTGCGCCGCCTGTTCAATCGTTTTGTTCAGCAGACGCGAAGGCTGCAGCAACAATCTGTTTTTCTTTTCAAAAGCGGCAATGTAATCTTGCATTTGTTTGATTTCGGCAATATTTCCCCGTTCTATCAGTTTTTCAAAGGGCGTCGTTCCCTTTTCATCGCGGCGCAACAGCAACTCAGCCGTCGGCAGATGTCTGAAATCACAAGCCATACCGGCGTTTAACATTTGTTGAAGCTTTTCCACTGCATCGGCGATGAGAACTTTCTGCCGCCGGTATTTCTGCCGATATTTGCGGCCGGAGGCTTCAGCCCGGCGGATGTTGTCATCTTCGCCGGACAGACCGTTAAATAAGTCAGCGGAGACGGGAGTTTCCAAAGCCTTTTGAAGCATCCGGTGCGAAAACAGCAATACCTGTTCGGACGCAGCCGTCCGCTGCTGACGATTGATTTTCAAGTCGAAATAAATTGATCCCAGATGTTCATCCGGAGCCGCACCGTCGATTTCATCAATCTGCGGCTGATAAATATTATGCAAAACAAGAATGTGCTCGTTAGATGATGCCGGGAATAATGCGGCTTCATCAGGTTTTAACCGGGCCGACTGGATAAAACGGCTCAGAGAGCCCAGCCGCCAGTTCATAACCGCCTGCCCGTCGGCCTGCGACATAATATGCAAAGCCGAAGTCTGCGTCTGCTCCAAAGGCATGGATGAACAGACGTTAAAACTGAAAATCTGTTTCAGCAAAAAGCTCTGCTCTCCGGTATCGTAACCGAGTTTTCGCATTGACCGGCGGAGTTCGTCTTCGATGGCAAACAAAACCGTGCTGCCGTGGCAGTGAGTAACGATTGTTGTTGCTCTGAGATATCGGGCCGCATCATGCAGCGGCATTTTTTCCCTGCCTTCACGGACGGAAATCAGAGGCAGTATCTGCTCCTGATAAAAAGTGTCCAGATAGGGTTGCGGTTCACGCCCTAAAGGATAGCGTGCGTCATCAAGCTGATTGACTCCGGCCTTCTGATGCAGCCGGTGTGCCGCACAAGAAGAGTTGTCTTTGTAGTAAATCGAATAAATTTCCGGTGCATTTGTTTTTCCGAATACCTGAGAAACGGCTTTGCAGAAACCGTTGGCCTGTTCTGCCGTTTCAGTGCCGTCTCCGGGAAAAATCAGAATCTTCGGGACTGCCGTTTTCAACACTGCCGGGCGTTCCAACTCCCGCCAATGGTATTCGACAGCCAAGTCCCTGACGCCGAATCCGATAAATTCATCCATATCGCTTAACCCTAACTATCTTTATCTTCTGTTATAATAAACGATATTTAAGATTAAGTAAACTTATTCTGTCTAAAAAAGTCTATTTGAAAAACTTATTGGTTTTCAGAAAGCCGAAAGGCACCAGCTTGCCGACCTGCCCCCGATGCCCCAGCCAGCCGAGCAATTCGGTTTCGGTTTTGG
>ERZ772892.1938-NODE-1938-length-19371-cov-41.425606_pt1 | contig 19371 bp, 18 predicted proteins | sample MGYA00512126_ERZ772892 | MGnify/ENA primary metagenome ERZ772892 (study PRJEB29015, sample SAMEA2737697) | human gut metagenome | biome: human gut; feature: human-associated habitat; material: faeces | place: China | collected 2012 ... | reverse complement strand
GCTACTCTGCCCGGATAAACGCATTTATCCTTTTACCCCTTTATTATAGCGGTGCCGCACAGGGAAGTCAAGGCAGAACGAACCAGTGAAAATGAAATTCAGCCAAGCCTACCGGCTTGGCTGAATTTCAAATCAAAAAGATGCTTTCCTCTTTACCCGGGATACCGGCTCACTTCCAGCAGTTCTTCTGCCCGCTTTACCTGCTCTGCCGTGGGCGGTACTGCGTCCGGCAGGGGATAGGGGATGCCCAGCTTCTGCCATTTGAACAGCCCCAAGGTGTGGTAGGGCAGCACCTCCACCCGCTGCACCGTTTTCAGGCTGCGGATGAAGTCTGCTGTTTTGCGCAGCCCCTCCTCGTCATCGGTCAGCCCGGGCACGAGGACGTGCCGCACCCATAGCGGAATGCCGAGGTCGGAGATGTGCCGCGCCATGGCAAGGATGTTGGCGTTGTCCTTGCCGGTGAGCTGCCGGTGGCGCTCCGGGTCGATCTCCTTGAGGTCAAGGATCACCAGACTGGTGCACGCCATCAGACGGTCGAACGCCGCCAGATACGCCGGGTCGTCCGGGCGGAAGGGCTGCCCGGCAGTGTCCAGCGCCGTGTGCACGCCCTTGGCACGCGCCAGCGTGAAGAACTCAGTCAGGAAATCCATCTGCCGCAGCGGCTCGCCGCCGCTGACCGTGATGCCGCCCTTTTTGCCCCAGTAGTTGCGGTAGCGGTATACCCGCTGGAACAGCGCTTCTGCCGTCCACGCCTCGCCGCCCTCTGCCCATGTTTCGGGGTTGTGGCAGTACTTGCACCGCAGGGCACACCCCTGCAAAAACACCACAAAGCGCACGCCGGGGCCGTCCACCGAGCCGAAGGATTCCAGCGAGTGGACGTACCCAAGGGCCTTACAGGACGCCATGGCAGGTGCGGGCCAGCACGTCCAGCTGCTGCTCGCGGGTCAGGTCGATGAACTTGACGGCGTAGCCGGAAACGCGGATGGTGAAGTTGGCGTATTCTTCCTTCTCGGGGTGCTCCATGGCGTCCAGCAGCTTCTCCTTGCCAAAGACGTTCACGTTCAGGTGGTGTGCGCCCTGATCGAAGTAGCCGTCCAGCACCTGCACCAGATTCTCCACGCGCTCGCCCTCGCTGTGACCCAGTGCCTCGGGGTTGATGGTCTGGGTGTTGGAGATGCCGTCCAGTGCCCAGTGGTAGGGCAGCTTTGCCACAGAGTTCAGCGAAGCCAGCAGGCCGTTCTGCTCTGCGCCGTAGCTGGGGGTAGCGCCGGGGGCAAACGGGGTAAAGGCGGCGCGGCCATCCGGCAGAGCGCCGGTGTACTTGCCGTACACCACGTTGGAGGTGATGGTCAGGATGGAGGTGGTAGCCTCGGAGTTGCGGTAGGTGTGGCGCTTCTTGATCATCTCAAGGAAGGTCTTGAGCAGCCACACGCCGATCTCGTCGGCGCGGTCGTCATCGTTGCCGTACTTGGGGAAGTCGCCCTCGGTCTCAAAGCCGGTGGCAAGGCCGTTTTCATCGCGCACCACCTTCACCTTGGCGTACTTGATGGCGCTCAGGGAGTCGATGACGTGGGAGAAGCCTGCAATGCCGGTGGCAAAGGTGCGGCGCACATCGGTGTCGATGAGTGCCATCTCGGCTTCCTCGTAGTAGTACTTGTCGTGCATATACTGGATGAGGTTCAGCACGTTGACATACAGCCCGGCCAGCCAGTCCAGCATCTGCACATACTTGGGCAGCACCTCGTCATAGGTCAGGTACTCGCTGGTGATGGGGGCGTAGTTGGGGCCGCACTGCTCGTGGCTCTTCTCGTCCACACCGCCGTTGATGGCGTACAGCAGGCACTTGGCAAGGTTGGCGCGTGCGCCGAAGAACTGCATCTCCTTGCCGGTCTGGGTGGCAGACACGCAGCAGCAGATGGAGTAATCGTCGCCCCAGACGGGCTTCATCACATCGTCGTTCTCGTACTGGACGCTGCTGGTGTTGACGGATACCTTGGCGGCGTACTTCTTAAAGGCCTCCGGCAGGGCAGAGGAGTACAGCACGGTCAGGTTGGGCTCCGGTGCGGGGCCCATGTTCTCCAGCGTGTGCAGGAAGCGGTAGCAGTTCTTGGTGACCATGCTGCGGCCGTCCATGCCGATGCCGCCCACCTCCAGCGTCGCCCACACGGGGTCGCCGGAGAACAGCTGGTTGTAGCTGGGGATGCGGGCAAACTTGACCATGCGGAACTTCATGACCATGTGGTCGATGAGCTCCTGTGCCTGACTTTCGGTCAGGATGCCCTTGTCCAGATCGCGCTGGATATAAATGTCAAGGAAGGTGGAGATGCGGCCCACGCTCATGGCGGCGCCGTTCTGGGTCTTAATGGCGGCCAGATAGCCGAAGTACAGCCACTGGCAGGCCTCCTTGGCGTCCTTGGCGGGTTGGGAGATGTCGTAGCCGTAGGCCTCGGCCATCTTCTTCATGCCCTTCAGGGCGCTGATCTGGCGGGCGATCTCCTCGCGCAGACGGATGACATCGTCGGTCATGGTGCCGTCGCCGCAGTTGGCAAGATCCTCCTGCTTGAACTGGATCAGGGCATCGATGCCGTACAGGGCAACGCGGCGGTAGTCGCCCACGATGCGGCCGCGGCCGTAGGTGTCCGGCAAGCCGGTGATGATGTGGGTGTGGCGTGCCTTCTTCATCTCAGGGGTGTAGGCATCGAACACGGCCTGATTGTGGGTGCGGGTGTAGTCGGTAAAGATCTTGTGCAGCTCGGCAGAGGGCTGGTAGCCGTAGGTGGTGCAGGCCTGCTCTGCCATCTTGATGCCGCCGTAGGGCATAAAGGCGCGCTTGAGGGGCTTGTCGGTCTGTAAGCCAACGATCTGCTCCAGATCCTTCAGATTTTCGTCAATATAGCCGGGGCCGTAGGAGGTCAGGCTGCTGACCACCTCGGTCTCCATATCCAGCACGCCGCCCTTGGCGCGCTCGGCCTTCTGCAGCTGCTGCAAAGCACCCCAAAGCTTATCGGTAGCCTCGGTGGGGCCTGCCAGAAAGCTTTCGTCGCCGTCATAGGGGGTGTAGTTTTTCTGGATGAAGTCACGCACGTTGACCTCTTCCTTCCAGATGCGGCCTTCAAAGCCTTCCCACTGTTCAAACTGGATCATTGGAACCTCCTTGCTCCATTATGCGGTTAGCATTTTCTAACTAATGAGCCTTTGAAAAACCGCTCTGTCTGGGCGGTTTTCTGGGGGCGAAACGGTCTTGTGCTGCCGTCTGCGGCAGCCCTTACTACAAGGTGTAGACAAAAATAAAAACCTGCCCACAAAATCTTGCGTTATTATAATAGCAAGAACCACTTTAAAAAGCAATAGAAAACAAGTGGGTTTTCTTCCAGCGGAAAGGCTGTTCTTTGGGCAGAATGTAGAAAAACGGCAGAAACCCCGGCGGCACGGCAACTTTGCGAAAAAATTTGCAAATTAAGGGTTGACAAGACTAACTGACTGTGGTATCCTGTTATCGCAGCGGCGGTTAGCTAATTCTAACCACGTTGCACCAGAAAAAAGGAGCGTCTGCAAGCGCTCCGCTCCATTCCTCCATTCCTTTCTCTTTTCTACGGGAAGCGGCAGCACGGTTTGCTATGCTGCTTCCGGCGCGGCACCGGCTGTGTTTGGTACCACAGCCGACGCAAAGAAAACAAAAACGGGACGTGCAGCTTGACCAACTGCACGCCCCGTTTTTTGTTTTTACTGCCCCATCCCCGCCAGCTGTTCATACAGCTGCGCTGCGCCGCCGCCGGGGTATTTTACGCTGACAAAGGCGCTGTTCAGGATGCACACGCCGTCAGAATACACCGTCAGCAGAAACTTCTGGTTCTCGGCATCGTCATAAAAGCTGACGGTGACCGACTGCACCGGAAAGGTATCGTGGGTGTAGGCAGAATAGTTCTGGTTCAGCTTTTTGCGGCAGGAGACGGTGGAAAGCAATTCTGCCGTTTGTTGGAACGCTTCGCTGTCCATGGAGAGGAGGTGATAGTCCATGTCGTTTGTGCTGCCAAAATGCGCCACTTCCTCGGTGCGGAGCGTGCCCTGCGAGCTGGCGCGTACCAGTGCTTTCAGGTCGATGGGGCGGTACAGCACCGCAAAAGCTGCCAGTGCAAACAGGATAAAAAATAAAGCGGTGCGGGGAATGTGGAAGCTTTTCATCTGCTCACCCCTCCTTTGGAGGCTCCGTTTGCGCCAGATGCCGCTGGGCGATGAAAAAGCCCACGGCGCTGGCGGCAAATACCACATAATAGCTGGCGATGCGGTAGAGCATCAGCACGCTCATCACCTCGCCTTGCTCTAGAAAACTGCCAAACACCAGCAGAAAGGCCGTTTCGATCGAGCCCATCCCGGCTACATTGGGCAGAGCGTTGGAGACGAAGAGCATCAGGCTGGTGAGCAGCTGCACCTGCCAGAAGCCCAGCGGGGAAAGCCCCATGAATCGGATGCACAGGTAGGGCAGGCAGAACAGTCCGAACAGCTTGAGTGCCTGCAGGGCAAAAATTTTCAGGCAGCGGGGCTTATCTGTCAGCAGGCGGCGGCTCTCGGTGCCCAGCACCTCCAGCTGCTCCAGCCAGTCGGCGCGGCGCTGCTGCCACTTTTCGGTCTTGGGCAGAAAGCCCAGCAGCCAGCGGGCGAGGTTCTGCACCAGCGGCGAGACGCACAGCAGCACCAGCGCCACGATAATCACCGCTACCACAGCGTATGCCATGGGCAGATACCGCATGACACCGGTGGTGTTGGCGGCAAGCCAGCGGTGCTGCAACAGCAGCATCACGGTGGCGTACAAGAGCACCGTGCTCTTGTGGAAAACGTATTCCAGCGTCATCAGCCCCGCGCCGGGGCCCAGCGGCAGCCCGGCCTTGTGCAGGTAGTACAGCTGCACCGGCACCGCACCGGCACCCAGCGTGACCACGTTGCCAAAGGTGCCGCACCAGCCTACATCCAGCCCCTGCCACAGTTTGAACTGCGGCAGACGGCTGCGCACGATGACCCACGCCACGCACCCTTCCAGCAGGGGGTAGCTGAGGCCGACCGCCAGCACCGCCAGCACCTGCCACACCGAAAGCTGCGCCAGCGCCGCAGTGATCTCGGCCCAGTGATCCTTAAAAGTGAACACAATGATGCAGGTAAGTGCCAGCAGCACCAGCAGAGAGATCACGGCCTTTTTGCGGGAGGGCTGCTGCGCGGCGGCTTGGCTCATGGAAACAAAACTCCTTTCATAACCGGAAATTCTGGAACCAGTATAGCACATCTCCCGCCGCCCTTTGTGAACGGAAGCGGAACTTTGTTGGGCAATTTGGGGGATTTGATAAAATGGGGAGAACTCTCCCGTGAAAAAGCAATGCCGGGCAGCGTGCAGCTGTCCGGCAGTGTTTTTTTCATGATTCTTCCCCGTCCGTCAGCTCTTTTACCAGCCTTGTCAGGGTGGCGACATAGGATTCGTTGGAGAACTGCTGCTCGTACAGGCAGCGGCAGCTGCCGTGCATGGCGGCCAGCGCCTCCGGGTGTTCGATGGCCCAGGCCAGCTTGTCGGCCAGCTGCTGCGGGTCGTCGTCCTTGTAGAGGAAGCCGTCCACGCCTTCGGTCACCAGCCCGGCGGTGCCGGTGTGCTCCGATACGATGGAGGGCTTGCCGAAGATCAGTCCCTCTGTGACGAAGGTGGGCATGGGGTCATCCCGGGAGGCGCACACCACGCAGTTGCACTGCTCCATCAAGGATTTGACCTCCGGGCGCTCCAGCCGCTTGCGGTAGAAAACGGTCTGGGGATAGTCCCGCACCAAGCTGTCCACGGCGTTGTACATCCCCTTGTCGGCGGCTTTGCCCACAAAAAGGAAGGCAGCTTTTTCCCGCACTGCAGAGGGCAGCAGCCGGATGGCGTTGCAGAAGATGTCCGGACCCTTGCGGTGCTCCAGCGAGCCTACCGTCACAAAGAGGGGACGCCCCCCGGCAAAGCTGATGTCATAGCGGGGGAATTGCTCGGCTGCATAGTCCGGCAGACCGTAGATCAGCTGCTCGATGGCAAAATCCGGCCGGACGGAGTGCATGGCGGCGGTGGCGTGGGAGCCTACGGCGCAGAGGTGCACGTTTTTGCCCAGCACCTTGGGGATGCTGTGGGAGATGAAGGGATAGCCTGCAAAGGCATCGTGCAGCCACCACAGCACCGGCACAAAGGAGCCGTTCAGGGTGTTTACCACCGGTGCTTCCACCACCGTGTTGGCCAGCACAAAGTCTGCGCTGGTGGCCAGCCCCCACAGGGCGCTGGAAGTAACGCAGTCCGGGCGGGTGACCACAGCGGCCCCGGCGTCCAGAAACAGCGGCAGCGAGCCTTCATCCGAGGGCCCCAGCACCACCACCTCAAAGCCTAAGCTGCGCAGCACCGGCACGGCACTTACCAGCACGATGGGCGCACCGGTCATGGTCAGCTCATGGCTCAAAATCAGCGCACGGCGGCCCTTGGCAGAGAATACATCGTCGGCACACAGCTCCCGGCGGAAGTGCAGCAGCGCCTGCGGGATGCAGCGGCTGTGCTGCGCCATGGCGTGGGCCAGACGCAGCAGCTCGGTAACGCTGTCCTTGCCCCGGGCGGCGGCGCGTACCTTGTCCAGCAATGCGCGGGACACCAGTGCGCAGCTGCTGCCGGGCAGGTGCCGGGTGCTCAGGTACAGGGCGGTGGAGCCGTCAAAGCCAAAGGAGGCGTCGCAGACCGCAAGGTCTGCGCCCTCCCGCAGGGCGGCGGCAAAATAGGTCAGGGCGGTGGGGGTGCACTCCACATCCTCGCTTACCAGCAGCACCCCGGCTACATCGGGGGTCAGCTCGTCCTCAAGTCGGGTCACCAGGCGGAACTTGCGGTGCAGCTGGTTTTGCAGCGCCGCTTGCAGCGCCTTGTGACGCCCCGGCGCATAGACCAGAAGATAGGTGCTCTGGGTATCGGTATAGACCTGCTTGGACAATTGCTTGCGCTGCAGGGTACTGTAACTGGTGTACATGATCCAACTCCTCCGGGCAGAATATCGGGCGGGCTCAGTGACCGCGCACTAGGTTCAGCAGTCTGCGCAGCGGGGCGGTCAGCCGCCAGCTGCTGCTGGCGCGCATCGTTTCCAGCGAAACCTGATATTCGTGCTGGATGCCCTGCAAGGTCAGCAGCTGCTGGTTCAGCCGCATACACTCGGCGCGGCTGGCCTGCAATACTTCCGCTGCCTCCTGCGCGGCAGCGGCGTTCTCAAGCTTCAGGTCGTTCAGCGCCCGCAGCAGAGACTTGCCGGGCTGCTCGTGCAGAAAACGTCCCAGCGGGTAGTAGTGATAGTTCACCGCAAACTTCATGCCGGCACCAAAGCCGGTGGTGCAGTGCAGCGAAAGGTTGGGGTCTACGTCCAAAAACAGCAGGCTGTCCTCCTGCAGCAGAAGGCCGTTGACCGACTGGAAGCTGATGCGCTCGTCCGAGATGGCAAGGTCGGTGATGCAGCAGGCCAACTCGCCGGGGTCCAGACGGATGGCGCGTGCGTCCTCCGGCAGGACAAAGGTGACCGAGACCTCGTGGGTCAGTTCGTTGTAGACATCCTCGGTGGCAGTCAGGCATTCCCGGGGCGAAAAGCCGCTGCCGGTGTCGTAGAACAGCTGCGGCAGGGTAAGGGTGATATTATCAGCCTCGGCGCTGTGCTTGGCAAGCTCGGTCTGGCAAGCCAGCAGCTGCTGCTCCAGCTCCAGACACCGCTGCGCCAGCTGGGAAACACCCTCGTCCGAAAGCTTGAGCTGCTGCTCCAGCTCGGCAATGTGCGCCTGCATGGCAGCAGGGGTCATGGGGGCATCGTGGTTCATAACGGGATCCTCCTCTTCCTTTATCCTATAACAGCTGCACCGCCGCAGCCAAAACATTCAGAAAAATCAGTGCCGCGGGGCGTAATGTACCTGAGGGGTGCGCCGCCGGGCGGGGAACAACTTGATGATCAGATCCCGCCGCCGCTGCAGCAGGGCACAGATCAGCCAGATGGAGCCCAGCGAAAGGATGTATTGCAGGCTGATGCCCAAAACAGGGCGGTCGGCGTATTTGGCGGCGAACAGATACCACGGAATGGCGATCAGCTCCACCGTATGTACGCAGAAGATGTACAGAGAACGGCGGCCGATGGCCTCGAAAAAGCGCACCAGCGGGTTGCGGCGCTGGCTCCAGCGCAAAAACAGCCGGATAAACAGCAGACCGGCAAGGCCGTCCAGCAGGATGCTGATGGGGCCCAGCGACCACTCGGCCATGGATACACAGTCGGTGCGGCGGGTGGCAAGGGCGGCTGCCGGGATCAGCAGTACGGCTGCCCACAGGATGCAGGACATCCGGCGGGACAAAGGCTGATCCAGCCAATGCTGCCGTTTGGCAAGGTAGCCAAGGTACAGGTACGGCGTGATCACCGCGCCCTGGATCAGGCAGAAGGGCAGCTCCCATACAAGGCTGGCACCCCAGCCCAGCAGGGCGGCACCGCCCACCGCCCAAGGGATGTACCGCTCCGGGAAGATGTTCAGGATAACGTCCAGTAAGATCCAGCCCATCAACAGCGCCAGCAGATACCACATGGGCCCACAGGAAAAGAACTCCTGCCCGAAGTAGGTGGCAGTATGGGGCAGACCCAGCAGAAAGCCGCCTGCCACCTTGATGCTTTCAGTCATGGAGCCGGGCAGATAGTGAAAGGTTTTATAATGAATGATGAAGTGCAGCACCGTGGTGAACACCGCAGTGTAGCAAAAGGGCTTGAGCAGGCTTTTGAGCTGCTGGTGGATGCACTTGCTGATGGAGCGCTTGCGGAAGCCGTAGCCGCTGGCAATAAAAAAGGCCGCCATCAGCGTTTCGCGGTAGATAAAGCCGACAAAGGCCGTCAGCGACAGGCCGCCCTCCAGCTGGAGTGGGTAAAGCTCCGCAGTGTGTCCCAGCACGATGGCCAGCATCCCAGCGCCCTTGAGCATATCAAACATCCCGATGGAGTTGACAGTGCGGGGCTTGGTTGTTTCCATGAAAGATTCCTTCCCTGCGCCGGGCCAATACCCCCTCGAGAAAAAAGCCGGATACGGCGCAAATGATCAGTTTTTATACAGCATTGCCATGATATATGGCTAGTATAATGCTTTTTATAGAGACTGTCAATTTTGTTTTGCAGTCTGCACCATACCGGAACTGGTATTTTGCGCTAAAAATTGTAGCACGAAAACCGGCGGATTGCAACGAAAGGTAGAATTTGGCCGGGGCGTATCCCAAGATGCGCAATTGAAAGTTGTCAAAGTGAGAAATTAAATGTTGCAGAAGTATTGCATTGCATTGGAAAATATTGTATACTGAGCACAGTGCAGCACACTGCCGCAGGATGAAATAACAACGCAGGAGGAAAATACAATGATCAAGGTATTGGACAACGTGTATGATCTGGTCACCCTGAATATGGAACAGCGTTTTTCGGAGCGTGTGGCGCTCCGCTTTTATGATAAGGAAACGGACGAGGTGACCGTAGTCCATTATAAGGACTACGCGCGGGACATCCGCCGTGCGGTCAGCTACTTCCAGAGCACCATCCCGGATATCAAGGGCAAAAAGATCTGCCTGCTGAATAAAAACAGCTACGAATATGCCGTGAACACCTTCGGCATCATTCTGGCGGGCGGCGTGCTGGTACTGCTCAACCAGCACAAGAGCTGGGACGAGCTGTCCTACGAGCTGGGGCTGGTGGACCCCGCTGCCATCCTGACCGACGGCGACGACTACGGCACAAAAGAGCAGCTGCAGGCCGCCTACGGCAGCATCCTGCGCCCCATGGACGGCTTCCGCGCTTATGAGCCGGTGGCAGAGATGCCCCGCTGCATCGGCCACGATGACCTGATGATCCTGATGTTCACCTCCGGCACCACCGGCCGCAGCAAGGGCGTGATGCTGAGCGAGCGCAACTTCTTCAGCGTGATGCGCGCCCATGTGCAGATCGGTGAGCGCATGATGGAGTATAAGCACGACCCGGAGCTTGTGGTCAGCCAGTACACGGTGCTGCCCATGTTCCATCTGGGTGCATTCATCTGCCTGTTCTCTTGGGCACACGGGGGCTGGGCGCTGAACATCAGCGGCGATATCCGCAATTTCTATAAGGAGATCCGGCGGATGCCCAGTCAGGTCATGGCGGTGGTGCCGGTGATCATGAACTCCCTGCACAAGGACGTGATGCGCGGCCGCAAGGAGCGCTTGGGCGAGCTGTGGGTGCCCATCTGCTCCTCTGCCATGTTTGACCCGCAGGTGATGCTGGATATGGCCACTAACGGGATGTTCGTGGTGCAGACCTACGGCGCTACCGAGACCTGCGGCGATGGCATCATCAACTACGCGCAGGATGCAAAGCACATCGGCGCTGTGGGACAGGGCAATGATTATCTGGATTACAAGCTCGAGCCGGACGGAGAGCTGTGCATCCGGGGCGACAGCATCATGCTGGGCTACTACAAGGACCCCGAGGCCACCGCTGCGGTCATCGACAAGGACGGCTGGTTCCACACCGGCGACCTTGCCCGGGTGGACGAGGACGGCTACTACTACATTACCGGCCGCAAGAAGAACCTGATCATTCTGGACAGCGGCGAGAACGTCAGTCCCGAAGAGCTGGAGGGCATGTTAGAAAAATGTCCTGCCGTACAGGAATGTATTGTAAAAGAACTGGGCAAAAAGATAGGTGTTGTGGTATACTGTGAAAAGGAGCACCAGCAGACGGTGCGGGACTTTATTGCCCAGATGAACCGCACCGTCCCGCTGTACAAGCGCATTGGCGTGGTGGAATTCAGCAAAACGCCGCTGCCCCGCAACGGCGCAGGCAAGCTGGTGCGCAAGTAATACGCAACAGAAAGGAAGCATAATACGATGGAACGTGCAGAAATCATTTCTCAGATCACGGCTATTCTGGAGGATGTCGCAGAGGTATCGCCGGAGGATGTGACCGAAAGCAGCGTCCTGATGGACGATCTGGATCTGTCCTCTATGGAGATCCTGACCATTGTGGCAGATCTTGAGGAGACCTTTGGCCTGCGCATCCCGGAAAAGGAGCTGCGCAACTTTGTCACCATGGGTGATCTGGTGGATTATCTGGCAGCAAACGTGGGGTAAAAACCAATGGAAACACAGCAGCGCTCGACGGAATATAACTTTCAGGGAATCATGTACTTTTTCCGTCGGGAAAAGATCCAGTGCCGGTACCAGTTCTCGCTGCGGGATGCGGTGGATATCACCCTTTTGCAGCGGGCACTGACAGCGGCCTTGGCAAGTGCGCCCTATTATACCCAGCGTCTGGTGCAGGAAAAGCGGGAGATGTGGCTGGAGCCCAATACGGAGCCCTGCCTTGTGTACCCCGGCAGCACCATGCGCAATATCCCGGAACAGACGAACGGCTACCTGTTCTGCGTCAGCTGCGAAGGGGATACCGTCTACTTTGACTGGCATCACTTCCTGCTGGACGGCCACGGGGTATCGCCCCTGCTCACCAGCATTCTGGAGCAGTACTGCAACCTGCGTTACGGCACGGCCTTTGCGGTGCCGCAGATCGTGTGCGACCCGCCCTATGATATGGAGGCCATGCTGGCAGAGTACCCGCCTGTGGAGTACGGGAGCGATGTCATCCAGCGGGATGTGGTGCAGACCTACGAGGGTGCGCTGCGCCGCACCCGGGTGTGCCTGAGCAAGCAGAGCCTTGTGGAAAAAGCGCTGGCGAACAACGCAAAGCCGGTAAGCGCTCTGATGGGTCTGCTGTGTATGGCCATGCGGGAGTATCTGGGCAAGGAGAAGATCCAGTATTCCTACTCCTCCGATACCCGCGATGTGGCCGGTGTGCCGAACGCGCTGTACAACTGCGTATGCAGTTTCGGGCATACGGTGCAGCTGCAAGCCCAGACCCGCCTTGCAGATTTTGTGGGAGATATTGATGCAGATATCAAGCGGGATCTGCAGCCGCAGTCCAAGCGCCGCCGCATGACCGAGCAGATGGGCTGGGTGTACAAGGTGGACCAGCAAAAGGCACCCCTGCGCATCAAGCAGCGGGTGTTTCAGATGGGCGAGTACATCGGCGGCACCATTTCGGACTTCTGGCTCAGCTATCTGGGCAATCCGCTCATGCCTGCCACCCCGGAGCTGGCACAGTACACCACGGATTTTGGCGTCTGGGTGCCGCCGGACGGTGCATCCGTGGGTGTGGAGGCTGCCAGCCTGAACGGAAAGATCATCCTGTGCATCCACAACAAGGCACCCAACCCGGGTCTGGCTGATATCCTCCGCAAGACCTTTGAAAACGAAGGCGTTGCGGTGCTGGAAGCCGAAGATCTGGACTGAGAAATACTTATTATAAAAGAAAAAACTGCTGCACGTTTTGTGCGGCAGTTTTTTTGCTGCTTTTTGTAAGAAAATCCGGTTGCAAAGATGCGAAAAAATGGTTAAATAGAGAAAGGATATTTCCGCAAGGAGAGGAACACCATGGAACAACAGAACACGCGCCTGCGCAATGCGGGCTTTGCGACCTTTTTCTTCAGCGGCATCTGCGCCATCAGCGCGGGTGTGGTGGTCAGTCTGCTGCAGGAGCGCTATGGCTTTGCCTACGGCATGACCGGTACGCTGCTATCCCTGATGAGCATCGGCAACCTGCTGGCGGGGCTGCTGATGGGCATGCTGCCCAGTGCGCTGGGCATGAAGCGCAGTGTGCTGCTGCTGACCATCGGCTATGCGGCGGGCTACGCCGTCATGGGGCTGACCGGCGCAGTGGCGCTGCTGGCAGTAGCCTTTTTTGTGGTGGGCATCGCCAAGGGCAGCGTCATCAATACCTGTACCATTCTGGTCAGCGATCACTCCGCCGACCGCACCCGGGGCATGAACCTGATGCACAGCTGCTACGCCTGCGGCGCACTGCTATGCCCCTTCCTCATTGCGGCGGCAGCCCGGGTAAGCACCGAGCTGGCCGTCTTTCTGCTGGCAGCCGTGGGCCTTGTGCTCTGGCTGGTGTACGTCTTTACCCCGCTGCGCGGCGGCAAGAGTAAAAGCAGCGCAGAGAAAGAAGCCATCGACTGGAGCTTTCTGCGCTCTGCCCGCTTCTGGCTGCTGACCGGGCTGCTGTTCTTCCAGAACGCCGCCGAGCAGAGCGTCAACGGCTGGATGGTGACCTACTTCAAGGGCAGCGGCATTATTGCGGGCACGCTGGCGGCCTACACCGTCACCGTGATGTGGGGCGCTACGCTGGTGGGACGTCTGCTCATCGCCTTTGTGTTCCCCTTAAAAAATCCCCGCAAGGCCATGGTGGGCATGAGCGTGCTGTGCACCGTGTTCTATGTGCTGCTGGTCATGGCGCACACGCAGGGCGCAGCCATTGCGCTGCTGTTTGCCTTTGCCATCTCCATGTCCGGGCTGAACCCCACCGCCGTGGCCAGCGCGGGCCGCATGACCAGTGTGACCAGCATGGGCATCATGCTGCCGGTGGCCTCCAGCGGTGCCATCCTGATGCCGTGGGTCATCGGTATGGTGGCCGAGCGTGCGGGCCTTGCCGCCGGTATGGCCTCCAACATCGTGCCCTGCGTGGGGCTGGTGCTGTTCACCCTGCTGGTAGCAAAACTGCCGGAGGAATGATGCGCCGCTGCGCGGCAATGCCGTTTCCCTATAACCCTTTCTGTGAAAATGGGGTTCAGGAAAGTCCGCAGACTTTCCTGAACCCCGAAATTATAAATAATGATTCCGCTTGCGTTAACCCTCAATGCCTCTTGCTTTTGCGCTGAACTCGCAGCCGCAGTAGTCCTGCCGGTACAGGCCGTACTGCTCCGAAAGCTGCAGGCTGCGCAGGTAGCCGTTGTGCTTTTTGAAGTCCGAGGGCAGATGTTTTACCCCGAACTCTGCCTCCAACTCCTGCCCGATGGCGTTGATGCGTGCGGCGTCCTTGTGGGGGCTGATGGACAGGGTGGTGGTGAACCAGTCAAAGCCGTTGTCCCGCGCGTATTGCGCCGCGCGGCGCATCCGCAGCCGGTAGCAGACGGTGCAGCGGCTGCCGCGCTCCGGCTCGTTTTCCAGCCCGGCTACGGCGGTGTAGAACTGCTGCGGGTCGTAAGTGTCCTCCACCACGGTCACCCCCAGCGGGTGGGCGGCTGCTACAAACTTTTGCAGCTCCTCGCCCCGGCGGTAATACTCTGCCGCCGGCCATGTGTTGGGGTTATAGTACAGCACCGTGATCTCAAAATACCGGCACAGCTGTTCCAGCACAGCACTGGAACAGGGGCCGCAGCAGGCGTGGAGCAAAAGGCGCGGGCGGGTACCGCCAAGGCCCGCCAGCACGGCGTCCATCTGCTGGGCATAGTTGCGTTGTGTTGCCATTGGTATCATCCTTTGCTATAATGGTCTTGCCTACATTATAGCATATTTTACGATGAAATACAGGAGGTTCCCCTTATGACGGAAGAAAAGATCGCCCGCATCAATGCGCTGGCCAAAAAGAGCAAGACCGCCGGCCTGACCGAGGCCGAAAAAGCCGAGCAGCAGGCACTGCGGCAGGAGTATCTGGCCGACATCAAGGCCAGCCTGCGCAGCCAGCTGGAGCGCACGTCCATTCAGGAACCGGACGGCACCATCCACAAGGTGACCCGCCGCACCGACCTGACCGGGGAGCGCAGCTGAGGACGGGATTTTAAAGGGGGAATACGCCGCAAAAAGGTGCATTCCCCCTTTTTTTGCGCGGCAGACTGTGCTATACTATAATAGCATTGGTGCGTGCCGCAAGGGCAGCAAACCGGTGCGTTTTACCCAAGGTAGCGTATCCCGGGCAAGGTGCACGGAAAAGGCTGTCTTTTGAAAAAAGGATAAAGAGGTCATTTATTATGCTTACTGCAATTACGGGTATCAACTGGGGCGATGAGGGCAAGGGCCGCATGGTCGACCTGATCAGCCAGGAGTATGACATCGTTGCACGGTATCAGGGCGGCAACAACGCAGGCCATACCGTTAAAAACGAGCGCGGCAAGTTCGTGCTAAACCTGCTGCCCTCCGGCATCCTGCGCCCCAACGTCGTGTGCGTTATGGGCAACGGCATGGTCATCGACCCGCATCATCTGGACGGCGAGATCAATAAGCTGCGCGAGCAGGGCATTGAGATCACCCCGGCAAACCTGAAGATTTCCGACCGCGCAACCATCACCATGCCCTACCATGTGGAGCAGGATGGCCTGGAGGAGGCACGCCTGTCCAAGACCGGTGCACAGTTCGGCTCCACCAAGCGCGGCATTGCCTACGCTTACGGCGACAAGTACATGAAAAAGACCCTGCGCATGGGCGATCTGCTGCATCTGGACGACGCCGTGAAGAAGCGTCTGGTCACCATGGTGGATTCCAAGAATCTGGTCATGGAGGGCAGCTACAACGCAGCGCCCATCAGCGTGGACGAGATGTGGGCATGGCTCGAAAAGTATGCCGCCATCTTCAAGGACTATATCTGCGATGTGGGGCAGTATCTGGCCGATGCCGATGCCGCCGGCAAGAAGGTGCTGTTTGAGGCACAGCTGGGCGCACTGCGCGATATCGACTTTGGTATCTACCCTTACACCACCTCCTCCAACGTCATCGGTGCTTATGCACCCATCGGTGCCGGTATCCCCGGCCACAAGCTGCACAACTCCATCGGCGTCATGAAGGCCTACTCCTCCTGCGTGGGCGACGGCCCCTTCGCCGCCGAACTGGCCATGACCGAGGAAGAGAAGCACGCCCTGCGTGAGGCCGGCCACGAGTACGGCGCAGCCACCGGCCGTCCCCGCCGCGTGGGCCCCATCGACCTGGTGGCAAGCCGCTACGGCGTGTTCTGCCAGGGCTGCGACGAGGTGGCTCTGACCCTGCTGGACGTGCTGGATTACATGGAAAAGATCCCCATGGTCACCGCTTACAAGCTGACCGACGGCACCACCACCACCCGCTTCCCCATGGGTGAGGCACTGGATACCGCTCAGCCCGTGGTGGAGTACCTGCCCGGCTGGCACTGCGATATCACCGCAGCCCGCAAGTGGGAGGACCTGCCCCAGCAGGCCCGCGATTATGTGGAATACCTGGAAAAGGCTGTGGGCTGCAAGATCACCTATATCTCGGTGGGCGCAGAGCGCGAGGCCTACATCCACCGCGGCTGAGCTGCCGCAAAAAGCAGCCCCCGAGTTTCAGAAAAGGAAGCGTCACAGATGTTTGATATCATTACCGACAGCGCCTGCGACCTGACGCTGGACACCGCCAAGCAGCTTGGCATCGAGGTCGTGCCCTTTTATGTATCGCTGGACGGCGAGCATTACCGCAAGGAAGGGCTGGAGATCCCTGTGCGGGACTTTTATCAGTTCATGGTGGATAACCCGGCGGCCTACCCCAAGACCAGTCTGGCCTCCATCGAGGACTTTGAAAAGACCTTCCGCGCACACGCCGAGGCGGGTCGGGCGGTATTGTGTCTGGTGTTCACCGGCAAGATGAGCGGCTGCGTGGGCAGCGCCCGTAACGCCCGGGATCTGGTGCTGGAGGACTACCCCGATGCCCGCATCGAGGTCATCGACTCTGCCGCCGCCACCGTGACCGAATCCACCATGGTGGAAAATGCCGTGGCTATGCGGGACGCAGGCTGCACCTTGGACGAGACTGTGACTTGGCTGGAAGCGGAAAAATCCACCAACCAGATCTTCTTCACCGTGGGTGATCTGGACTACCTCATCAAGGGCGGGCGTATCGGCAAGGTGACCGGCCGCGCCGCCAATATGCTGGGACTCAAGCCCATGATCCTGTTCAAGGACGGAGAGATCTTCTCCGGCGGCGTAGCCCGCGGCCGCCAGAAGAGCTTTGAAAAGGCGCTGGAACAGCTGATGAACTATCTGGATGCCCACGGCGGCACCCCGGACGACTACCGCATCACGGTGGGCTACGGCTACGATGCCGACGAGGGCAAGCGTCTGTGGATGCAGACCCGTGCCGCCCTGCGCGCCAAGTACCCCGGCGCACAGTGTGAGGTAGGGCTTTTGCAGATCGGCTGCACCATTGCGGTGCACACCGGCCCCTATGCACTGGGCATGGGCGTCATGCGCCGCTGGAAAAAGCAGAACTAATAATATATAAAACAGAAGAAGGGACAGCCCGCGGGCTGTCCCTTCTTGGTTTTTATAAAAGAAAAAGCAAAATACAGCCAAGCCCGCAGGCTTGGCTGTATTTCAAATCAAAAGTATTTTTCCGCTGAAAAACGTTCCGCTTACAGCAGCGGGATGCCGGCCTTAGCGCAGGCCTCGCGGGTGGCCTTGTCCCAGACACTGGCCTGTACCTCACCGATGTGGACGCTGCCCAACAGCAGCATACACAGGCGGCTCTGGCCGATGCCGCCGCCGATGGTGTAGGGCAGCTCACCAGCCAGCACTGCCTTGTGGAAAGGCAGGGCGCGGCGGTCATCGCAGCCCGCCATGGTCAGCTGCCTGTCCATGCTCTCCGGGCTGACGCGGATGCCCATGCTGCTCAGCTCGTAGCTGCACTGCAGCGGGTCGTTCCAGAACAGCAAATCGCCGTTCAGATCCCAGTCATCGTAGTCCGGGGCGCGGCCGTCGTGAGGCTTGCCGCTGCGCAAGGGTGCGCCGATCTTCATCAGGAAGGTGGTGCCGTTCTCCTTGACAAAGGCGTTCTCCCGCTCCTTCGGGGTCAGATCGGGGTACTTGTCCTCCAGCTCCTGCGTGGTGACAAAGGTCACGTTGGGGGTGTGCAGGGGCAGCTCCTGCAGTTGGGGGAACATGGCGTGCAGGTTCATCTCGGTGGCGCACACCGCAGACACGATGCAGCGCACCACGTTTTTCAGGTAGGTCTCGTTGCGGTCCTCCACTGTGATGATCTTTTCCCAGTCCCACTGATCCACATAGACCGAGTGGAGGTTATCCAGCTCCTCGTCCCGGCGGATAGCGTTCATGTCGCAGTACAGACCCTTGCCCACGCGGAAGCCGTAGTCCTTCAGCGCCTGACGCTTCCATTTTGCCAGCGACTGCACCACCTGTGCCTCGGTGCCGCTGTCCTTGATGTCAAAGGTAACCTTGCGCTCCACGCCGTTCAGATCGTCGTTCAGGCCGGTGGAAGCCTCCAGAAACAGCGGTGCGGACACGCGGTACAGGTTGAGCGTGGCGCACAGGGTATCGGCAAACAGCCGCTTCACCGTGCCGATGGCGCGCTGCGTGTCGTACAGGTTCAGCGCGGGTTTGTAGTTTGCCGGGATGATGATCTTGCTCATAACGTTTACCCCTCATTCTGTGTGGTTTGCGCCCCGCTTTCCCGAGCCGGGGCGTGGCTTTTGCAAAGCCGGAATACTGCACCCATTATGGCACAATTTTTTACGAAAGTAAAGTGATAGCAGGAAAAAGCAGTTCCGAAACGTCCAAGGGCGTTTCGGAACTGCAAATCAAACTATTTTTCCGTTTACCCGCCCAGATAGGCGTTGCGGACGCGCTCGTTGGTCAGCAGCTCAGCACCGGTGCCGTCCATGACCACGCGGCCGGTCTCCAGCACATAGGCGCGGTCAGCCACCGAAAGCGCCATCTGCGCGTTCTGCTCCACCAGCAGGATGGTCATACCCTCCTTGTGGATGTCGCGGATGATGTCAAAGATCTCCTGCACCAGCAGCGGCGAAAGACCCATGGAGGGCTCGTCCAGCATCAGCATGGAGGCGTTGCTCATGAGCGCACGTCCCATGGCCAGCATCTGCTGCTCGCCGCCGGACATGGTGCCCGCCAGCTGCTTGCGGCGCTCCTTCAGGCGGGGGAACAGGGTGAACACCTTTTCCTTGTTGGCGGCAATGGTGGAAGCGGGCTGGGTGTAGGCGCCCATATCAAGGTTCTCGTCCACCGTCATGTGCAGGAACACATGGCGCCCCTCCGGCACCTGTGCAAGGCCGCTCTCCACGATCTTGTGGGCGCGCACGCCCTTGATGCTCTTGCCCTTGTACAGCACATCGCCGGTGCGGGGCTTCAGCAGACCGGAAATGGTTTTCAGGGTGGTGGATTTGCCCGCGCCGTTGGCACCGATCAGGGTGACAATCTCGCCCGCATTGACGGTGAAGGAGATATCCTTTACGGCGTGGATGTTGCCATAGTAGACGTTGATGCCGTCTACCTTCAGTAATGTATCAGCCATGGCTCAGCCCTCCTTTTTGCCCAGATAGGCCTCGATGACCTGCGGGTTATCGCGGATCTCGTCCGGGGTGCCCTTGGCGATGATGCGGCCGAAGTTCAGCACCGCAATGCCCTCGCAGATGCCCATGACAAGGCTCATGTCGTGCTCGATGAGCAGCACGGCAATGTTGAACTCGTCGCGGATGCGGCGGATGGTCTCGGTCAGCT
>ERZ772892.1926-NODE-1926-length-19448-cov-13.776569_pt1 | contig 19448 bp, 14 predicted proteins | sample MGYA00512126_ERZ772892 | MGnify/ENA primary metagenome ERZ772892 (study PRJEB29015, sample SAMEA2737697) | human gut metagenome | biome: human gut; feature: human-associated habitat; material: faeces | place: China | collected 2012 ... | reverse complement strand
CGGGGGCATCTCAATCAAAGCACCGATATGCTCCAGATCATTCCGCTTCCACGGGTGGCCGTCAAACTCGATGCTTCCCGATGTGGGGCGCAAAATGCCGGTGAGCATTTTTAAGATCGTGGATTTGCCAGCCCCATTCGGCCCCAGCAAACCATAAACCGAGTTGCGCCGGATGTTCAGTGACACATTGTTTACCGCCATTTGCCCCTTGAAATTTTTGCAGAGGTCAGTCGTTTTCAAAATCATATCCATATAATCAAGTCCTTTCTTTGATTTTACGGATAGCATACCGGGCAATTTTGAAGATTTCATAAAGATTCCCGAAAACAGAATATGAACAATACACAGTAACCGTGGAGCATATCGCAACAAAGCACCAACCTACGCATTTAGGGCCTTAAAAAGCCCTATATTTCAAGGTTTTTCCCGCATAGTCGGCGGGGTATGTGAGTGTTTTATCCTATCCCCGCCATAGTGCCGCTCTAAATGCGTAGAATTTACCAGCAGAAAATCGCCGGTTTCTCTGGCTCCATACTCCCAGATATGGTATCATGGAAAAAATCAATCTGACGGGGGTATCAGGATGGACGGACAAGAAAAGCTGCTGGACTATGAAACAATCAAAGCCGCCGTTGCCGGTGAGAAGTGGGCCACAGAAAAGGTGCTGGCCCACTATGCGGACTACATCGACGAGCTTTCCACGGTGGAGATCAGGCAGCCGGGCGGCAAAGTGAAAAAAGTCATTGACGAGGATATGCGGCAGCACATTTCCTTAAAGCTGCTGGAAGCGTTGCCGAGCTTCCCGCTGGAACAAGAATAACGATCAAGAGGGCTGCACCCTCTTACGCCGCTTTGCGGCTATCACCTGCACCCCCCCCGAAACAGATACACCCGCTGCGCGTCTGTACCTGTTTCGGGGGCTAATAATGACTGTAACCTACGCCTTTCGGGGCTGATAACCGCCAGTTTCAAGGCTTCTCCCACACGTTTGCAGAGGTGGGCGAATACTTTATCCTATCCCCGTCAATACTGGGTTCTAAATGCGTAGGAACAGGCAAAAAGAAAAGACGCCGGACGCAAGCGGCCACATGGCCGCCGCGCCCGGCGTCTGCTGTTATTTATTCGTTCTCGCCTGTGAAATAGAATTTCTGGCTGTCATAGTCAGAATCCGTCATACGTTTCAGCTTGGAAAGGGTCTGCTGGGCCAGCGTCCACATATCCCCGTCCATACCCGGCATGACTGCGGTGATCTTGCCTATCGTCCTGCGTCGGTCTGCGTTGTGGTACATACAGATCAAATTTTCTTCTTCCACGGTAAAGTGCATCATTCCTCATACCTCCAATTCATTTTTCTTGGTTCTAGCCGCCGCCTTTTTCGGGCTGGTGGCCTGTTTGCTGTCGGCAAGCTGCTTGCGGATAGATGGCCGGGACTTGCGAATACTCACATCACGGCGCTCATCTTTGTTAATCATGGCATATACCCCGTGTCGGTCTTTTATGCTGGTAAAGCACAGGGACTTATAGGGCAGCATGGCAAAGAGCCGGTCATTGTCCTTGGTGGAAGCCAGTGCGTCAAAGTGCGGTGAGATCTCCACCATAAAATGTGTCTTGTTGGGGCTGTTGGGCGCGGACAGATCTTTCAGCTTATCCACGATGCGCCGGGCCTCGGTTTCAATCCGGCTGTCATGCAAAGCCGTAACGTGGGCTTTGAAGTCGCCGGGGACGGCCCGCCCCCGGCTGTGCTGCTCCTGCCGTAAAGCCTCCTGCAGCACAGCCGGGTCATGGGGCTGGGCCTCATACCGCAGGAAATTTCCCAACACCCGGTCAGGGCTTCCGTCAAAATACTGGCCATCCGGGATGTCACGGGTTCCATGCTCATAAAAGAGCCGGTTCACGCTCACCGGCTGGGAGACTTCAACGACGTGCCGGAAATGCTGCTGATAGTCCAGCTCATAGAGATTACCCCGGATGGTGCCGCCCTGTGTGCCGGTCAACTCCACCGCATAGGCCAGTATCTTGTCACGGGTCTGTTCTCCATAGAACTTCCATGTGTTGTGCTGCCGGGTGCCTTTCAGGAAAACGTCACGCTCCCGAAAACAGTATGTCCCAGAGGGCCGGGACATCCAAAGCAGGGTCTTATCCACGGCCTGATCGCTGGCGGCGTCCCGATGGATAATGCTTTTGTCAATGTCAAAGTCATTCTGATAAAAGGCGGTATGCTGTCGCATGATCTGTTCCAGCGCGGCCAGAACATCCACATTTTCAAACTTCTGCATTTACTCCACCTCCAATCCCTTTGATTTTTCCCGCGCCGGTGGCTTCTGGCCCTGTTCTGCCTTTGACGCTTGGAGCTGCGCCCGGATGGAGGGCTTTTCTTTCTCCCTGCGGGCCGCAAGCTGCAAGGCGCTGGGCTTTTCCCCAGAAAGGGGCTGGATGCACTTGATACGGTCAGTGACGCGGATAGTGGTATCGTTTAGCTGCCGCTGCCATGCCTCGGCCTTGGGCGACCAGCGAAAACCGTTGCTTTTCAGCTCGTCGCGCACAGTGGCATCCGGCTTCCCCTCAAAGTAGATTTGCAGGCGGTTGGCCTCCCGGTTGATCTCCACGGTGCCGCCCTCAAACTCCCAGCCTACATAGGCCGCCTCCTTGTGCCGGGTCAATTCCTCAATCCGGCCCTTTAACCGGCGAATTTCGGCGTTATTGTTGGAGAGCTGCCATGACTGGAACGGCTTTTTCTCATAGTGCCAGCTTGACGCCATATCCGCTTTCAGGTTTTCAATGCCTTTTTCGGTCAGGTGGGGGCATCCATCCAGCGTCCCATGCTTGCGGTAGTAGGCATTGACGGCTTTCATCAGCTCTTGTGACGCTTCCAGCTTTTCCAGTTTCTTTTCCAGCTTGGAAACGGCCTGCGGATCGTCGGCGCTGATTCCACCCATGCCGGTGCTGCGGATTTTATCAAGTAGGCCCTGAATGTACTGAAATTCCTCCATGTTGCGGTCACTGGCGGCGTTCTGCTTTTCCTTTGCCCGTACCGGGAAATTCGCAGGCCCGGCAATCAGGACAGAGGGAACGCGGGCGGTGATCTCATAGCCCTTGTTCATGTTCTCCGCTAACTTGCGGGCGTATGCTGATCATAGTGCTGATTATAATTTTAGTGTTGGTACTTGGCTACTTTGCGATAATCAACTGTGCCTATAATCAGGGTACTTCGGAAAAGATTTTGCCCCCAAATGAGTATTCTAATGTGGACGAAACCGATGAAAATCGCAATGAAACCATGGAATCAGATTCCGATACGGATGCGGATCATACGGAAAACGCCGACGCAAATGATGAGACTGCATCCATTGATTCTGATGATGTGGAATGGAATTTCATTGAACGGATTGAGGATGACGAACTGATCAACATTTTATTGGTTGGTCAGGATCGACGGGAAGAAGAAAGCCGTCAACGATCTGATACCATGATTTTATGCTCTATCAATCCAAAAACCGGAGAAACCTCGCTTGTTTCATTTCTACGAGATCTATATGTGCAGATCCCCGGTGGATACTCGGACAATCGGCTGAACGCAACTTATGTGTTCGGCGGATTTGAATTGCTGGATGCGACTTTGACTGAAAACTTCGGTGTTTCCATTGATGGTAATTTTGAAGTGGACTTTACGGGGTTCGAGGCGATTATAGATATGGTCGGCGGCATAGATATTGAACTGACTTCTGCGGAGGCGGATTATATCAACAAGCGTAATGATACCTCTATCGTTGCGGGTTTGAACCATTTGAACGGAGCGAAGACTCTAACGTATGCGCGTGCCCGTAAAATCGATAGCGATTTTGGCCGTACAGAGCGTCAGCGAAAAGTGTTGATGGCTGTGTATGAACAGACCAAGAATTTGCCGGCAAGCGAGCTTTTTGATTTAATGAATAATGCACTTCCATATTTGACTACGGACTTGACGGATAGCGAAATATTGTCGTTAGCCTACCGGCTGCTCCCCTTGGCTTCTTCGATATCAATAAGCTCCCACACAGTCCCGGCGAGCGATTGTTATTATAGTGCGAACATTCGTGGAATGTCCGTGCTGGTGCCGGACCTGCCCCTGATCCGACAACGGCTGGAAGAATACTTGCCATTGGAATAAGGCAGGAGATTCGCAATGAACCTGCATATTTGTAGCATGCCAGGGCTGGTCTGGTCTGGCACCCCCGACCGACAAAACGCTTTGAGGGCAAACAAACTGCTCCACTCCGCATTTGCTGTGTATGGTTGTATGTGCTATACTAAAAACAATCGATGGTGCAGCTGAAAAGTCGAAAATATCGTTTATTTCTACAAACGCAGCGGGATTTTGCGTTAAAAGTCCTTGGAATCCACAAAAGATTCCTGCGGCTCTTTGCCTTACATCCTGCTTGTGTTTGCGAAATATCCGTCATTTTCTTTGTTTTCAGATACACCTTAAGAAACCGCACCAGGTGTGGACTGTGCGGGGCCGCAGTGTGGTGTTGAGAAAGGGGAGCAGCAGATGACCCGGATTGCGATTGTGGAGGACGAGGCGGCGGTGCGGGAACAGCTGGCGGGGTATGTGCAGCGGTACACCCGGCAGTACGGCACGCCGTTTGAGGTAACGGAGTTTGCGGATGGGATGGAGATTCTGGAAGATTACCGCCCGCAGTTCGACATCATCTTTCTGGATGTGGAGATGAAGCACCTGGACGGCATGGAGACCGCCCGCCGCATTCGGGAGCGGGACGGCGGGGTGCTGATCGTGTTCATTACCAACATGGCGCAGTATGCCATCCGCGGATATGCCGTTGGGGCGCTGGATTATGTGCTGAAACCGGTGCCCTACTTTGCGTTTTCGCAGCAGCTGCAAAAGGCGCTGGGACAGCTGGAAAAGCGGGAGCGGCATTATCTGGCTGTGGCGGTGGACGGCGGCATGCGGCGGCTGGACGCGGCGGAAATTTATTACCTGGAAAGTGAAGGCCACAAGGTACATTTTTACACCGAAAAAGAAAATTTTGTGGTGCCGGGCACCCTGAAAAACTATGAGGAAAAGCTGGTGGGCCGGGCGTTTGCACGGTGCAACAGCGGGTATCTGGTCAATCTGGCGCAGGTTTCCGGCGTGCAGCAGGATATGGTGCAGGTTGGTCCGTATACGCTGCAGATCAGCCGCCCGCGGCGCAAGGCCTTTATGGCGGGGCTGGCGGATTATATTGGGGGTGCGGGACAGTGACGACATTGCCGGATATTCCCCGCCTGTACACCGCTTTGGCGGAAGTGCTGGCGGCGCTGTTGTATGCGCACAAACTGCCGCCGCGGATGAACCAGCGCGTGATCTGGGGCGTAGAAGCCGGTTGGGCGGTGCTGCTGGGGGCGTTTTTGCAGGCCACGGGGGAAGTTCCGCTGGCGTGGTGGATCCCCTGCATGGCAATGGCAATTCTTTCCATGCTGCTGTTTTTGTGGGTCACACGCAGTATTACGCTGCTGGAAGCGGGTTATGTGTGCGCGCGGGCCTTTATTTTGGCGGAGCTGGCGGCCAGTGTGGAATGGCAGCTGCACTGCGTGCTGTGGCCGCAGCGCGGCGGGGCGGAGCCGCTTTCGCTGCTGCTGTTGGCGGTGGTGTACGGCGGCATTTTTACCGCCATGCTTTTTGTGGAGAACCGCCGCCCCGGCCCGGCCGGGAAGCTGAAAATAACGCCCGCAGGAACTTTTGTGGCGGTGGTCATGGCGCTGACCGCATTTGCCGTGAGCAATTTGAGCTTTGCCAACGGCAGCGAAGCCAACATGAACATGTTTTACATCCGCACGCTGGTGGACCTGGCCGGGGTACTGATTTTGACGGTGCAGCACGAGCAGCTGCGCGAAGCCGCCCTGCACAGCGAGCTGGCGGAGCTGGACGGCGTTTTGCACCGCCAGTACGAGCAGTACAAGCAGAGCAAGGAGAACATCCGCCTGATCAACCGGCGCTACCACGAGCTGAAAATGCAGATTGCGGCCATCCGGGCGGAGCGGGACCACGCCAAGCAGGATGTGGCGCTGGCGGCCATGGAAAGCGGCATCCGCCAGTACGAGGCGGAGAACAAGACCGGCAACCCGGTGCTGGACACCCTGCTGACGGCCAAAAGCCTGTACTGCCAGCAGCACCACATCACGATGACCTGCGTGGCGGACGGGCATTTGCTGGATTTTTTGGAAACAGGGGAAATCTGCACGATTGTGGGCACGGCGCTGGACAACGCAACGGAGAGCATGGAGACCGAGTCCGACCACGAAAAGCGGCTGATCCGGGTGGCGGTGTACGCCCAGAACGGCTTTGTGATGCTGCGGTTTGAAAACTACTGCGCGCAGGAAGTGGAGCTGGGCGCGGACGGCCTGCCGCGCCGCAACACCCATGGCGGCAGCGACCTGCGCGGTGTGCGCGCCGCCGCCGAAAAGCGCGGCGGCACCATGACCCTGCACTGGGAAAATGAGTGGTTTACGTTAAGGGTATTGCTGCCGCAGAAAAGCTGAATGGATGGCTGGGGGTCTAGGATAAGGCACCCGGCCATTTTTGGTGTTTGGGCGGGGTGCACAAAACAGGGTCGAGATGCTTTGTGAGAGATGCACAACAAAAAATGAAATGTTTTTGAAACTTTTGCAAAACATGCAACGGAAACAACAGTTTGTGCAAAAAATGAGCCGAAAGAAAATTGTTTTGGTACAATATCATCAATGAAAGCGGAAATCCCGTCAGCTGTCATCCGGAGGGCGGCACAATAAAAGGAGGAAAACAATGAACACCCTGCTTCTTACCCTGGCAAACATGGGCGTCAGCCTGGACGACGTTGCCGACGTGGTCAATAACTGCATCCCGCAGCTTATCTTCTTTGGCGTTGTGGTTGCCGCCGCCATTATCGTACTGATCGCTATGGCGGTCAACAAGAAACTGGCCAAGCCCACCAAATTCATGGTGCGCGCCCAGTCCGGCCTGGCCGTGCTGCTGGCTTTCGGCATCATGCTCAACCTGGTTGCCTTTGGCCCCATGAGCACCATGCTCGATCTGGTCACCGGCAACGGCACTATCACCGAAGAATCTGGTGCAGAGGCCAACGCCCTGTGCACCGAGATTGCCGAGGAAGGCATCGTCCTGCTGCAGAACGATGACAACGAACTGCCCCTCGCGTCCGGCAGCAACCTGAACGTCTTTGGCTGGGCTTCTGTCGGCCCTGTCTACGGCGGCACCGGCGCCGGCGCGATCTCTGCCGACCGTCCCACCGTCAGCCTGCTGGATGGCCTGCACAACGCGGGCATCAACACCAACACCGAGCTGAGCGATTTCTACACCGCTTACTGCGCCGAGCGCCCGGCGCTGGGTTACAGCAACCATAACTGGACCCTGCCCGAGCCCACCGCCGCCAGCTACACCCAGGAGCTGATCGACAACGCCAAGTCTTTCTCTGACACTGCGATGGTCGTCATCAGCCGCGTTGGTGGCGAAATGGCTGACCTGCCCACTAACATGGATGGACTCAACTACACTGAAAACTCTACCGAGTATAATGATTTCGAACCCGGCCAGCATTATCTTTCTCTGACCAAAACAGAAAAGAACATGATTGATATGGTCACCAAAAACTTTGCTAATGTTGTGCTGGTTTACAATGGTGCCAATACTTTGGAAATGGGCTTCGTGAATGATTACCCCCAGATCAAGAGCGTCATTTGGTGCCCCGGCACCGGTCAGACTGGCTTCAACGCTCTGGGCGAGATTGTTGCCGGTGAGGTCAACCCCTCCGGCCACTCTGCTGACACCTTTGTCTATGACCTGACCGCAGCTCCTTACTTCAACAACATCGGCGACTTTGCTTACACCAATGCGGATTCCGTTGGTTACACCGTTGCCAGCCAGGCTGGCGGTGATGCAAAGCTGGTTCCCCCGCACTTCGTCAACTATGTTGAGGGCATCTACGTCGGCTACAAGTTCTACGAGACTGCAGCTGCCGAGGGCCTGATCGACTATGACAAAACCGTTCAGTACCCCTTCGGCCACGGCCTGTCCTACACCACCTTTACCCAGAAAATCGACTCCATGACCGAGGCTGACGGCACCATCACTCTGGATGTCACCGTCACCAACACCGGCAGTGTGGCCGGTAAGGACGCCGTGCAGGTCTACTTCAACCCGCCGTACACCGATGGCGGCATTGAGAAGGCTTCCGCCAACCTCGTCACCTTCGGCAAGACCGACTCCATTGAGCCGGGCGCTTCCCAGACCTTGACCCTGACCTTCAACACCGAGGACATGGCCAGCTTTGACAGCAAGGACAAGGGCTGCTACGTGCTGGAAGAGGGCGACTATATCATCAGCATCAACGAGGATTCCCACACGGTGCTGGATTCCAAGACCTACAATGTCGCTTCCACCATCGTCTATGACGAGTCCAACCCCCGCAGCACCGATGCCGAGGCTGCTACCACCAAGTTCGACTTCGCTGACGACAAGCTCGTCACCCTGTCCCGTGCTGATCACTTCGCCAACTATGCCGAAGCTGTTGCTGCTCCCTCTGACTATACCATGTCTGAGGAAAGCATGAGCACCCTGTACAACGACCACAACTGGACCCCTGAGGACTTCAACGACCCCAACGATGAGATGCCCGTTACCGGTGCCAACAACGGCCTGAAGCTGGCTGACCTGCGCGGTGCTGACTACGACGACGAGCGTTGGGATACCCTGCTCGACCAGATGACCGTCACCGAGATGGACGACCTGATCGCACTGGGCGGCTACCAGACCAAGGCCGAGGCCAGCGTTGACAAGTACGCGACCATCGACTGCGACGGCCCCGCTGCCATCAACAACAACTTTACCGGCGTTTCTTCCATTGGCTTCCCGTCCGAGATCATCATCGCTTCCACCTTCAACACCGACCTGGCCCGCCGCTACGGCGAGAGCATCGGCCGCATGGCCAGCGAGATGAACGTCACCGGCTGGTACGCCCCCGCCATGAACGGCCACCGTTCCGCCTTTGACGGCCGTAACTTCGAATATTACTCTGAGGACAGCGTCCTCGCCGGTTACATCGGTGCCAGCTCCATTGCCGGTGCCCAGAGCTACGGCGTCTACGCTTACATGAAGCACTTTGCCCTGAACGACCAGCAGATCAACCAGAGCAAGCTGCTCTGCACCTGGGCTGACGAGCAGGCTATCCGCGAGATCTACCTGCGTCCCTTCGAGATCAGCGCCAAGGTGGGCGGCTGCAAGGCCGTCATGTCCAGCTGGAACTATATTGGCAACCAGTGGGCCGGTGCCTGCAATGCACTGCTGAACGGCGTGCTGCGCGGCGAGTGGGGCTTCCGCGGTATGGTCATCACCGACGGCTTCCACTTCACTGACTACATGGATTCAGATATTGCCATCCGCAACGGCTGCGACCTGATGCTGAAGAACTACGACGTTGCCACCAACCACCTGACCGATACCACCAGTGCTACCAGTGTTAAGGCTATGCGTCAGGCTTGCAAGAACATCATGTACACCGTGGTCAACTCCCGCGTTTACGACCCCGCCAACACTGTTTCCACCCCCATCTGGCGTACCGCTATGATCGTGGTCAACGTGCTGCTGGCTGTACTACTGGTTGTGCTGGAAGTTCTCACCTTCAAAAGCTACAAGAAGAAAAAGGCACAGTAAAGTGTAATTTGTAAGCTGTGCAGCTGCCCTGCGGTCCATCGCCGCCGACTTTGCGCGGTTGTGCGGTGGGCCGCAAGGCTGTTTTTAAGAAAAGGAACCACCTTATGCAAAAGAAACAACTGCAAGCTTTGACGCTTGAACAAAAATGTGCGCTGCTTTCGGGCGCTACTACCTTTGGGACCCGTGCACTGCCGAAAAATAATATCCCGTCCATCACCCTATCCGATGGCCCGAACGGTGTGCGCAAGCAGGCAGGCGCGGCGGACCACCTGGGGCTGAACCCCAGTGTTCCGGCCACCTGCTTCCCCACGGCAGCCACTGTGGCGTGCAGCTGGGACCCCGCCCTGGGCGAGGAGATCGGCCAGGCCATGGGCGAGGAAGCCGCCGCGCAGGAAGTTGCCGTGCTGCTGGGACCGGGCCTGAACACCAAGCGCAGCCCCCTCTGCGGCCGCAACTTTGAGTATTTCTCCGAGGATCCGTATCTTTCCGGCAAAATGGCCGCGAGCTATGTGCGGGGCATCCAGTCCAACGGTATTTCGGCCTGCCCCAAGCACTTTGCCGTCAACAGCCAGGAACTGCGCCGCATGGCGTCGGATTCCGTGGTGGATGAACGCACGCTGCGGGAACTGTACCTGACCGGGTTTGAGATCGTGGTCAAGGAAGCAAAGCCCAAGACCATCATGAGCAGCTATAACCTCATCAACGGAACTTACGCCAACGAGAACCGCCACCTGTTAATGGACATCCTGCGCGGGGAGTGGGGCTTTGACGGCGCTGTGGTAACGGACTGGGGCGGCAGCAATGACCATGCCCTGGGCGTGCAGAACGGCTCCACGCTGGAAATGCCCGCCCCCGGCGGGGACGCGGTGCGCGAGCTGATGCAGGCTGTGAAGAGCGGCAAAATTACCGAAGCGGATGTGGACGCCCGGCTGGACGAGCTGCTGACGCTGGTGTTTGATACCCATGCCGCCGTGCAGTCCCACAGCCGCACCTTTGATGCGGACGCTCACCACGCCCTGGCCCGCCGCGCCGCAGCCGAAAGCATTGTGCTGCTGAAAAACGAGAACGACCTGCTGCCGCTGGCCGAGAGCGCAAAAGTTGCCGTGATCGGCGACTTTGCCCAGACACCGCGGTACCAGGGCGCTGGCTCCAGCGCGGTCAACTCCATCAAGGTGGATACCTTTTTGGACTGCCTGAAAGAGAGCGGCCTGGCCAGCGTGGGCTTTGCCCCCGGCTTTGACCGCCAGGGCAAACCGGATGCCGCCAAACAGGCCGAGGCTGTAGCCCTGGCCCAAAAGGCCGAAGTGGTGCTGCTCTGCCTGGGGCTGGATGAAATCAAGGAAAGTGAGGGTCTGGACCGCGGCGATATGCGCCTTGCAGACAACCAGATCGAACTGTTAAAGGCCGTGCAGCAGGCCAACCCCAACACCGTTGTGGTGCTCAGCGCAGGGGCTTCGCTGGAAACCCCGTGGCTCAAACACTGCCGTACCCTGGTGTATGGTGCGCTGGGCGGCCAGGCGGGGGCGGGCGCCATGCTGGATGTGCTGACCGGCAAAGTGAACCCCAGCGGCAAGCTGGCCGAAACCTGGGTCAACGCCTATGCGGATACCCCCGCCAAGGATAACTTTGCCGGGCCGGGCCGCATGGTGCAGTACCGCGAGGGGCTGTATGTCGGCTACCGCTATTACCAGACCGCCGGTGTGCCGGTGGCATTCCCCTTTGGCTATGGGTTAAGCTACACCAGCTTTGCCTACAGCAATTTGCAGGCCGCGTCCAATGGTGTGACCCTGACCGTAACCAACACCGGCAAGCGCGCCGGAGCAGAGATCGTGCAGCTGTATGTGGCAAAACCCGGGGCAGAAGTGTTCCGCCCCGCACAGGAGCTGAAAGGCTTTGCCAAGGTGCAGCTGCAGCCCGGCGAAAGCAAGACCGTGACCATCCCGCTGGACGACAAGGCATTCCGCTACTGGAACACCAAGACCGACAGCTGGGAAGTGGAAGGCGGCAGCTATGAGCTGCGGGTCGGCACGTCCAGTGCGGACATCCGTCTGACCGCCGTGGTGGAAGTGGCCGGTACCAGCGCACCCAACCCCTATGCGGGCAAGCATCTGCCGCACTATACCAGCGGCAAGGTGCAGAGCGTGCCGGATGACGAATGGGCCACCCTGCTGGGCCGCCCGGTGCAGCAGGGAAAAGTTAAAATTGACCGCAACATGACCCTGGGCGAGCTGAACCACAGCCGCAGCCCGCTGGGCTGGCTGATCTGGCTGGTGCTTACCGCACTGCTGAACGCCAGCTACAAGCGCGGCAAGCCGGACCTGAATGTGCTGTTCCAGTACAACATGCCGCTGCGTGCCCTGGCCAAAATGACCAGCGGTGCCATCAGCATGGGCATGGTGGATGGCATTGTGATGGAATTACAGGGATTCTGGATCATCGGCCTTGTGCGGGTGATCATAGAAGCCGTGAAAAACCTGGTACTGAACGCACAGCTGGAACAGCGCCTGCGCAACAGCTGAGGAAAGAGAGGGGCTATTTATGCAGCTATGGAATAATTTTGCGGCAAAACACCCCGCCGCAGCCAAGTGGGTGCGCGAAGGCGGACTGTTTGTGATCGTATCCAACCTGGTTACGGTGTTCAAATACCTGCTGCTGCAATTTTTGCCGGCGGCGTTCAGCAGCCTGCCGGTGGTGGATTTTGGCTGGCCGGGCATCCCGGTCACGCTGTTTGGCGAAACCTTCCAGTGGAACATCCTGGGGTATGATTCCGCCCATGGCGGTCTGCCGTACTTTTGCGCCTACATGGTTGCCATGGTGCTGGGAGAATGCATAAACTTTCCCATCCAGCGCAACTTTGTGTTCCGCAGCAAGGGCAACCTGGCCAAGCAGATCGCCTGGTATGTGGTGGCGTTCTGCTTGATCACCTGCATCGTCAACTCCATCAACTGCGTGTGGGTGGCGGTCGCGGGCCTGCTGGTGCCGGATTTCATCTACAACATTGGCACCACCGTGCTCAATGGCGGCATTTCCATGGTGATCTTCTTCTTTGTGAACAAGATCATCTTCCCAGAGGGCGCACAGGCAAAATAAAGCCCGGCAGGATCACTGGTGCTTTTCCCGGTACCCGAACAGGGCGGCGGCACGGTACAGGAAAAAGTCCTTTGGATGGTATAAAAATGTGATTGCCAGCAACGGCGAAATCTGAACGGATAAAGAAGAATGCTGCCTTTCCCTGATGTGGAGAAAGACAGCATTTTTATTGCGTTTTTCGGAAAGAGGTGAGCAGCGGCCCCTACAAATGGGTAACGGCTGGCCATAAAATGGCGCTATTACATGGTGTGCTTTGTGAGAAAGCGCTGTAGTGTGATGATATAAAACGGATGGGTGCATGGTGTGCGCCCCTACGGAATTACAACAAAACGCCCCCGCCCGTGCGGTAAATGAACTGCATAGGGCGGGGGCACCGTTATTTTACAAAGAAAACGCGCAGAGCGGAGATTTTAGGCAATACCGCACAATTCTAAGTGCCGCAGCCGCCGGAGCGGTGCTTAAGCCGTCAGGCGGGAATTGTGCGGTGTTGCCTTTACTGTTCCACGGCACCGGTGGGCAGCTGGGGAACAGCGGTCAGGATGCGCATGAACTCTTCGCCGGTGATGGTTTCTTTCTCGTACAGGTACTTGGCGATCTCGTCCAGCTTGCCGCGGTTTTCAATCAGCATCTGTTTGGCTTTTTCATGCTGCTGCTTGACGACTTCCACGACCTTATCGTCCACTGTGGCGGCTGTGCGCTCACTGCAGGCCAGGCTGGCATCGCCGCCCAGGTAGGCGTTGTTCACGGTTTCCAGGGCAACCATGTCAAAGTCGTCGGTCATGCCGTAGCGGGTAATCATGGCGCGGGCCATCTTGGTGGCCTGCTCGATATCGTTGGATGCGCCGGTGGTGATGGAGTTGAACACCACTTCTTCGGCGGCACGGCCACCGGTCATGGTGGCAATTTTGGCCAGGATCTCTTCCTTGGTCATCAGGGTGTGGTCGCCGTCCTCTACCTGCATGGTGAAACCCAGCGCGCCGGAAGTGCGCGGCACAATGGTGATTTTCTGCACGGGGGCGGAATGGCTCTGCAGGGCGGCAACCATGGCATGGCCGACTTCGTGGTAGGCCACGATGCACTTTTCTTTGTCGCTCAGGATCTTATTCTTTTTCTGGGCACCGGCCAGGATGGTATCCACGGCTTCCTGCAGGTCGTACTGGGTAACGGCCATGCGGTGGTGGCGCACAGCGCCCAGGGCGGCTTCGTTGATGATATTGGCCAGCTCGGCACCGGAAGCACCGGGAGTCATGCGGGCAACCACGGCAAAGTCACAGTCGGGGCCGATTTTGACCTTTTGAGCGTGCAGGCGCAGGATGCTTTCGCGGCCTTTCAGGTCGGGCAGCTCCACGGGCACACGACGGTCAAAACGGCCGGGGCGGGTCAAAGCGGGGTCAAGGGATTCAGGACGGTTGGTGGCGGCCAGAATGATAACACCCTTGGCGGCGTCAAACCCGTCCATTTCGGTCAGCAGCTGGTTTAGGGTCTGCTCGCGTTCATCGTTGCCGCCCATACCGGAAGCACCGTCACGCTTTTTGCCAATGGTATCGATCTCATCAATAAAGACAATGCAGGGGGCTTTTTCGTTGGCCTGTTTGAAGAGGTCACGCACCTTGGAAGCGCCCATGCCGACGAACATCTCGACAAATTCAGAACCCGCAATGGAGAAGAAGGGAACACCGGCTTCGCCGGCAACAGCGCGGGCCAGCAGGGTTTTACCGGTGCCCGGGGGGCCGACAAGCAGAACGCCCTTGGGCATTTTGGCACCGATATCCTCGTAACGCTTGGGGTTATGCAGGAAGTCAACGATTTCCTGCAGGCTCTCTTTGGCTTCGTCCTCACCGGCAACATCGGCAAATTTGATGGACTTGCCATCCTCAACGACATACTGTTTGGCACCGGATTTGCCGCCGCCAAAAATCATGCTGTTGGCACCGCCGGTCATTTCACCGACCCGCTTGCGCATCATGCGGTTGAACCAGACGATCAGGATGATCATGGGCAGCAGCGAGATGACCCAGCCCAGCAGGGTATCCACCCAGGTGGTCTGGTTGTACACCTTGCCAAAGGAAACGCCGGCGCTTTCCAACCGGTTGACCAGCTGCAGGTCCTGCGCAATGGAGTTGGTGCAGTAGGTGGTATCGTTTTTGTCCACAAAATAGATCTGCTGATCCTGAATTTCAACGGTGCTCAGTTCGCCGCCTTCGAGCATGTTCAGGAAGGTGCCGTAATCGACCTGTTTGACCTGGCCTTTCATCATGGCGGGGAAGGCCCAGAAATTGAGCAGCAGCAACACCACAAGGATCACGGCATATACAATGCCGGTCGTCTTTTTGGGGTCGCGCGGCTGTTGGGTTTCGTGCATAACAATTCCTCCAGTTGGGGGCGGTAATAGGGGCCCCCGATAGATTCTATCATGAAGAATAAAAATGAACTGCGGATGAACAAGGCATGAAATAGCTGGAAATTCCGGTAAACTTTGCGTGAACAAGGGCAGTTTGTGGGCAAAAACAGGAATGCAGACCGCGTAACGACAGGGAAAAGTGAAAAGAATCTGAACGGTTTTCCACAAACAGAGGGGCTTCTTGTGGAAAACAAAAACGCGCGACGGGGAGATAGGATGTTGATGACAGTATACCATGGTTGCAGCTCAGTATGCGGGACGATGCAGGCATCGTCCTCTACAAATCTTTATAACAAAAGCGGGGCGCTGCCAATCAGCAGTGCCCCGCTTAATTTTGTGTTATGCAGTTTTATCGCCCCAGGCGCACCGGCTCCGGAGGCTCCTGGCCGGGGCGCAGGTCCATCCACCAATAGGCAAGGTCCAGCCATTGGCCGAACTTGTACCCAGTGCGGGGTTCCACGCCGATTTTTTTGAAGCCGAGCGCCTTATGGAACGCGCAGCTCTCTTTGTTCTGGCCGGTCACAAGGGCAACGGCGTTGCAGTAGCCGCGCTGGCGCACGCCGTCCAGCAGGGCTTTGTACAGCCGCCCGCCAACCCCCTGGCCCACACAGTCGTGGGCGCAGTAAACGGTTAGCTCCACATCCCACGCATACGCTGTGCGGCTGTGCCAGGGGTGGGCGCAGGCAAAGCCGCACAGCTTGCCCGCTGCATTGACGGCAACCAGGAACGGCGCGCGCTGCTGCACATAGGCGATATTTTCGCGCTGGAATTCCTCGGTACACAGGTCATACTGGAAAGTGGCCGTGGAGTGGGTGACATACCAGTTGTACAGCTCCGCCACGGCAGCGGCGTCCTCCGGCGCGGCATCCCGCAGGGTGATGGTGTTTTCAGCGGTCCACTGGGCGGCAAGAGCTTCCTTTTCGGGTTTTGGCAGCTTTTTCAGGGCGGCTTCCCGCTTCAGGGCGGCACTTTTATCGGTGCAGCGCTCGGCATAGGTCAGCTTAACGGCACCTTTGGCGTGGGTATACTTGGCACCGGCCTTGCCGCCCTTGTGGGCGCGCAGGCGGCGGGCAAGGTCATTGGTCCAGCCGGAATACAGGCTGCCATCCGCGCAGCGCACCATGTAGACCCAGGCGGAAGCCGGGTCTGGCTGGCAGTCCGCCGCGGTGCTGGGGCGGGGACCAAACTGCTCTAGAGTTTCGGCGCTCACTGTGCGCTCACCGGCCTTCCAGCGGCGCGCAGGGCACGGCGGCATGCCTCAATGGCATCCTCTTTGGTTTCCGCGGTGACAAGGAAACGGCTGGGGTGGCAGAACTTGAGAGCCAGGCCGCTCTTTTCGCGCAGGATCTCCTCCGGCTGGCCGCCCCATGCGGGCGGGAACGGCACCTTGCTGCGGCGGGTCTTGTAATCGGTCACGCACTGGGCGCTGTAGCCGCCGCGCTGGCTGGGGTAGACAACAAACAGGGCATCGGTTTTGTACAGGCCGTTTTTCCAGGGCATGTAGTCCGGCAGGACCACAATGCCGTCCTTGGAGTTCTTGTAGGCGTTCTGGACGGTCTCGTCCGCGCGGTTCACGGCGTTGGCTGCGGCAATCTCGTTTTCCAGCACCTGCTTGGCAAAGGGCACGGCGCGCCAGAAGCAGGCATCGGAATCTTCGCCGGAATCCCACACAGGGTTAAAGCTGCCGATGGCATCGGCCAGGGAGTTCTGTTCGCCGGTGTTATCGTTCAAGTCCAGGGGCTGAACAAAATTTTCATCCAGCAGGCGGGCCTGGTGGGCACCCACCAGCTGGGCACCCAACACGCGCCACAGCAGGCCAAAGGCCGCATAGGGCACGCCGTTGGGGCGGCTTTCGCGCGGTTCCTGGTGGTGGTCAAACATACCGCAGCCCACATCGTACACAATGCCGTCAAAACCATCCGGCACAACAAAACCGCGGGTTACTTTGATATCCGGCCGCACAATCATCAGCAGCGCTGTGGCAAACACATCGTCTGCATGGAACTTGCCGCCGTGAGTAAAACCTTTTGCAGGAATTTTCATAGAATAGCCTCCGTCTATGGCGTAAAATGATGATTAATTAATATTATAACATGAAAGCGTAGGTTGGTAAATGCAAAATCTGCGCGGGCGGGCCGGATTTGGAACAAGTGGCAGCATTTGGCCGAAAAACGGTGATTCACAACCGGCATAAAATATGATATACTAACCTAATATGCCCTTTTGCGGGCATACCGGACATTCGGCGTGTTGACGCGGAATGTTGACCGCAACTTAATGAACAAACAAAGCGAAGGAACAGGATACCCATGCAAAACATCAAAAAAACATTAAAAAACAAGCGCTTCTGGCTTGGCACGGTGCTGCCATTTGCGCTGGCTGTGGCAGCGGCCTTTGTGGCGCGCTACCAGTTAGAAATTTCTGACGGCGTAACTGCCAACTACATGGCGGGGCAGTGGCCGGTATACGCACCGCTCAATGCGCTGACGGCGTTCTGCCTGACGCTGGTGGTGTTTGCCCTGTGCGGCAGCTGGGGCATTGCAACCGGCATTTCCGGCCTGATTTTTACCGTGCTGGCGCTGGTCAACTATTACACGCGGGACCTGCATGGTTCCGCCCTGATGCCGCAGGACATCCTGAACCTGGGCACCGCGGCAGAGGTGATGGGCAGTTATACCCTGCACATTACCCAGACGGTTATTACCATTGCGCTGCTGTACATCCCGGTGCTGGTGGCTGCCGTTGTGCAGGTCAAACTGGCCGGCAAGCATAAGCGCAGCTGGAAACAGCGCGGCACCCATGCGCTGGCCTGCGCCTGCGGCATTTTTGCGGTGCTGTATCTGGGGTATTTCAGCCCCAACCCCATCAAGCCCGCCGCCACTTACGGCTGGGCCTGGCAGGAAACCTATTATAAGTACGGCTACCTGGCGGGTAGCATTGAAGCCGCCAGCCTGATGGTGGACCCCATCCTGCAGCCGGACGGCTACAGCGAGGACGCCGCCACCGAGGCCGCTGCAATGGCGCAGGACTATCAGGCCAGCCCCGAAACGGCAAACGAGCAGGACTACCCCGATGTGTTCCTGATCCTGTCCGAAAGCTTTTATGACTTTGACCTGGTAACGGACCTGCAGGCCGACCAGGAGATCATGCAGGTGACCAAAAACCTGCCCAACTCCATTTACGGCCACACCATCAGCCCGCATGTGGGCGGCGGCACCAACTCCAGCGAGTACGAGATGCTTTCCTCCAACTCGCTGATGCTGATGCCCTCCATCACACCGTTCAACTGGTTGAACCTGCACAAGGCAAACAGCCTGGTCAGCAACCTGAAAGATCTGGGGTATGCCACGCTGGCAGCCCACCCCTATACCAAATCCAACTACCGCCGCGATTCTGCCTGGCTGACGCTGGGCTTTGACGAGACCCACTTCCAGGATGATTTTCCGACCAAGGAAACCTATGGCAGCCGCCCCTACCAGACCGACAGCGCCACCTACCGCGACCTGGAAGGTTTGTATGAAGCAATGCCGGAGGACCAGCCGCGGTTTGTGTTCCTGGTTTCCATCCAGAGCCACGGCGATTACGATATGAACCCCCCGGAGGAGGATATCGTGCATGCCGCAACCGATTACGGCGAGTATGATTCCATCATGGATGAATACCTGAGCAACATCTATATGACCGACCGTGCCTTTGGCGAACTGACCGAATACCTGACCGAGCAGTACGAAAAGACCGGCCGCAAGGTGATTGTTGCCATGGCAGGCGACCACGCCCCCAGCTTTGTGGATCATGTGGCCGACCATACCTTTACCGATGAGAACAATTTGCAGATTTTGGAGCGCAGCACGCCCTACCTGATCTGGGCAAACTACCCGCTGGAAAACGCAGGCCAGACCAGCGCCACCGACGAGTACAACCGCATGGATATGTGCATGCTGGCACCCACCCTGGTGGAAAATGCCGGGCTGCCGCTGACCCCGTATTACCAGTACCTGCTGGCACTCAAGCAGGTGGCCCCGGTGGTGACAGCCGCCAATGACTATATGGACGCGGACGGCGTGACCCACACCTACGGCGAGAATGCAGAGCTGGATGCCTGGGTGCATGGGTACTTCAATTTGGAGTATAACAACATCGGTGCCAAAGCAACCCGTCAGCAGAATTTGTTCCAGGTGGAAAAGTAAGAAGCTGATAAGCAGACGTCAGCCAGGATTCCTCTGATTTAGGGCAACACCGCACAATTCCCGCCTTGCGGCTTAAGCACCGCTCCGGCAG
>ERZ772892.1881-NODE-1881-length-19924-cov-3.101565_pt1 | contig 19924 bp, 10 predicted proteins | sample MGYA00512126_ERZ772892 | MGnify/ENA primary metagenome ERZ772892 (study PRJEB29015, sample SAMEA2737697) | human gut metagenome | biome: human gut; feature: human-associated habitat; material: faeces | place: China | collected 2012 ... | reverse complement strand
GTTCCTAAGGTGGGGCACATGCCCAATAGAAGGACGAAAGTCGGATTTTCTTTTATAATTCCGTTTAAAAGTATTTTCGTTTTACTCATGATTGCCTCCTTTCATGGATTCGGCATAAGCCGTATAGGCGGTTTGTATAGCCGCCAAAAAAGCTCTCGATGTAATTGTCGCGGCTGTGATGGCGTCTATGTCGCCGGAATCTTGTTTGACTTGTAATTTGTTGCGAATCGGCGATTTCCCGATGATATTCTGGTTATTTTTCTCAGTTCTGAACCATTCGTCCATTTTTGCGCCCAATCCGGGCGTTTCCTGATGTTTCAGGACTCGATAGTCCCGAATCGTTCCATCGGCTTCGAAACCCACGATAATGCGTATTTCGCCACCGTACCCTGTGGAGTTGCTGCATTCGACAGCGGCTCCGACGAGAATACCCTCTTTTTTTGCCGGATAGACGATAGCCGTAGTCTCACCGTATTCATTACGGACAGTGTAGGAACATTGTTCGTCTATTGGGGAGTTGTCGTATTTCGGAATGACTTGTTGGATTGCTTTTTCTCTTCCTGCCTTAGCCGCACGTGCTATGGGTTCTTGGGTAAGTCGATGGGTATATCCCAACAGTCCGCCGGCCACGGCGGTTATCAAGGTCAGAGACCAAAGCATGTTCCAAAATGTAGAATCTTTTTTCTTCATGATCGATGGTTGCCGAAACGTTTGGGTTTGATATAATTATTGATAAGCGGTGTAAAAGCATTCATGATAAGGATTGCGAAAGAAACTCCTTCGGGGTAACCTCCCCATTGGCGTATAACGACGGTCAAGATACCTATACCGATTCCGTAGATAATCATTCCTTTGGAGGTCATGGGCGAGGTCACGTAGTCGGTCGCCATATATATAGCCCCTAACAAAAGCCCGCCGGACAATAGCTGAATGAGGGCAAAGTCGAATGCATGTTGCCACATGGGTATATTTTGCGGATTGCCTGTTTCTTGCCCGCATGCCAAGACAAAACTGAATAAAAAGACTGTCAAGAGGATAGAGACGGGTATATGCCAACTGATGATTTTCCGGTAAAGCAGATAGGCAAAACCGATTAGTAGGGCGATAGCGCCTACTTCCCCTAAACTACCTCCTTGATTTCCAATCCATAGATTAGCGATATCTATTTGTTCGATCCACTGGCCTCCCTCTTCTTTTAATTTAGAAAGTAGTGTTGCTCCGGTCTCGGCATCGGTATAGTTCCACCGTGATACGATTGGCAGAGGCCATTGGGTCATCTGGGTAGGGAAGGATATGAGAAGAAATACCCGTCCCGCCAAAGCCGGATTGAAAAGATTGTTCCCTAAGCCTCCGAAAGACATTTTGGCAATCCCTATCGCAACGATAGAACCGATGACAACGATCCATATCGGCAGATTGGAAGGCAGGTTGAAGGCCAGCAGCAATCCGGTGAGTATGGCCGAACCGTTACCGATAGAAGGCTTTTCTTTCAGTAAATATTTCTGGATTAGATATTCGACGATGACGCAAGAGAGTATAGACGAGAGAGTAACGATGAAAGCCCCGATTCCGAAAAAATAAAGGGAAACGGCGAATGCAGGCAGCAATGCGATGATGACATTGTACATGCATTTCGAGACGGTTAAATTATCGTGTATGTGAGGAGCTGGCGATACGGTTAATTCCATTGCGAGATAAATTAAGATTGTTTTCTGGATCGTATGATTTGGTTTACTGCATTTTTCCCTATTCGTATATAATCGAGTATAGGACGGTTTGACGGACAACTATAAGCACAACAGCCACATTCCAGACATGCGGTGATGAGGTCTTTTTCCGCTTTCTCGAACAAATGATTTTCTGACAATTTGGCCAAGAGATAAGGTTCGAGTCCCATAGGACATGCAGAAACGCATTTGCCGCATCTGATACAGGAAGAGGTTTCACTCCGGTGCGCATGGGCTTCGTTTAATATCAAGATACCCGAACAGCCTTTGGGAATAGGGGCATCTAGATTGGAAACCGCTTTTCCCATCATGGGGCCTCCGAGAATGACCTTTGCGCTGTCGGAGGGAAGACCGCCGGCAATCTCTATCAGCTCACGGATAGGCATACCCAATCTTATCCGGTAATTCCCCGGTTGTTTAATACCGTCTCCTGTAACGGTGACGATACGCTCTACGAGCGGTTTATTTTTCTGAACGGCTTCATACACGGCAAAAGCGGTTCCGACATTTTGGACGATAGCTCCGGTCGAAACCGGTAACGCCCCGTTTGCTACTTGCTTATGAAGAATGGCATCGATGAGCTGCTTTTCACCGCCTTGCGGGTATCGGGTACGGAGGGGCACTATTTCTATGCCCGGATATTTTTCGGTCTGTTTTTTTAGTAGGGCAATAGCGTCTCTTTTGTTATTTTCTACTCCTATATAAGCCTGTTTTACATGGATAGCTTTCATTAGAATGTGACAGCCTATTATAATTTGTTCGGGCGATTCGAGCATGAGAGCATGGTCGTCCGTCAGGTAGGGTTCGCATTCCGTCGCATTGACGATGAGGACCGTAGGCTTGAATTCTTTGGGAGGTGTCAGTTTTACATGGGTGGGAAAAGTCGCACCGCCTAAACCGACGATACCGTTTTGTGCTATTTTTTGTATAATTTCATTTGAAGATAAAGCAATCTCTTTTTCCAAAGAGGGAGTCCGGTCTATATATTCCTCCCAATCATCTCCTTCCGTATCGATGATAATTGCCTGAGAATATATTCCGAATGCATTAGCTATTTTGTCTATTTTCGAGACGGTTCCCGATACAGGGGAGTGTATGTTGGACGATACGAATCCGTTGGCCTCGGCGATGAGAGTCCCCACTTTTACGGTATCGCCTTTCTTGACAATGCAATTGGCCGGCGCTCCGATGTGCTGGTTGAGCATCAGAGAGACTTGCCGGGGAACCGGAATGGCGGTTACCGGGCATTGCGACGTCAGTTTATTCTCTTTGGGGTGTATGCCTCCTATGCGGAATGTTTTTAACATATTGCAGTTTCCTTTCTAGGGGTTGATGTTTCCCTGATATTGTTTCTTATTTCGGCATGTATCGCATGGGTAGGGCATCCGTCGACACACGCTTGGCATGATAGACAGAGGTTATCGTCGATATACGCTAAATTGTCTGATAGAGAAATAGCTTTTTCGGGGCAGGTCTTGACACATTTTCCACAACCTATACAGGCGACGGAACAAACTTTGCGGGCGATGATGCCTTTGTCTTTGTTGTTGCAAGCCACATATATCATGGATTCTTGTTTCTTCCGTAGCTCGATTAAATGTCTGGGACAGGCTTTTACACAAGAACCACAGGCAATGCAAATATTGGAGTCGATGCGGGGAAGTCGGGTGACGGGATCCATCGTGATACCTCCGAATTCGCAAGCTGCTGCACAATCTCCTTCGCCAAGACACCCATAATTGCAATTACTCTCGCCAGTATAAAGCGAGGAAACGACCGCGCAGCTATGTGCGCCTTCGTAATGGCTGGTTTGCGGGCGGTTCTCGCAAGAGCCATTGCAACGGATAACAGCGATACGAGGAGCTTTTTCCACAGCATTCAGACCAAGAATGGGTGCAATCTTTTGCATAACCTCATTACCCCCGACGGGACATAACAGACTGTCTAACGATGTGACCTTCGTGCATTGTTCGGCAAAATTCCGACATCCGGCATATCCGCAACCGCCGCAATTCGCTCCCGGAAGAATAGATTCTATTTCGTCGATTCGAGAATCTTCTTCTACATGGAATTTACGGGAAATGATGTAAAGTAATGTGGCACTGATGAGTCCGATAATACTTAGTATGATGATTGCCGTTACCATAAATTATGAGACATGTATTGGTTTCAAGAAAAATCTAAATCGTTTTTTCAGTCGATCGCGATAGAAATATAGTATCGTGTAATATACCGCTAATACGACAAGGGTACATAACCCCGAATATAGTTCGTTCATTCCTATTCGTTCATTGATGACGAGCGACAGCATAATGAGAATTACCGGGAGGGTTGCCGTAAACCATATAGCTCTGTATCCTGCCGAGGCAGAAAGAGCTACCGAAACTTTATCTCCTATCTGTATGGGAAAATCGCATTTTTCAACCTCGATGATTTTTTCTTTTTGGTCGGTTGTCGTGCACAATGAAGCCGCATGACAGCCTGCGCAAGCCGAGTGTTGTATGATGCGCACGAATATATGCGATTCGGAAATACCTGTTATAATACCTTCGTGCTCTATATCAGGTCGTTTCATACGAGAAAAACTTTTTTAATCCTTTGTTTATTTTTATCTGTCAGAAATAAGAATTGTACAGTTTTTTATATTTGTCTTCTTTTTGAATTTCAGAAATCCATTTGTTCAAGCTGTCGAGTAATATCGAGTCGTCTTTTCTGAGGGCCCATGATTGGAACTGAGTAAAACTTATATCGGTATTACAGTCTATTTGGGGATAATCTTTGCTCATTTGCTGGGCTATTGCTTTGTCGCATACGGCTAAGTCGATTTCCCCGGTAGCGACCATCATGATGAGCTGTTCGGCCCCGTATGTCTTTTCTTCTTGTATATATATGGTATCGCCTATTTCACGAGACAAGTTGTGAATGCGCAGTCTTGTAGGAGCATCACTGACGATGTATAGAGTTTTTCCGGCCAAATCTAGTTGGTTTCTTATCAGTTTTTTTTTCGCTTTGGGATCTTTTCTTTGAACCAATACCTGTTTGTTCAGTTGAATGGGTATGGTAAAAGCCAATTCTTCCTTGATTTCGGACGTTACGGGTAATTGACGGGCAATGATGTCGTATTGGCCTTTTTTCAATCCGTCGATACTTTTGCTTAGGTTAACTTCTGGGGTTATCTCAATGGAAAGCCCGCTTCGATTGCCTACCATGCGGGCCAATTCATAGTCGAATCCCGATAGGCTGTCGCCTTGTAAATAGTAAGACAATGGGGTATAATCTGTAACGATCCTCAAAACGCCATCGGCTTTGATTTCCTCGAAAGTTCTCGGTCGGTAAGTGTTTCGGGGACGCAACCATATCATTGTTCCGACAACTATTATCAATAGCGCGGCATATATAAATATGTGTCGTTTGAACTTCATATCGTTAATTAGAAAAATCTATGGATAACCCCATTTGAAACATACTTGGATTTAACGGATAATGTGGTAATGAGAAATAGTTATTCCCCCCGAATATCCCTTGATTCACGTGCGACATCATGACAAAGAAACGAGTTTGTTTCAATTTCATATTTATATATGCGTTCATGAAAGGATAATTTCCCACTTCGATTTCATCTTGGGTATGAAAAGTTAAGGTCGCCGGTTGGAAAGCCTCGCTTTTATATTTTGTATAGTAACGGCAATCTACACCTAATTGAACATGCAATACTTTGGCGATTCTGAATAAAAGGTACATATTGCTATATACGCTCAATTCGGGTAAGGGGATTATCGATGGTTTGCTCGATTTTTGGTAAACTATTTCGTTTTCCCAATTAAAAACTCCGAATTTAAAATCCTGATTGAGTTTTGCGTGGAATACTTGTATCATGGAGCTTTCTTGCCGGGGCAAGCTATTATTGTCGAAATAGATATAATTTTGTATATTTTCGACACCGACGTTCAATTTGGTTCTCCACCGTTTTATGTTGAATTCACCTCCGACTCTCATTCGACGTGTTTTCCCGAAATCATTGTCCCAAATGAAGTGATTGGAAGTGTATTTCTTATAGAAATAAGAAGGTTCGGTGTTTTTGAAAAAGCCATAGGCTCTTAGTTGAACGGTGTCGTTCCAAAGCCTGAATCGGCTGCGAATATCGGCAGTGACGTCGATATCACCTATGATTGCTCCGGCAAGTCCGAATTTCCCGTTTACATGATAAGTCAGTAATTCTCCCTTTTGTTTTGAAATTTCTCCACCGACCCATAAAAGGCTTTCTCCGTGGCTGCGAGGATTGGATATATCGGGACGTGGAGTCAAACCCTCTATTGTAGTTCCAGCCGAAAGGGTGTCCTGAGGCAAGGAAAAATGGCGATATTCGTAAGTGGCGTAAGCCGCCAATCCCATCTTTGCATACTTATTGAATCCTTCGAGTAATGATATTCCGAAAGTATTTCGTATAGACTGGTATCGGGTTTCTTCATTCGTTCCTCCAAGACCTAAATAGGTGTTCGCGAAGTAGGTAGTGTCTTCGGTCGCCGATTGGTTGACAAACCTATGCTTATTTTCGTTATACTCGATGGTGTGTATAATGCTGGTGACGGGAATGAATGTACGTATCACGGTTGTGTCTTGCTCTTCTTCTTGATAGAACCCGAATTTATATCGTTGGGTGGCGTAGTATTCTTTACCGCGAATACGGTTATACGCATCCGTCAGATTGGTTGGAATCGTTTGGGTGTTTACGCTCGATTGTCCTCCTTGTACCTCTTCGGGACGAAGTATGTATGTATCGTCCGAGATGCCTCCGTTTTCTTGGTTTACGAAATTATATGTATTAAGAAAAAATTGAATATCGTATCGGTCTCCCAAATAGCTTCCGAAGATACTGTATGCAAGGTCTTTCGTCGCTTGATGCTGGTAGTGGCCTCTCGATAGGATATAATTGATGCTACCTCCGAATTCCAGTTTCTGATTAAAATTTCCAGAGAAAACAGCTTTTAAATCATCTTGGGCCGTTTGTTTCGAGCCTCCTGTCAGATAAGATAGTTGGGTATAAGGTATGTGTGAATTATAGAATTTCCATGAAGAGGCTGTTTGTATCCAATGGCCGAATGGATCTTTAAATATAAATTCAGAGGGTAAAGGTCTGTCGAAAAATATTTTGGAAAAAGCAGCAGCGCCGAGATTCCCGGTCGTCCCATAAGCCGTTGAATAGCTGGAAGGAATATCCGTGCTGTAAAAATTGTGCATGAGAGTATCCATAGGAACATCATATCTCGACCCTAACGGCTGGGTAATACTCCATGCATAAGGAGCAGGAATATCCTGTTTTTTCTTAGCCTCTGAAAAAAGTGAACAGAAAAGTACGGATAATATGATAATACAGGCCTTTCTCATCGGTTTGCAAAGATATGAAAAAGCCGGCAAGGTAATAGTCATCAGACCTGAGCATACTGATGGTTTCTCAAGAATGGAAAAAGATAAAGAAAACATATAAAACAAGAGAATTAATAGGTATAATTGGCATGATTGTGTCTATTATGATAGGGATAATTTGTGATTGGAATGTTCTTGTTGAAAAAAATGTTTTAATTCCAGTAGACGACATACAAGCATTTTCTTTAACGATTTTGCAGATACAGGCAACAATCGGAACTCTGATATTTACAATTATCGCACTAATTACAGGGAATATTTCTGATTCTTATATGGGAGTATCCATAAGCGATTTCTATTTGAACATAAAGCCATGGAAATTGACACAAAAAGTACTTATTATTGTTTCCTTGGGATTGTGCTTGACCGGCGTGATATTTCATTCACTGGGCTTATATAATATTGTTTTTTATTTATTCATAGCGACATTAATTGCAATATTAATATCAATATTAGAGATTTACTCTGCTTTCAAAGGAAGAAATAAACAAAATCATGAAATAGAAGCATATGTCAATTATATGTTAGAAAGTGATATAAAATATGAGAAGAAATTAAATATATATCAAAATTTTGTTTTGGATTGGGAAAATGTGGTTAATTCACAAAATAGGCAAAACTACGATAAGTTTCTTGAGATCTTTGAAAAGTGTATGTCAGAATTATGGGCATATAGAACAGATGAATCTCTATTGTCTATAGAACAACAATGCTATAGTATGTCATATTGCCTTTTGGGTTCGGAGAAAAAATCATTAAAGGAAAATGGTATTGAATTTATACAGGAAATATATGACATACTCTGGAATGTTATTTATAATTGTATTAAAGAAAAAAAGCCGCTACTAAATCAATATAAATGTGAGTTTCCTTTTTTTACAGAAATTTGTAGTGAATTAATACAAAGTATTGATGAAATGAATGTTGAAGATGTAGAAAAAAGACTTAAGTTTGACAACTTAGCTGATTCAGTACTAAGGATTTCGATATGGCTTAGATATGACAAAGAGAAAGAGGTTTATAATAAAGAGGAAAAAACAAGATTTAAAAGATATAAATATAATTACCAAAGTGAAATCAGCGAATTGAATTCATTTGCTAAATATATAGGTTACTATTTGGAAAAACAAAATAATAAAAACAATATAATAAATCAGCATGTTTGGGCAAACGTATTGAACAGATGGAGTATTTTTTCTACCTATAACATTCCAGAAGAGAGGGCAGAAGACTTTTTAATGGCTAAAGTCAATACTTATTTTTGCTATTGTTATGGAATGTTGGTAAATCGACAAGAAAATATTGTAAAGATGGGCTTGTATCTTACGGGAATGAGGAACACTGTTAGATTAGACAATAAATATCAGGCTTTATTGTATCTGGTCGTTCATTGTTATATCTATTATTTAGCAGTAAGAGAAAGTGATGATTGTGTTCCGGCAGGCATTAGGCAATCAGCATTAAATGTCTGGGATGACAAAGCTGTGAAGAGGGCTTTTTTGGACTATCTAAATATGTTGTCGGAAAATTCAGAATGGTTGGATTTAGACATTCTTGATCAAATGTATGGAATAGTAAATAGATTTGAGTTGTTTCCTCAATATGAATCTTCAAAATCTATGATTATTGAGCCAGTAACATCAGATTTTTATTTGTTTCTTATTTTATTTATGTCACACGAATTTTTCTTGCCAGGGTTATTGGAAAGGAATATTGATGACATGCGAGCATTTAGATATGTTTCGGATGGAAACGAAGATAAAACCAAAAAAATGTTTGGAAAATTATTCAGAATGATATTTATAGGAAACAAATCTGAGGAACAGATAGATAAAGAGGTTGGTTTGATGTATGACGACCTTGAAAAAATGGTTAAGAAAAAACAAAAGGAAAGATACATCAGATTAGCAAGAGAAGCACAAGAAAATTATGAATTAAAAATAAATGAAGAAGAGATATGCAAAAAAATCAGAGATGATACAATTAAGAATATAAACGAAAAATTTGCTCCAATTCTAGTTGAGAGGGATGAAAAGAATGAAATCATAGATGTTAATTTACTAAATTTAACCGATTATACTAGCTCAGTGGGAACAAAAAACAATACGAACGGATATTATTCGCATATGGATGGAATGTTTTTACTTGGCATTGCAAGTTTCTTGAATCGAAAGCAAGTAGTTGAATTAAAACAGAGATTTGACGATTTTGCTGATGATATAGAATTTGTGAATTATTTAGAAGCAAATAATTTACATTTGCTACTTGGTTCACAATATATTTTGAAAAATAGAGATTATAGAGTTAGTGCTGAGTACAAAAAACTTTTGAAAGATTATGAGACAATATACACAGCTGTTTTACGAGATGGAATTGCGTTGAGAAGGAATTCTATACAGGTGTGCTTGCATAATATTAATGTTTCGATCCATTCTCCAAGTATACAAGAAGAAAATGTTGAATATGACAAGGAAACTGGAAAATATAATTATCCTATTTTGAATGGACTTCCAATAGACTTTGAAGAAGATGAACTGAGGGAATTCCTCTATAACAATCGCAAGGTAATAAATGTTACAGCAAAAATTTCTATACAAGTAAATGAAAAGCCATGTGGAACTATCTTCACTGGTAGATAAAGGAGATAATTGATTTATATAAAGGAATCAGTAAATTAATAGCTGGTTCCTTTTTGTTACTGCACTACTATACAAGGAAAGAGAACTTATGAAACAACTAAATAACAGTTCAACCCCAAAGGGAAGAAAAGTATTTAAAAGAAGAATACTTTTCTTCCTTTTTTTGATTTTAGCAGTCATTGCTTCGATTCTGTTCCTATATCTGAAAAGAACTGTGGATCAGGAGAGAAAGCAGGACAAGATAGAAAAAGAGATTACCACGGAGAGAGAAAAGGATGGTGTCGGGAACCTCCACAAAAAGTACAAAGATATGATTGGGTGGCTAGAAATCAAAGGCACCGGCTTTTCTTATCCGGTTATGCAGACAGGCATCGAAGGTCATCATAAGGATGACTGGCAGTATTATCTTCACCGGGATGTGCATGGAGAGTACAGCTTTTATGGAACGCCTTTTTTGGATGTTCGCTGTACGACGGACAGCGACAACCTGATTATTTATGGTCATAACATCAACGGAAGACGATACTTTGGCTATCTGCAAAATTTCCGGGAGGAAACATTTTTTAAGGAGCATCCCAAGTTTTCCTTTACTGCAGTTGGTGAAAAAGAAAAGGAATACTGCGTCGTGTCTGTGTTAGAGACAGATAAATATGCAGATTATTATTCCTTCACGGACTACGGAAATGAAGAGGATTACTGCAGGATGGTAGAAAAGATTCTAAGTCACAGCAAGTTTCAAAGTGAAGCGGCAAAGAAGATGAAAAATGAAATTGAGGAAAGCAGTGCGGAAGCATTCTTTCGGAAGTATCAGTTTGTGACGCTTTCTACTTGCCGGACAATGGATGGAAAGGATAAGCGGCTTATGGTAATCGGTTGCAGGAAACGATAATGCCGGGAGTTACTTTTTCGGTGGAAAACAAGGAGGAAAATCCTCTCCTCGCATAGGAAGCTCGGATTTTTGCTCCGCAAAAACAAAGGAGGAAAATCCTCTCCTCACATAGGAGTTCGGATTTTTGCTTCGCAAAAACAAGGAGGATAAAAAATGCACAAGGAATTAGAAGTTATGAAACCCCGCTGTAAGGGGTTGTGGAGAAAGTGTTCTGCTCTCATAGCAGGGATGTATTTTCGAGTATTATCGATTACACCGCTGATAGCAAAAGCAGCAGATAAAAAGAGTGACACGACGGATACCGGAGTGTCGGATGTAACCGATGGAATTGATGTTATCAAAGATTTGGTGCTTGGCTGTGTTGGTGGTGTTGGAGTTATTTTTCTGGCATGGGGCTTGTTGGACTTTGGCACAGCTTATGCGGCGCATGAAACAACGCAGCAAAGCCAGGCGATCAAGAAAGTGATTGGTGGTTTGATTATGATTGCAGTTCCGGCAATTTTGAAGTTGTTGGGCGTTTCATAAAAGAAGGAAAGGAATCCTGCAAAGGGGGTGATGACAGTGGGATTATGGGATTCCGTTACAGGATTTTTTGAAGATTTAGGAGATTTTTTCAGTGGAAAAGATTTCTTTGAGTGTGCAGGATATGCATGGAATGACATGATGCAGTTGGCATCCGATGTGCTGACGAAGAATCCGGCAAAAGGAACATACAAAGATGTCTGGGAAAGTATATCTACGATATACACAACCTTAAATGTAGTAGCAGTATCTTTGTTATGTGTCTTTTTTCTATATGGCTTTTGCCGGGACAGTTGTGATTTACATACGGATTTGACATTCGATAAGACGATTAAGATGTTTATCCGGCTGATTATTACATCCAATGTACTCAGCATGGCACTAACCTATATGCCAAAGTTTTTCTCCTGGGGAAAGAGTCTGACACAGGCAATTCTCGGAGAGAACGGTTTGTATATGGTATATGACTTTGATGGTGCGAAAGTATACGAAAACATATCCAGTGCAGATTTTGGAACGATGACAGCCTTTTTAACCAGTATCCTGTTCTTTTTGTTTACAGTGGTCTGTGGCTTTATCGTAGTTCTGACGGTATTGAATCGTATTTTGAAGATTTATATGATTGCACCGTTTGCCGGGGTGGCTTTATCTACTTTGGCGGCAGGAGGGCAGACGGCACAGGTGGGGTATTCCTATATTCGTACCTTCTTTGGATACGTGTTTTCCGCATTATTAATCGCCGTAGTGATTGCGATTAGTGGAAGTTTTATTGATACGGTTTCCATAGATACGGAAAATGCATTGGTACGATTACTGGAGTATTGTTTGAAGATGGGGGTCATCGCCTCCTCTGTAAAAATGTCAGATAGTGTCATGCAAAAAGCATTTGGTTTGTAGAAGATAAAGAAACAAGGAGGTAGAAGCTGCAAGCCGCACCTCGTAAGCAAAGCTTACTCGGTCACGGCTGGCGCCTTATGAGTCTGCATATGAAATTGTCTGATTGTGAGTAAACTCCCAATAGACAATTCAATGCATCCTCGCACGGCTTGCAGCTAGCGTGGAGATGACAAAGACAATCAATCCGGATGTTGCAGCCTTTAAGGATGATTTCTTCAAGGGATTATCCTTCAGAGAGTGCATCTTCGGAGGCAGTGCATTACTTGTAGGAGTAGGAGGAATCTTACTTCTGCATTTTAATTTTGGCATGGGAATCAATTCAGCCATCACAATCTGTATGCCGGTCATTGGAATTATCGGATTGTGTGGTTTTTATCACAAAAATGGAATGACATTGGTTCAGCTTGTAAGAAGCACCATAAGGCTTATGTTTCAAAAGCCTTATGTATATGAAACGAGAAACTGTTTGAAAGAATGGGAGGCAGAAGATGAAGAAAAAGGAACAAAAAGAAAAGCAGGTAAACGTAGATTATGAGATTGAACAAAAAAGAAACAGCAACAAACGACTCATGGCATACGCAAAAGCCAGTGCAGAACTGAAAAAGAAATAGCGTTTGGACAAAATGTCCAAACGTAAAGATTGGGTACAGGAGGAAATCAACCTATGACGAAATATGAAAAAATCTCTGTTTTGGCAAAAGAAACTGCCAGAAGCATCGGAGAGAATAAAGAAAGTTGGATGAATTACCTTGATGTTGCGTCGAGGTTATACAAGTATCCATTTGAGGACCAGATTCTCATATATGCACAGCGTCCGGATGCCATCGCCTGTGCCCCATTGGAAATGTGGAATGAGAAAATGTTTTGCTGGGTGAATCGTGGTGCAAAGGGTATTGCTCTTATTGACCAGGAAAGTGATTATCCAAGGCTGCGTTATGTGTTCGATGTATCCGATGTGCATAAGGCAAGACGGATTGGGAAATCTCCTTTTATCTGGAATATTAGAGAAGAACATGAAGAAGAAATTCTTGCCGGACTGGAAAGGATATATGGAACTACCAATCAGGACTCATCGTTTGAAGACAGGATTTATCAGATTTCCAAAAGAATAGCAGACGATTATTATGAAGAGATTGTGGATGATTTGATTGATGTTTCGGCAGGCAGCTATCTGGAGGACTTGGATGGAGATACCGTGTCACTTCGCTTGCGGGAAACATTAGAACAAAGCGTATGTTATACCGTCTTAAAGCGATGTGGCTTTGATATGGCAGAGTATGAGGGCGAGTTTCCCTTTGAATATATCCATGAGTTCAATACACTGGGTACCCTGTCGGTGTTAGGAAGTGCCACAACGGAGTTATGTGAGCCGATGCTGATCCAGATTGGGAGAAGCATTGCACGGTATGAACGCAAGAGACAGAGTAGAGAATCACAAATTCAACGTAATGGGGTAAATAAAAACGAAAGGATGGGAAAAGAGAATGAACCTGACATACGAGAAGAACGGAGATTACCGGATTCCGAATCTGATATCAGACGAGGAGAAGAAAAGCATGTTGACCAAGTACGGAATCCTGCGGAGGAATTATCTGAAAAACCACAAACGGGGGATTTACAGCGGTCTGCTTCTGAACGGAGAATTGATGGGGCATTGTCTGGAGATTCAGGAACAGGCAGAACAGAGGTTAGACAATCTGACGGTGAAACTTATGAGGTCACAGGGAGTGACAGAGCAGCTGAAGGCAACCAGTCCTCTGGAGCGGACAAGAAAGATGAACATGATTTATCAGCAGGCGGAGGAAGTGATTCTTCAGGAACTGGTTTATCAGTAGAAGAACTGGAAGGTTATGCCCCACCGGAAAACAGTCCTTACCGGCAGATGGATTTATTCTCTCTGATGTCGGAGCAGTTAGGCAATAATATTGCCGTGGCACAGGTGGAAAAGCCCATACAGCTATCTTTCCCCGGAACTATTTCCGAGGAAAAGGTTGCGAAGATTCTTTGCACAGGAGGAGGGTTGGAAAACAGCAGAAAGAGAATCTTTGCAAAGTATGAACAGGGGAAAACACCGGAAGAGATGACGGATTTTTTACGCCGTGAGTATGGTTCTACCGGAAAGGGATTTAACTTTGGTGAAGAACAGATTTCCGTGTGGTTTGATGAAAATGGAATGTCGGCAGCGCATGGCAATTCGGCGCTGGAACATACGGAATTGAAACTTTCCTGGGAAGAAATAGAAAAAATCATCCGAAGTCAAGTGGAGTCCGGTACCTATATGGATTCGACGGAGGCATATATGGTTGATTATTATGAGAGAAAGCGTATCACCAATCAACTGTACTTTTTCTATCGGGATTCTATTGGTGAGTTTCCAAAAGGATTAGAGATAAGCGGATATAATTATCCGGGTGAAGAAGAGTATCTGATGGACTTACTTACAAAACCGGATAAGATTCAGGATATTGTAGACTGTCTGGATGAATCCTTGGAAAAGGTAGAATCCGGGGAGATATCCATACGATTTCGGTTAGCAAAGAATCCTTATGAACTTCGAGAGGATGTTGCTGATTTATTGAAGGAACGGATTTCCTATCCCCTTGCGGAAAAAGTGGATGTTCTTACCGAAGATTTTATTACATCGGATGAAATTGATTATGTGCTTAGCAGTGGCAGCGGATTTGCACAGGGAAGTTTTCGGATTTATGACTTTTATCAAAAGGTTCATACCGTGAAAGAAGCAGCTGATTTTCTGAAAAAGGAATATGGAACCGGTGGTTCCAGTCATGCGTTAGCGGGTTCGGATAACAGTTATAAGGATTATGACGCAAAAGGTATCCATTTGAGAAAAGGTCACATCTTTACACCGGATGCGGAAGTGCTTTTATCATGGAATGTGGTTGCAAAGCGGATTGAAAAACTGATACAACAAGGACGGTATTTATCGGACAAAAAGAAGATAGAATATGCAGCCTACAAAGAAGAACAGGAAAAAAAGGCACTGGAACAGGCAAAAGAGGAATTAAGTGGTGTAGATACTCCGGATGAAAGAGAGAGTATTCAGCCAGAAGATAACTTGACGCAAGAGATAGAAACAAAACAAGAACTGCCCAATGTTCAGCCGGAAGAGATTTCTGCAGAAAACTATGTGATTACCTCAGATGAACTGGGAATAGGAACACCAAAAGAAAAGTTCCGTTGGAATGTGGAAGCAATTCAGACATTGCAAAAAATAGAAGCAGAGGAACGAATGGCTACCGCAGAGGAACAGGAAACTTTGGCACGATATGTTGGATGGGGCGGACTTGCAGATGCCTTTGATGAAACGAAAAGCGCATGGGCAAATGAGTATCAGGAGTTAAAAAGTATTTTATCGGATGAAGAATATGTTTCAGCGAGAGAAAGTACCTTAAATGCTTATTATACAAGTCCTACTATCATTCGAGGAATTTATCACACTCTTGAAAAAATGGGATTTGCCAAAGGAAATATCTTAGAACCTTCCATGGGTATCGGAAATTTTTTCGGTATGTTACCGGAGACGATGAGAGACAGCAAACTTTACGGTGCAGAACTGGATTCTTTGACCGGACGTATGGCAAAGCAGTTATATCCGAAAGCCAATATCACGGTAGATGGATTTGAGAAAACCGGTTATCCCAATGATTTTTTTGATGTGGTGATTGGGAACGTACCATTTGGACAGTATAAGGTGCCGGATAAAAAGTATGATAAGAATAATTTCCTTATCCATGATTACTTTTTTGCCAAATCCATCGATCAGGTGCGACCGGGCGGTCTTATTGCGTTTATTACCAGCAAGGGAACGATGGATAAGGAAAATCCGAAAGTCCGTAAGTATATCGCTCAGCGGGCAGAATTGTTAGGAGCAGTAAGACTCCCCAATACGGCATTTAAGGAAAATGCCGGAACAGAAGTGACTTCAGATATTATTTTCCTGAAAAAAAGAGACCGTGTCATTGACATTGAGCCGGATTGGGTTCACTTGTCAGAAGATGATAATGGAATTGTCATGAATCATTATTTTACTGAAAACCCGGACATGATTGTTGGGTCGATGGAAATGGTCAGTGGTCCTTATGGTATGGAAAGTACTTGTGTGGCAGATACCTCTTTGCCATTTGAGGAGCAGTTGGAGGCTGCCTTTAGTCAGATATCCGGTGAGTATGAAGAAATTGAGTTGGAATTATCGGAAGAAAGTACGATGGATGAAGTGATTCCTGCCATTCCGGAAGTAAAGAATTTCAGCTACACCTTGGTGGATGAGAAATTATATTATCGTGAGAACTCCGTTATGAAACCGGTGGAAGCCTCCGAGGGAATGATTCGTCGAATCCATGGGATGGTTGCCATACGGGACTGCACCCAGGAACTGATACGGCTCCAGTTGGAAGAATATCCGGAGGAAGATATTAAGGCAGAGCAGAAACGGTTAAATGATTTATATGATGCTTTTGTAAAAGAGAATGGTAGAATTGTTTCCAAAACGAATAAACGGGCATTTCATCAGGACAGCAGTTATTGTCTTTTGTGTTCGTTGGAGAAGCTGGATGAGGAAGGAAACTTCCTCGGAAAAGCAGATATGTTTTCAAAACGAACCATCAAGAAAACGGAAGTGGTTACCAGTGTTGATACAGCCAGCGAAGCGTTGGCGGTATCCCTGTCGGAAAAAGCAGCGATTGATTTTGCCTATATGTCAGAACTCACGGATAAGAGTGAGGAGGAACTAATCGAAGAACTCACAGGAGTTATTTTCAAAAATCCGGTTAGTGAAATCTGGGAAACGGCAGATGCCTATCTGAGTGGAAATGTCAGAGATAAGCTGCAGGTGGCCGGGGCTTTTGCTGAAAATGATGCAAGGTATGCCATCAACGTGGAGGCACTGAAACGAGTCCAGCCAAGAGATTTGGATGCCAGCGAGATTGAAGTGCGAATTGGTGCGACATGGATTGAACCAAGATTTATCGAAGATTTTATGCGGGAAGTGTTTGAAACGCCGTCTCACCTTTTGGAAAGGGATGTTATTAAAATCCAGTATTCTGACGTAACCGGACAGTGGAATGTAAAAGGAAAAAATGCAGACTACGGAAATACTCTTGTCAATATGACGTATGGAACGAACCGTAGAAATGCCTATCAGATTTTAGAGGATTCTTTGAATCTGAAGGATAGCCGGGTATTTGATACGGTCATCGAGGATGGCAAGGAAAAGCGTGTCCTAAACAAAAAGGAAACAATGATTGTGGCGCAAAAACAGGATGCCATGAGAGAAGCCTTTCGGGACTGGGTATTTCGTGACCAGGAACGAAGAGAGGTTTTAGTAAATAAGTATAACGTGCTGTTCAATTCCACCAGACCGAGAGAGTATGATGGTTCTCATTTGGTGTTTCCGGGAATGACACCGGATATTGAACTAAAGGATTATCAAAAAAATGCTGTGGCACATGTCCTTTACGGGCACAATACGCTGCTTGCCCATTGCGTTGGTGCAGGAAAGACCTTTGAGATGGTAGCTGCCGCCATGGAAAGTAAGCGGTTAGGCTTATGTCAAAAGAGCCTGTTTGTTGTTCCCAATCATCTGACGGAACAATGGGCCAGTGATTTTTTGAGACTCTATCCGGGAGCCAATATTTTAGCGGCTACGAAAAAAGATTTTCAGCCGGCGAACCGTAAGAAGTTCTGTTCGAGAATCGCAACGGGAGATTATGATGCCGTTATTATCGGGCATACACAATTTGAAAAAATTCCTCTGTCGGCAGAGCGTCAGGTTGCCATCATTGAGCGCCAAATTGAAGAAATCACACTGGCAATTCAGGATGCAAAGGCAGACAAGGGAGAGCGTTATACCATCAAACAGATGGAAAAGACAAAAAAGACGCTGCAGACAAGATTGGAGAAGTTAAACGATACTTCCCGGAAAGACGATGTTGTCACTTTTGAGCAGTTAGGTGTGGACAGGCTTTTTGTAGATGAAAGTCATTATTACAAAAACCTGTTTTTACATACTAAAATGCGGAACGTAGCAGGCATTGCCCAATCGGAAGCACAGAAGTCTTCGGATATGTTTGCCAAGTGCCAGTATTTAGACGAACTTACGGGAGGAAAGGGAATTACCTTTGCTACGGGAACACCGATTTCCAACAGTATGACGGAGTTATATACCAATATGAGATATTTGCAGTATGATACGCTGCAGCAAATGGGACTGGGACATTTTGATGCCTGGGCATCTTCCTTTGGAGAGACGCAGACAGCCATTGAACTTGCACCGGAGGGAACCGGATACCGGGCAAAGACGAGATTTGCAAAGTTTTATAACTTACCGGAGTTGATTTCTCTCTTTAAGGAATGTGCGGATATCCAAACACCGGATATGCTGGATTTGCCGGTACCGGAAGCAGAGTATGAAAATGTGGTACTGGAACCAAGTGATTATCAAAAGGATATGGTGGCTTCTCTTGCAGAGAGGGCAGAGGCAGTTCGTGACCGCAGGGTACAGCCGCATGAAGATAATATGCTGAAAATCACAAATGATGGAAGGAAGTTAGCACTGGATCAGCGGTTAATCAATCCGATGCTGCCGGATTCCCCAAGTTCCAAAGTAAACAGTTGTGTGGAAAAAGCCTATGAAATCTGGGAAAAGACATCAGAGAATCGGTCAGCACAACTTATCTTTTGTGATTTGTCTACGCCAAAGGAGATAGGGAAAACCACAGCCACGTTTGAAGGCGAAACAGTGGAAGCAGAGGTGTTTGATGATGTCTACCATGATATCAAAAGGAAACTGATACGGAAAGGTGTTCCGGAAGAACAGATAGCCTTTATCCATGAAGCGAATACAGAATTAAGAAAGACGGAGCTGTTTGGCAAAGTAAGAAGCGGACAGGTTCGTTTTTTATTAGGTTCCACCGCCAAAATGGGAGCCGGTACGAATGTGCAGGACAGATTGATTGCACTGCATCATCTGGATGTGCCTTGGCGTCCTTCTGATATTGAACAGCAGGAAGGGCGTATTTTACGACAGGGCAACCAGAATGATAAGGTCAAGATATTTCGTTATGTTACGGAAGGTACATTTGACAGTTATTCGTGGCAGCTCATTGAGAATAAGCAGAAATTTATCGGACAGATCATGACCAGTAAATCTCCGGTGCGAAGCTGTGAGGATGTGGATGAAGCGGCACTTTCCTATGCAGAGGTCAAGGCACTTGCCACAGGCAATCCCTATATAAAAGAAAAAATGGATCTCGATATTCAGGTATCAAAGCTGAAACTGATGAAGGCAAACCATACCAGTCAGAAGTACAGGCTGGAGGATAACATCACACAACATTATCCGCACCAGATCGCCATTTTCAAGGAGCGTATCGAAGGCTTTACCGCTGATATGGAAAAATATGCGAAGAATAAGTCGGAGGATAAGGAGCAGTTCTTTATGCAGGTGGGTGGAAAACCATACACCGATAAAAAGGAAGCCGGTACTGCGATCATAGCCATGTGTAAGGAAATCAAAGGTATCAATGCCAGTGCGGATGTAGGTGAATATCTTGGATTTAAGCTGAATGTAACCTTTGATTCTTTCAACAATAAGTTTGTGATGAATGTTAAAGGTGCTATGAGCCACCCGATGGAAGTCGGCTCTGATCCGCTTGGAAATATCACAAGAATCAACAATGTACTGGAAGCCATGCCTTCACAGCTTGAGGAAGCACAGATGAAGCTATCCAATGTGAAACATCAGCTTGAAACAGCAAAAGCAGAGGTAGACAAGCCATTTCCACAGGAAGCAGAACTTGCCGAGAAAC